>FUFK010723121.1_pt1 | contig 15356 bp, 11 predicted proteins | sample 1021851 | NCBI WGS metagenome assembly FUFK01 (sample SAMEA51879418, study PRJEB19060) | metagenome | reverse complement strand
GTAATGAATATTGAAAAAGTTACAAATATGATGTGTGATTTCGTTTCCTATGTCGATGACTTCTATAATGAAAAGTCTGGTATCTATCCTATCAAGGGTTTGACTAATTCTATGATTATCAATGCTACTCAAAAGTATATTACTTCTCAGACAAAAGATTATACTTGGGGTGGTGGTGACTCCTTGGATAGAGAACGAGTGCGAGATATAATTCTTGCAGATAATAATTTGGTATTTAATACTTGACAATGTTCTCAGAACATGGTATAGTGATTCGTAACAATAAAGAAAGAGAGAGAATATGACAGATACATTTTTCGCAACATCTATTGAACANCTTGTGACTACCAAAGACGGTGACACATTCATCGTGAGTTCTAATTTTGCTGGTAGTGAGGGTGACACTGCAAAAGAATCAGTTGACAATGCAATCGCTGGTTTTGAGAACGCTGGTCATTCCGCTGACGAGTTGATTTCTATTACTACAGTTGAGTTGGATGCGTAATGAATTCTTGGTTTGGTGAAATAATCGGATACATCTTTCTTGCTGTGTTCGCATTTGGATGGATAGACACATTGTGGATATTCGGTGTAGAAAACTCCAAGGAATATACTTGGTGGTATTTAATTCAACAATTAGGAGAATATTTTAATGCCTAGAATATGGGAACAAAATGAAAATATGTTGATACCATATTATTTGATGTTCTCATATCTTTACTATGAAAAGAATATTTCTCTAATTGATGATGCAGAGTTTGACGAAATGTGTAAAACTCTTTTAGATAAATTAGATACACTTACACATATGCATAAACATTTAGTAAAAAAAGAATCCTTGACAGCAGGAACTGGATATGATATAAAGTATACAAATCTAATTAAAGATAGTGCAATGAGATTGAGTAATACATGGAAGAATTAAAAGTTACATATGAGTGGTACACCCCAGGCGGAAGATGTAGAAGGTTTTGGGATACTGCAAGAGGAGAAACTCAAAAGGTTGCAATTGATAATGTAAAGAAAGTTATCAAGAAAAGAATACGACATGAGTGTTATAAAGTATTAGAAATGAAATTCGAAAAAGGTATTGACAAGTAAAACGAATCAGTATATACTATAAGTATAGTCAAGAGTGGGTGTCCGAAACTTGAACATGATAAAACGAGGACTCAAGAGGAAACTTCGGTTTCCTCTTTTTTTATGTGCGAACTAAATATACGCATGATAAATTACTTTCAAGGACAAGACGGATTCGTATGGTTTACAGGCGTTGTTGAGGACAGAAATGACCCAACAAAACTTGGTCGTGTACGAGTGCGTTGTGTCGGTTACCACACAGATGATAAGACAAAAATACCCACGGAAGATTTACCTTGGGCATGGGTATTACAAACAGTGCATACTCCATCAATGAATGGAATGGGTCATACGCCAGGCTTTCTAGTTGAAGGAACTTGGGTTGTGGGTTTCTTTCGTGACCCAGAGATGTTACAAGAACCAATCATACTTGGTTCACTGCCAGGCGTTCCAGAAAATCTTGGTGACCCAAACAAAGGTTTTCATGACCCCAATCGTAGAGAAAGTAATCCAGAACTTTCTGGATATAACACTTCCGTCTATCCACGCACCACTGGAGAACCAGACACAAATCGTCTTGCACGAAACTTTGAAGTTCAAGATACAATTGTAGGTGACAAGAAAGCAGGAGTCATTGAAGGTATTCGTAGTGCAGATGGAACAACATACGATGAACCAACCACAACTTATAATGCAGTATACCCAAAAAATCATGTATTTGAATCTGAAGTAGGACATACTACAGAATTTGATGATACCTCTGGTGCAGAAAGAGTAAGTCAATATGCACACTCTGGAACATTCTATGAAATTGATGCTGTAGGAAATCGTGTAGACAAAGTTGTATCAAATGATTATCATCTTGTCAAGGGAGATAATTTTGAACACGTTCAAGGCGATATGCATTTGACAGTTGAGGGAACTCTGAATATTAAGTGTAAGAAACTAAACGTAGAAGTTCTTGAAGATTATAATGAAGATGTAGGACAAAATAAAACTGTGCGAATTGAAGGAACATTATCTAATGATATCAACGGAGATGTTCTGGAAACATTCAACGCATCATATACGCAAAGTATTCATGGTAATATTGATTTACGATTCGGTGCAGAAGATGGTACGTTCTCAGAACATATTAAGTCAGATATTACACGAAACTATAGTGCAAGTGTAAAAGAGTTTCTCAAAGAGACATACGAACAACATATAACAGAGTCATCTAAGATATTCATCAAAACAGATTTTGAACAGCACGTTACTGGTAATTCACAAATTCTTGTCAAGGGAACTTATGATTTAGACTCTACTGGTGCAATGACGATTGACGGAACAACTGTTAACATAAATCAAGGAACTAACGCAGCTACTAGAGTGGGAGACTCGACAACTCATGTGGACGCAGCTCATGGTGCTCACGGTTCAACTGTAACTGGTTCTGTAACTGGTGGTTCTGGTTCGGTTAAGATTGGTGACACTGCTGTGAAGGTAGACCCAACTGAAAGTGAAGAGGTTACAGAAACAGATTTGGTTGATATTATTCTTCCAGAGATATTAACCTCTGAACCAAAGTCATCAACAGTCGGTGGTGCTGGTGATGATGACCCTCAAGAGGAAGATGATGATGGAGTTACAAGAAGTCTTTCTCCTACTGCTGGAAGAAGTGGTGGTGCAGTTTCCGCTGGTGGTTCTGGTGCAGAGAGTGGTGCAATACCAGAAAATGCAATTACAACGCCAGGCGATTGTACAAGACCAGATTTAGGTTCTCAGTCAGAACGATATGAGTCAAATGGTAACCCAGGCGCAATCAATACAAAGTCTGCGTCAAAAGATAGAGGTGGTTGGTCTTACGGTTCTTATCAGATTGCGACTAAGGTTGGAACATTTAAAAGTTTTATGTCGTTTCTTGCAAATGAAGAAAATGGATATTCAGACTTTAATACAAGTTTGACTAATGTTGGTGGTAATGCAGCTGCAACCAGAGGTGACATTAACTTTCGAAACAAATGGAAAGAACTTGCAAAGAGTGATGCAACTGCAAAAAGGTTTAAACAAGCACAACATGACTTTATTCAAAGAACACACCATGACCCAGCGGTTCGTGCAATTGCAAAGGACACTGGAATAGATGTTTGTGACGGTTCACATAGTAACGGACTACAAGATACAGTCTGGAGTACAGCAGTTCAGTTTGGGCCAGGCGGTGCAAGAAAGATATTTAAAGAAGCACATACCAGTTTACTACAAAAGAACGCAAGAAAAGACCCACCAGTGACAGTAATAACAGATGCAGATTTAATTAACGAAATACATGATATTAAGATTAATACAGTTCCAACTAGATTTAGAAGTAGTCCAGCACTTCATGGTGGACTCATAAGTAGATTTAAATCTGAGAGAGGTGTCGCACTCGCAAACGCATCTACTGGAAGCACTACTGCATCTAGTACGATTGTATAAATAAACAGAGAGGTGTAACATGGCAGTACAACCAGCATACAGAGATGCAGAAAGAACAAACGACTCTCCTCGTTCTGTGCGAATATATAAAGATTTAAATCTTAACTTTGGTATTCATCCAGTTACCAAACAGATTAATACTTTGACTGATGCAGCTGCAGTAAAAAGAAGTGTGCGTAATTTAGTTCAGTATGGATTCTATGAGAAACCTTTTCATCCAGAAATAGGTTCTGGAGTTCGTGATTTACTATTTGAAAACATGACACCTTTTGTTGCAAATAACCTATCAAAACAGATAGAAGAAATAATTACAAACTATGAACCAAGAGCACTTCTCGCAAACATAGAAGTAATACCACGATTTGATAATAATCAATATGANGTGATTGTTGAGTTCTATATTCAGAACGCACCAGCAGAACTTGTTGATTTATCATTTTCATTAGAGAGACTACGATAATGACAACCTTAGATAAAAGACTAGACGTAACAGATTTAGACTTTGATACAATCAAAGATAATCTAAAAACATTTATGAGAAATCAAGATGAGTTTACAGATTATGATTTTGAAGGTTCTGGTCTGTCTGCACTTTTAGATGTTCTATCGTATAACACACATTATCTTGCAATGAATATGAATATGGTTGCAAATGAATCTTTTCTTGATACTGCATCTGTTCGTTCCTCAGTAGTATCTCATGCAAAGACATTAGGGTACACTCCAAACTCTGCAAGAGCTCCTATCGCAAATGTAAATGTAACTTTGAATGGTGCGATTGAAACTTTAACACAAGCAGTCATACCAGCAGGAACAATTTTTACAACACAAATAGATGATGTCAATTATCAGTTTGTCACTGTATCAGAACACACAATTAATAAAGTGAATGGCATATTATCATTTTCAAACATTCCAATATATGAGGGAACTTACGTCACTAATCGTTACACAGTGGATACTACTAATGTAGACCAAAAGTTTTTACTAAATGATAATCGCTCAGACACTACAACTTTGACAGTAGATGTTTTCGATACTGCATCATCAACAGACTCTACAACCTTTACACTTGCAACAGATACCACACAAACAGACTCAACATCTAATGTTTATTTTTTACAAGAGGGTGCTGATGGTAAATTCGAAATATACTTCGGTGATGGTATCATTGGTAAAGCATTGTCTGACGGTAATGTTGTTCGAATGAGATATGTTGTTACTAACAAAGCAAAAGCAAACGGTGCAAGTTCTTTTTCAACCACTGCAACAATATCCACAATTACCGACATCACAACTGCAACGGTTTCAAATGCATCTGGTGGTGCAGAACCAGAAAGTATTCAATCAATTAAATTTAATGCACCTCTTGATTTTGCAGCCCAAGGTCGTGCAGTTACCATCAATGATTTTAAAACAATTATACCTAAAGTGTATGCAAATACAAAATCAGTTCAAGTATATGGTGGTGAAGATAATGATGTTCCAGTCTATGGTAGGGTTTACATTTCAATCGTTCCAACATCTGGTACGATTACAGCAGCTGCAAAGAATACAATAGTTAATGATTTAAAAAACAATTATACTGTTGTTTCTATAACTCCAGTTATTGTTGACCCAGAATATACAAAGTTACGATTAGGAATTTCATTTACTTACAATTCAAAGAACACTACAAAGACACAAGAGACACTCATATCTAATGTAAACTCAACTATTAATAATTTTAACACAAATAGTTTGACACAATTTGATAGTGCATTTAGACATTCTCAGTTTTTAAAACTTATTGATGACACTGACCCAGCTATCACATCTAATGTTACAACTGTCAAGTTAAGTAAAGACTTTACTCCTACATTAAATACATCTGTGAAATATACTATACCATTTAACAATGCGTTGTATAATCCACACTCTGGTCACGATATGGATGCTGGTGGAATATTGTCTTCATCTGGTTTTACAATTAGTGGTGATACAAATGAGATGTTCTTGAATGATGACGGAAAAGGTAATGTCAGATTATATTATATTGCAGATGGAACAACTAACACATATGTAAACAATACTCAAGGAACAATTGATTATTTAACTGGACTGGTTACATTAAATAGTTTAAATATTACTGGTGTTTCAAATGTTGACGGTGCAACTGCGACACAAGTGCGTTTGATTGTGCAACCAGACTCAAATGATGTTATTGCAGTTCGTAATCAAGTTCTTGAAATTGATTTAACTAATACATCAATTACTGCTGTTGTCGATACAGTCGCCACTGGAAGTTCTAGTGCTGGAGTTGGTGTGACAACAACAAGTTCATATACTGGAACTGCAAACACCGCTGGGTCAACATCAACGTCCTCTACATCAACAAGTTCAAGTAGTAGTTCAAGTAGTTCTAGTGGATATTAAAAATGTTAGATGGTGGTAATGTACTAAACAATAAAGTTTCTACACACATTGATGCACAACTGCCTGAATTTATTCAAGCAGACCATCCACTATTTTCACAATTTGTAAAAGCATATTATCAGTTCTTAGAAAGTGCAGAGATTACTTTTAGTGAAACAAATAATTATGTCAGACAAGAAACACAATCAGTAAATTTTCTTTTAGATGAAAATGAAGACCAAATAGTTCTTGAAGACTCTGAGTCTAAGTTTACAGTTGGTGAAGTTATAACTGGTCAAACTTCTGGTGCGACTGCAACTATTCTTGTTGATGANGTAGATGATAATAAAAGATTATTTGTAACTTCTCAAAATCAATTTATTCTTGGTGAAAATGTCTCTGGTGGAACATCTAATTCTTCTGGCACTATTCAAACCTATAGACCAAATCCAGTTTCATCTATTCAACAACTTCTTAACTTTACAAATGTAGACTCCACAATATTTAAATTCTTAGATAATTTTAGAGATGCATTTTTGGAAGGTATTGTTGACAATGTTGCAGACGGAGTTAATAAAAGAAAACTCATAAAAAATATTCGTGACCTTTATATTGCAAAAGGAACAAAGAAAGGACATGAGTTATTCTTTAGGTTATTGTTAAATGAAAAGCCTGTAGTCCAATATCCCACAGATAGTATGTTGCGTGTTTCTGATGGTCTGTGGAGTGTAAGNGATATAATGAGAGTGAAACCAGGCAATGGTAGTGCGACAGAATTGATAGGTCAAACAATCACTGGTCAGACATCATTTGCGACTGCAATTGTAGTTTCTTCTGTTTCATTTAGAGAGGCAACAAGAGATGTCGTAGAATTAGAACTTGACCCAACAACTGTTACTGGTACTTTTCAAGAGAACGAGTTTGTTTTTGGAACATCTACGGTAACAGACCAAACTGTTTCTTTTCAACCATATAGTATTATAACTGGTTCATCTGTTTTAAATGGAGGTGCATATTATACTGCTGACCAGACAGTAAATTTATCAACTGCTGGAAGTGCAACTGCAAGAGCAAAAGTTCAGACCGTATCAAGGGGTGTAGTTGATGAAATAATTATTGACGATGCTGGACAAAACTATAAAGTTGGTGATAGACTTACATTAGATAATTCCAATACAGATGGTGTGGGTGCAGATGCAGCTGTTTCTGTTGTTGGTGGTGGTATTACACCAGAGAGTGGAAGTCTAACAGAATATGGAATGGAAGAGGATGACCACATCACTCTTGAACCGACAAGTCAAAACTTTTATCAAGATACTTATGAAGGAACAAAGATTGTTCTGGAAACAGGCACCTTTGCAAATCTTAGTGTTGCATCTGAGTCTGGCGAGATTACTGATGTTAGAATGGTTGCAAGAGGTGCTGGTTATTCTAAACTTCCAGTGGTGACTGGTATAACGACTGCAAATGGGTCTGGTGCAAAACTACTTGCAGCCTCTAATTCTGGTGTTGGTGCAATTAATTCTTTTGAGTTTACAAATCAAGGTTTGGAATATTCCACTGCACCGTCAATCATACCCTTCAGACACGCAATCATAAAAGATGTAACTGGTGTATTTGCTGCTGGTGATACACTTGATATACCAGAGGGAATATCTTTAGAAGACGATACTGGACAAATAGATTTAGAGAGTGCGACTGGAACTGGATTACTCTTGACAGAGGAAACATTAAGTGGTAGTGTAACTGCATTTGACTCGTCAAGACAATTAATCTCAATTAATACGACTGCAAATCTTGAAAAAAATAATACAATCGCTGTCGGTGTTTCTAAATCTGGAACAATCGCAAATATTTCAACAGCAGTTGGTACTGCACAAGTAGGTCAAATTGCAAAAACTGCTGGTAATTTTTTAACATCTGCTGGTCAAGTATCAGAAATAAATATAAGAGTTCAAGATAGTTTTTATTATCAAGATTATTCTTATGTTGTTCGTGTGGGTGAATCTATTAATACATGGAGAGATGCGATTAAATCCACAGTTCACCCTGCTGGTTGGGCAGTCTTTGGACAAGTTGATGTTGTAGGTCGTGCAGACGCAAGAATATCTGCACAAACTCTAGAGTCATTTACTCCAGAACTTGCATCTACAATTAAAGGACTATTTACAGAAATATTTGGACGTAGACTTGGAACAATTGATGATGGAACTGCACTCAAGGCCTCACCTCAAGTTGGTTCTGATAATCTATCAAGTTTTCCAAGTAGTAATCGTGATTTAACATTAGAAAGAATTAATACTATATTTGTAGGAGTTGCAAGGACACCATCTGCACAAGGTTCAACACTAGACTTACTTCCAAAGTATGCATTTAGTATTGGTGGAACTACATCCGAATCAATACCACATTATCCAGGCTTGATAAGAACACAAAACCTAGATGATATTAATGACCAATCATTCACTATCGGACAATTTGCAAACATTCGTATTGACCAAGTTTCAGATAGTAATGGAAACATTCCATCTAGTGCGTTTACAACAACAATAAATGTACCACCCCCAGGCGAGATACAAATCTCTGGAACTGCAAGAGCAAATGCATTTGACAATACATTTATTACTTTTGACAGTAGTACAGAGACATTTGACGAGTCTATTCTGACTACAAACTTTAGTAGCACTTCATTAAAGTTTGATAGTTCGTCTGTCAAGTTTGATGGTGCTGGTGGTATCTCAGTTCCAAGAGATGTTTCTGGACAGTACAACGTAGACTTTAGTGATACAACCACCACGTTTGATAGTGGTACTGGTGGTGTTGGTGCAAGTACTACATTTGACAGTGGTATAAATAAGTTTGATACAAATAATTTGAGTTTCGATAATGGTGCGTTATCAATCGTTAGATTTGATAACTCTTTTAACCTACCAGTATTTGAAAGATTCAGTTCACAGAACTTCAAATTTGATAATACTAATAAAACTTTTGATATAGGTGCATAACCTACATAAATATATGAAAGAATCTAATAGGAGATAACTAAAATGGCATATCAAGCACTTGGTCTTGGTTCTTCCGCTAATGACGGCACTGGTGATGACCTCAGAACTGGTGGAGACAAGATTAATGATAACTTTGTAGAACTATATACTAAACTTGGTAATGGTTCGACTTTATCCAATCTTACTTTTCCAACTGGAACTGATACGATTGTAGGAAGAGCAACGACTGATACTCTTACTAATAAAACTTTAACTGCACCAACTATCGCAACTATTACAAATGGTGGAACGGTAACAATTCCCTCTGGTGCAGATACACTTGTTGCGAGAACATCTACGGATACTCTAACCAATAAAACTTTGACTGCACCCAAAATTGCAGATGCTGGTTTTATTGCAGACGCAAATGGTGCTGAACAAATCATCTTCCAAACAACTGCAAGTGCAGTAAACGAAATTGAAATTACAAACGCCGCTACTGGTGGTTCTGCTGTTGCAGCTACATCAACTGCACCTATCATTGGTGCATCTGGTGAAACCAATGTTGACCTTGCATTACTTCCAAAGGGAACTGGTCATGTAACTATTCGTTCAACTGGTGGTTCAAATAACCAAGGTGCGATTAAACTAAACTGTGAAAACAATACTCATGGTCAAACTTTAATGGGTCAACCTCACTCTGCATCCGATAGTGGTTTCTTTCAATTACCTTTAGATGGTGGTTCTGCAAGAGCAACTCCAAACGTATTGTTGAGTGGTGCAAAAACTGTAGGTGCAGTTCAAACTATAACTTCTAGTGGTGCTGTATCCCTTAACACACTTGTTACAATTCTAGACAGCACTAGTGGAGCTCAATCACTAACACTTGCAGCTGGTGTTGCTGGTCAAGTAAAAATAATTTCTATGAAAACAGATGGTGGTAATGCAACAATGACAGCATCTGATGGTAACTTACAAGGAGTGAGTACATCAATCGTTTGGAATGATGTAGGTGATGGTGTTACATTAATTTACACTGGTGCTAAATGGGTTGTTGTTGGAAACTACGGAGTAACAATTTCATAAGGAGTAGTCTATGGCTATTGATACATTAGGAGCGAACGCTCTCGCAAGTGACTCAGTAACAACTGCAAAGATAGTTAATGATGCAGTGACCTCTGCAAAAATTCCTGCTGGTGCTGTTGTCGCAGCTGATGTTGCAGATGGTTCTATATCAACTGCAAAACTTGCTGATGACGCAGTAACTAGTGCGAAACTAGATACTAATATTACCATTGGTGGTACATTAGGTGTCACTGGATTGATTACTGCATCTGGTAGTGTTGCAGTTGGTGGAACTGGTAGTGCAAATACTCTTGACGATTTTGAGGAGGGCACTTTTGATGTTAAATTACGAAATTATAATACTAATACCGATACAGCTGCAAAAACTTGTAGGTATGTTAAAGTTGGTGCGATGGTTATGATTATGTTTCCAGATGGTGGTACTGGTTCTAACAGTGCATACTTTTATGATGACACTAACAGTGGTAGTGGAGGCGCTGTAAATCATAGGTTTGATGTTACCACTAGCACTGGTTTTAATGCACTTCCTTTTTTACCAAAAGGAACTGGTCAATCTGGTGTAGCATGGACTAGAGGTCTTAGGTCTGCTGATGATGATTCCACTGGCGGCCAAAATTTTGGTGTTGGATGGAGAGGTGGTGTAGCACAAATTCATCTAGGAAGAATTACAACTGATGGGGCTGAGTACGGAATATATGATGGTGTTAATTCAGATGACACTAATGTGTATTTAGAAAAAGATAGCACTGTTACTCATGTAGTTTTCAATTGCAGTTTTGTATACTATACTGACGCATAAATAATTATAGGAAAAAATAATGGCAGCGATAATCACAGAAAAATTTAGACAATCAAACGCAGATGCATTTTCTGCTGACATTGCGTCTAGTAAATACTATATGTTCGTAGGTAAATCACAACCTTGGACTTCAGAGGGTGCGAGTACAGATAGTGCGCCTCCAACACCAGTAGATAGTGTTGCACCAGAGTCATACTATTGGGATGATATGTTGGCTGCAAAACTAATCTCATCAAAAGCGTTCGTTATACCTCGTAGGGATTTCTCAACATCATCTGCATTTGATATGTATAGACATGATGTCGGTGGAGTGTCTACTGGTAATTATGGAACAACTAAAACCACAAGTTCAAGTGGTGCGACAAATCTATTTGACTCAACATTTTATTTTAAGACATCTGCACATAACGTGTACAAAGTTCTTTACAATGGTGACCAACTTCAAACTGGTGCTGGTAATATATCTGGTGCAGAACCAACATCAACAAATCAAGCACCCTTTTGGCAAGACAACAATTATTACATAAAGTATATGTATACCATGTCAACCACAGATGTTGTTAATTACTTGACAACTGACTTTATGCCTGTTAAAGTAAATGCAAATAGGGATGCAAATAGAGGTGTATATGTATTCATGGTAACTTCTGGTGGTTCATCATATCCAAATGGAACATATTATACAAAACTTAGAGGTGATGGTTCTGGTGGTATTGCAAGGTTAGTGGTATCTGGTGGTGCAATTCAAGAGTTTGGTAACAACGCATTATCAACAACATCAATCATGCAAGCAAACGGAACTGGATACTCTTTTGCAACTTTCGACATCGCTGGTACAAACATATATACAGATGCAAGTGCATCAACATTAATATCTGGTTCAACACTTACCAACTGGAACAACGCAACTGCTGGTACAATCAAAGCAATCATTGACCCTCCAGATGGTCATGGTCAAGATGATATAGAGGAACTTGGTGGACACTATGTTATGTTACAGGCAAAGTTCGAACCAGGCGATGCAGATACAGTTCAAGTAAATGATTTTAGACGAGTTGGTATTGTTAAAAATCCAGTTGACTCTGCAACAAGTTCAGTTTCCTCTCTTGCAACTGCGAGAACAACAAATGCAATACTTATGGCATCTGGTGGTTCTGGTGTATATCAAGTTGATGAAAAGATTACACAAGCATCAACTGGTGCCCAAGGTAGAGTTGTAGAGTGGGATGCAACAAATAGAATATTATATTATGTTCAAGAGAAGTATAGTACATATGGTCTAGACACTGCTGGTAACTTAACATTGTTTTCTGGTGCAAATGCTGTAACTGGTTCAACTTCTAGTGCAGCCTTTACTCCCTCAACTGGAACATCTGGAACAACAAACGGAGTTCTTTTTGCAAGTGGATATGCAGTTCCAGAATTATCAAGGGATACTGGTGAGATAATCTATGTAGAAAACAGACGAGCAATATCAAGAGCCTCAGACCAAACAGAGGATATTAAAGTAGTAGTGGAATTCTAAACAATGCAAAAAACTGATTTAAACGTATCACCATATTATGATGACTTTGACCCAACGGATAACTTCCATAGAGTTCTCTTTCGTCCAGGCTTTTCTGTACAGGCAAGAGAATTAACAACTTTACAATCTATTCTTCAAAATCAAGTTGAAAGAAACGGTAGACACTTTTTCAAAGAAGGGTCTATGATTATTCCTGGCCAGATATCGTTTACAATAACATATTATGCAATCAAATTACAATCAACCTTTAATTTAGCTTCCATCGCTGGTTACCTTTCCTCATATGAGGGTTCAATAATCACTGGTAGTATCTCTGGTATCACTGCGAGAGTTGTAGGGTATGCAGACGCAACATCAACAGAACCACCAACACTATATGTAAAATACTTAACATCTGCAACAAATACTGCAAGTGCAACTGATACGACTGGTGCATCAACAGCTAACGTGACATCAACATTTGTAAATGGTGAAAGTATTGCAGCTGATAAATCAATTAGTACATTTAGTTCTGGTAACAACTCTGCAACCATGTTGACTTCAAATGCAACAAATATTGGTTCTTCTGCAAAAATAGAAGAGGGTATATATTTTGTTCGTGGTCAATTTGTTCGTGTCGCACCTCAGAGAATTATACTTGATAAGTATGCAAACACACCATCATATCGTGTTGGTCTAACTATCGCAGAGGAATTAATAACACCAGAAGCAGACACAACTCTTTTAGACAATGCAACTGGTTCTTCAAATATAAATGCAAAAGGTGCTCATAGATTCAAAGTATCACTAACTCTTGCAAAATTAGATTTAGGTTCTGCTGATGATGAAAACTTTATTGAACTTCTAAGAATTAAAAATGGTACAGTAGAAAAATTAGTTGATAAAACTGATTATAATATTTTTCAAGAAAATATTGCAAGAAGAACTTTTGACGAATCTGGTAATTATTCTGTAAGACCTTTTGCAGTTGATATAAAAGAGTCGTTAGATGATGGTTCTAATGAAGGAGTATATTCATCAACACAAGTTACGGACTCTGGTTCAACACCATCTGAAGCACTTGCATCTGTGCAGATTGACCCTGGCAAAGCATATGTTCGTGGTTATGAGATTGAAACTGTTACTCCAACATTTTTAGATATTGAGAAACCAAGAACTTCTGAAGAATTCGACTCTGCAATTACTAACATAGAAGTTGGTAACTTTACAAGAGTTACAAATGTATTTGGTTCTCCAGACTTATCTCCATTTATATCTGGTGAAGTTCCTTTACCACATAGAGAAATAGAATTACACAGTGTTCAAAAGTCAAGTGCAAACTCATCTTCTGACCCAAATGCACAAATAGGACTTGCAAGAGCTCGTGGGTTTGAACACGTTTCTGGTAACACTGCATTAGATGATTTAACAAGTAATGCAAATAGAACTGCTGAGTTTAATCTGTTCTTATTTGATATTCGTATGTTCACAACGATTACTCTTGCTGGTGGTACGACAAGACCAGGCACCTCTGCACAAGTAACACAAGGTGCAAAAATTACTGGTGCAACATCTGGTGCAACTGGTTTCTTACATAGTGGTCAGACTACAGACAATATCTTACAATTGATTACTGTTGCTGGTACATTTAATGTGGGTGAGAATTTAATATCAACTGCACAACCTACATCTGCACAGTCAGACCAACTTCTTGAAGACTCTAGTAATGTTGTTCTTACAGTTGCAACAATTACAACACGCAGTTTTGAAGATGTGAAGTCTGTCTTTATGGATGCAAATGCATCTGCACCAAACTTTGTTGCTGACCTTGTTTTGGGTAACACTTTAACCCTTGGTGGTAATGTTTCCATGAATGGTTCTAATGCAAATGTTACTGGATTTAACACAACTTTCACTCTTGATTTAAAGGTTGGTGATATTGTAACTGTGCCAGGCGCTGGTTCTGCTGGTGCAGATTTGACTGCAAAGGTAAATTCTATATCAAGTAATACTGCAATGGTTCTTGGAAGTAACTCTGCAACTGCTGTTACAACTGTTCCAATAATACGAAAAAGAAGTAAACTAAATGACCAAGAGAAAAATGTTCTTCTTCGTAAATTAAGAAAGAAAAGAATTAAAACTCTCAAGACTGATGGTAATAGTGGAACTCCACAAACCACAGTGACATTCAGAAAACAATTTGTTGTGACAACAACATCATCTGGAGAAATTGTTCTTACTGGTGGTTCTAATGAAACCTTTGCGGCTAGTTCAAATAGTGATTACATCATCCAAATTATAACTGCTGGTTCTGCGATTGGTGGTAGTTCAAACACTGCAGCTGCTGGTGACCTTGTAAGTCTTACTGCATCAACAACGCCTGCACAAACATTTGTTGTATCTGGTAATACTCTTACAATTACAAACCCAGAGGTTTTAGGTAACGGTGCAAAGGTAAAGGTTATTGCGACTCTGACTAAAACCTTATCAGCAGAAAAAACCAAAACTAATCAACCATGTCAGTTAGTTCTCGTAGATGCAGATTCAACCTCTGGTGCAGAGTATGGAACTGCATCACAACATAAAGAGATTTCACTTGGTCGTGCAGATTATTATAAACTGTATGCAGTTCTTGACTCAGAAGACGCAAGCACTAATCCAGAGTTACCTAAATTTACTGTTACTGGTGTGTCTGGAACATTTACGAAAGGTGAGACAATCACTGGTGTAACAAGTGGATGTGCAGCTAAAATTATCAATACAACAAATCCAATAACCTTTATCATAACAAATGGAAAAGAGTTTACTGCTGGTGAAAGAATTAATGGTGCGACATCTACTGCGTTTGCAACATTAGGAACATTCACTGCTGGTTCTAAGAACATCACAGATAGATTTACATTAGATACTGGACAAAGAGATAACTTTTATGATATCTCTAGAATTGTTAGAAAAGCAGGAAAACCATCTCCAGTGGGAAAACTAGTTGTTGTTGCAAATTATTTCTCACATGGTACAGGCCCCTTCTTTACAGTTGACTCATATTCTGGTG
>FUFK010049327.1_pt1 | contig 15366 bp, 14 predicted proteins | sample 1021851 | NCBI WGS metagenome assembly FUFK01 (sample SAMEA51879418, study PRJEB19060) | metagenome | reverse complement strand
CCTCGGGTTCAAATGAAAAACTTTTTTCTTTAAGATGAATACTTTTTAAAGCTGAAGTTTTNAAAACTTTATATCCAGTTTCCATATCAGTTAAATTTAGATTAATAAATAAATTACACATAAAAGTTAAAATTTTATTTGCTAAATAATGCCAAAAAAAATGAATTCTTACATATTTTCCACCACCTAAAAATCTTGAGCCATAAACAATATCTGCGTTTGTTTCAAAAAAAGGAACTAACAATTTATTATAATCAAAAGGGTCATATTCTAAATCCGCATCTTGTATAATAGTAATATCACCAGTTATATATTTTAGCGCTGTCTGAATCGCAGCACCTTTTCCAAAATTATTTTCATGAAAATAAATTTGTAATTTTTCTTTATGAAGTAATTTTTTTAATATTTCTTTTGTTCCATCATTTGAAAAATCATCTACAATTATAATTTCAAAATTCGAAAATTTATAATTTTTTAAACTTTGCTCNACTTTTTTTAAAATATCCTCAATAGTTTTTTTNTCATTAAAACANGGAATTATAATNGATAGTTTGAATGAATCTCTGTTAATCATTTCTANTCTAATTACTTAATTTATTAATTATTAGATATCCATTTTTTTCTTGGATATCTAGTTTGTTGTATGAGCAAATAAATGGGATATTCCAACATGATATCCCCTGGTACCCATTTAATAAAGTATTTTTTTTTACATCTGGCATATAGATCTTCACAGGTTGATTTATATTTTTTTTATTTAAGATATATTCATTTTTCATTTTTTGAATACCAAAAAAAATGTTCTCAACTTTATTTAACCTAATAATATTTTTTGAAAAACTGAAAAAAATAAAAAACATCACAAAAACTAAAAAAATTTTTTTTGAAAAATTTTTTTTCATTAAAATNTTAATNATCAAGATAAAAATAANAGTTATAAACAANTGTATCGCAAACCTGTACACTGGAGAATAATTGAGCCAAAAAAGTAAACCAAAAATAAAAAAAATGTACAATCCAGATTTATCTTTTAAAACATAATTTTGATCAATTTTATTTTTATGAAAATATAAAAATAATATTATTGGCAAAATTATTGTTAAAAGATGCTCTGATATTTCAATAATACTTCTTTTTAACCAAAAGCTGAACCAATTTAAATTTTTAAGATATTCTTCAGGCGTAAAATAATCTTTGGCTATAGAGTAACTTTTATTTGTGAGTTCAAGTTCCCTAGATAAATCTATATTATCCCTATTGAACCAACTTACATTTAAACATGTAAAATCATTTGGGAAAAAAATACAACCTGTATAAATAAATTGTTGTATAAAAAATGTTATAGATAAACAATAAATAAAAAAAAATTTTAATTTAAAAATATAGAACTTTAAATCTCGGAAATATTTTAAATATAAATATATTGTTAAAAAAATTATAGGAATTGTACTCAACTTTATTAGAATAGAAAAAATTGAAAAAATTGTAATTAGGAAAAAGTATTCTCCCCTTTCATTTTTTAAATTTGTCTCAGAAAATCTCAAAAAAAAATAGATTGTTAAAATAGAAAAAATTACAGCTGGTAGGTCTACTCCAAATTCAGAAATTCTAGTAAATTTTAAAATGAAATAAAATAATGTTATTAATAAAAAATAGTCGCTTGATTTTTTTTCATTATTTAAAAATAACTGATTAAATGAGAACAAAATAAAACTTAAAAATAACAAAAAGCTTGGTAATGTTAAAAAATCAAAGTTTTTGTCATTCAAAAAAAAAATAGAATATAAATTTAACCAAATAGAATTATAAACGTAAGGCTTATCGATATTTGCAAATCCAAAAATTATTTTTTCTTCAATAAAACTTAATGCATAAGGAAGATGATAATATCCAAAATCCTCATGATATTTTTGTGATATAAAAATAGGTATGAGTAGTAAAATAATTATTAAATAATATATACGCTCAATTTTAAATATTTTCAAAAAACTTAGTTTTTTTTTTATAAAAAAAATCAATAAACCAAAAGAAAAAATTAAGAATGCTATCAGAAGATTTATTTTAAAAAAAAAATGAATGATAGTAATTATTAAAGAGATTATTATAAAACCTAAAAATATTTCTAAAAAAAAATTACTTTTAGGTTTTGTTGAAAAGAAACTACCAAAGCCAGCAATTGAAACAGAAACAATAATGATGCTTAAAAAAAATAGAAAAAATTCTAATATAATCATTTAATAATAATTAATCCTATCTTAATTTAGTGTTTTAATTTTATCAAAAAAAACCATTGGGATTAATTTCAATCCAATAATATATTTTTTTAAAAAAATAGCTGGATTAAAAATTAACCTAACCAACCATCCCAAATAGTATTTATCTATGAAAATATTAATTGGCGCTTGGTCTTTTGTATAAAAAGAGATTGCAGCACCAGTACATAAAATAGATGTTTTTTTTTTATAGTTTTCTNTNATATATAGGCCCAAGATTTCTTGAATTCCACCACCTATATTAACAATTATATAATCGGGTTTAAATTTTTTGAGGATTTTAAGGAGGTATAAGTCATGCAAATTTTTTGTTTTATATTTTGGTGCAATATAATTATATAGTTTTTTAATCCCCAATCCTTTCACGTATTTTTTATTTGATCTTGAATAATTAATATTTGGGTCGATACAAAAAATTTTTTTGTTATTATTTTTTTTTATATAATCAAAAAACATTCCTAAAAACTTAAAGCCTGAAAATTTTTGGACATTTATATTTTTAAAAATTTTTAATAATAAAACAAAAAAACCACTATCAAAAAATACGTAATTTGCTTTTTGTAATGACTCATAATATTCATTGGATTTTTCAATGTTTGCTAATGCTGGTCCAGCTGGAAAAACAAATAAACCTTTTCTAATTATATATTTATTAAATTTTTTGCTGTTTATATTTTGAAATTTTATTTTTTTAAAAATGATTTTACCAACCATACAAACAAAAATTAAATATTAAAATTAAATTATACAAGTTCTACTTTACTACTGAAATTTTAAGATTTGGTAAATCTACTTAAATTTGATCCTTGTTTGCTCATTTCTCCACTTATCCAATTATATGTCTTTTTTAAACCCTCTTTTAATTTAATCTTATAACTCCAATTTAAAATTTTTTTCACTAAATCATTATTACTAGACCTTCCTCTAACACCTTTTGGTATATCTAATTGGTAGACTCTTTCTAATTTTTTTGTATTAGTTACACTTTCAATTATTTCAATCATTTGATTTATAGAGACTTGTTCATCACTACCTATGTTTACAGGTTCAGAGTAATTTGATTCAAATAATCTTAAGGTGCCTTCAATACAATCATCAATATATAAAAATGTTCTTGTTTGCTTTCCATCACCCCAAACTTCAATTTTTTTTTTGTTATTTTGTTTTGCCTCTATTACCTTTCTACAAAGAGCTGCAGGAGCTTTTTCCCTCCCGCCGTCAAAAGTTCCATAAGGACCATAAATATTATGATATCTTCCAATTCTTACTTCGATCCCATAATCTTCCATAAAATGTCTGCACATTCGTTCACTAAATAGTTTTTCCCAGCCATAACCATCTTCTGGATCTGCTGGATACGCGTCATTCTCTTTAAGTCCTTCTACAAATACATCCTGCTGTTTACTTTTATTATAAGCACAAGCGCTAGAGGAGAAGAAATACTTTTTAATTCCATCTTCTTTACAAGCAATCAATAAATTTGTGTTAATTAATACTGATTGCATGCATTCAGCTTTATTATTCTCAATGAAACCCATGCCTCCCATATTACAAGCCATGTTGAAAACATAATCAATATTTTTAGTAACCTTTCTGCAGTTATTAATTTCTTTCATGTCCATAGAATAATAGTTTTTTACGTTTTCAAAATCTTGAAACCAATATTCTTTTGGTTTTATATCTGCAGCTACAATAGAATTATTATTTTCTAATAATTTTTTAGTTAAGTGGCCTCCAATAAATCCACCAGCCCCTACTATCAAAATTTTTTTATTTTTTATCATCTAAAATTTTTAAATAATACTTACCTGACTAACAAAATCAAAAACTTGATACTTCACTTATTTTTTAATTTCAAGTATGAAATTAAAGATATGTAGATAATCACAGTTAAAATTAAAATATTATATGTTTTAAAACCCATAAATAAAAATATTGTTGGAATAATACATGCTCCAATTGTGATAATTATTGTTAAATTTTTATTTTTTGTAAAATTATCAACAATATGATGTAAATGATTTAAATCTCCTTTAAAAGGATGAGTTTTATTTACCAATCTCTCAATAAATAACCTTAACATATCTATTGCTGGAATTATTAAAATCACAAAAACTTCATCACCAAAAAAATAATTATCAAATTTTTTGTATTGATAGATAAAAGTACTACCTAGTAATGAACTTAACAAATAAGCACCACCGTCACCTAAAAAAATTTTATTTTTAAAATTTAAAAGACCAAGAAATATTAAACTTATAAATAATAAAATAAAAAAAATTGGAATAAAACCTTTCATAATAAACAAAATAAGTACGAAGGAACAAAACAAAATTAGTTGAAGATTTATTCCATCAAACATATTCATTGCNTTTACTAACANCAAAAATGACAAGGTNGTAAATAANAACGAATATTGATTAAAATAATAATTTTTNTCTAAGAATGAGATTTTAATTAGTTCTAAATTTATCTGAGGAAATAAATAAACAATTAAAAGAACTGATAAGATTAATAATAAAAGTTTTATATTAGGTGTTAAATTTTTTAAATCATCAAACAATCCAATCAAATAAAATAATGTACCTAAAATGATAACAACGATTTCAAAATTACTATCAAAAGTTGAATTATCAATATCAAACAACCTCAAAGAAAAAATTATCAGATAAAGATTAATTAAAATTAATAATCCTCCTAATAATGATGTAGGTTTTGAGTGCCTTTTTAGTTTTCCATCGGGTTTATCAAAAAAGGTAAGGTGATTAGAGATCAAGTCAAATTTAATATAAAAAATAAAATTAATTATAAATAAAATAAAAATTAAAAAAAAAATAGTCATGACAAATTAAAAGTATCTTACCTTTAGTCTTATTAGAAAATTAGGAATGAAAAATATCATTAGTAATTTAAGTTTATACAAAAATTGAGGAAATTTTAAAATATCAATTAATAATGAATAATTTTTATCTTCTAACAATAAATATATCAACCTCAAGTACTCAAGTCTCTGTAAGAGATAGATCTTATTTTTGTTTAAATAATGATAATTATAATTTTGAGTATCAATCCAATATTTAAATTCTTTATAGAACATTTTTCTATTATTATTACTGAAATTGAATCTATGTATTCTGATATAGACTAGTTTTTCTTGAAAACCCATCCCTTTAAATTTTTTTGATATTTTGATAATGAAATCATAATCTCCAATAATATTATAAAGTGGGTTAAATTTATAATTTTTTAATAATTTTCTTTTAAAAATAATTGTACTCAATTTAACAAAATAATCTTTTAGTAAATCATCCAAAATATATCCAGAAGGTAATTTTTTGTTAGTGAATGCTTTAAATTTTCTAACGTTTTCATAGTAATGAAAACAATTCGAAAAAGAGAAACCAAATTTTTTATTTGATAAAAAAAATTTTTTTCTAGAAATAAGAAAATTTTTATGCCACCAGTCATCAGCATCAAGGAATGCTACAAAGTCTCCTTTAGCTCTTTTGATCGCAAAATTTCGAGATGCGTAAAGTTTAAGTTTTTGAGGAGTTTTGAAATATTTAAATCTTTTATCTTTAATCTTTTTATATATTTTTGAACTTTTGTCTGTTGAACAATTATCGACAAAAATAACCTCATATTTTTGATATTTTTGCTTTAAAATAGAGTCTAGAGTTTTTGAGAGATATTTTTCACCATTAAAACAATTAATAATAATACTAATTAACTTTTCTTTCATCTCTATGCTTAAAATATAAATAAAAACCTATAGGATAAAAATATAACATCGACAACCAATTATTAAAAAAATTACCACTTGGTATTAGTGGCCAAAGATTTACAAAAATTGCAGATATTAAAATTGCTTTAGAGGTCTCATTTTTATCAAAAACAATTTTATCTTTAATTTTTTTTCTACACAAAAATATTTCTTTTAAAATATATAAAAATGCAAAAATTAGTAAAAAAAAACCTACAAGACCATTGGAAACTAAAATTTGTACATAAGTATTGTGCGGATGTGTCGAGCAACCATCATTGTTTTCTAATATATATATTTTATTTCTACATAAATATCTAAATCCTTTTACTCCAGTTCCGGTAAGCATATGATCTTTAAATATTCTATATGAAAGTACATAATGCCCATGATGATCATGTGAAAAAATATAAAATTTATTTAAAAACTTATCTTTGTGTTCTTCTCGTTGTTTCAAACCTTTACCAACAATTTGATTATATGATTTTGTGAACATTCTATCTGCTGGAGTTACTCGGGAGGAATTTTCAAAAAATGGTAAAATTATTGCGAGTGATAAAAAAACAATTATAATTGTTGTTATAAATTTCCTTAAATGAATTGAAATAAAAAAAGTTGTAAAAAAAAATAAAATTAATAATCCAAAAGCTGTTCTTTCTCCTGATAAATATACAACAAAGCATGCCAACGATATAATTATTGCATAAAAAATATTTTTATTGTTCTTCTCAAAAGTATTATTCATTACTAAAGCAAGTAAAAAAATTGGCAAAACTCTTACTATAAAACTGCCTAATATAAGTTCGTCGCCAAAAAAGCTTGAAATTCTTTTTTGTAAAATCTCGTAACCCAATAAATTTTTTCCAGAATAAAACTGTAATAAAGAATCAAAAATAATAATCAGAAAAAAAATACAATAGAATAAAATTGTTTTTTTATTAAAAATATTGAAATTTTCNAGGATAAACCAAATTGAAAAAGAAAATAAAAAAATCCTAAAAAAGAATATTCCATTTAGCGCATGATCCAAATCACGATAATTAGATAAAGTAGAATAAAGAGTTGAGATATAGAAAAATAAAAAAAAAGCTAAAAATTTATTTTTATAAAAAACAGTTTTTTTTTCACTTAAAATTTTGAATACACAAAAGATTATCAAAGAAATTAAAAATAATTCTGAAATTAATGGCCCAATTAACAGAAATAATGGAAAAAAAACTAGACCATATCCAAAAAAAAAAATAAGTGGGTTAATTTGTGAATTCATTCTTTATCTTTTAAATTTATATTTTTGTATAGGATTGAATTGATCATTTCTTATAATAATTTATCGTTTTTTTTAAGCCATTCTCAAGATTTATTTTTGGTTTCCAATTTATCAATTTTTTGGCCTTAACTATATCTGGATAAAGTTTCAAAGGCTCATCAGATCTAATTGGTATTTTGTCAAATATAGGTTTTCCTTTTCCAACTAAATTTTTAATTTTCAAAATCAAACTCTTAATTTTAATTGGTTTTCCAAATCCAATATTAATCACTTCTCCAATATTTTTATTTGATTTTAACGACTTATCAACTGCTTTGACAAAATCCTCAATGAATAGAAAATCTCTTAACTGATTACCAGGTGAACAATCGAATGTACTTCCTTTAAGAGTTTTATTTATAACAAAAGGTATNACTCTNTTAAAATCTTGGTTTGGACCATAAACTAAATAAGTTCTTATTATTGAAACAGGAAATGAATTTTTCTTATATTGAGATAATAAAAAAAGAGTGCTCGCAAGTTTGGCATCCCCATAGGTAGACGAAGTATTAATTTTTTTTATGAAAACTTCTTTCTGAGGAGATTTTAGTTTTCCATATTCAATACTTGAGCCAACTTGAATAAATTTAATTGGTATATTTTTCTTAAAATTTTTAACTAAATTTTTACAACCCAGATAATGAGTTCTAGTTATTGATTTATTTTTTGAATGGTCGACATAACCTGAAAGGTTAATTATATAGTCGTAATAAACATCTAATTTTTTTTTTAATTCATCTTTGTTACACACATCACAATAGATATATTTTACACCTTTAACTCTTCTATTTTTTTTGGGTTTAGATTTGGATACTGAGTGTACCATCCATCTTTTATTAATAAAGAATTTGCATAAATGATAGCCAATAAAACCAGTTCCCCCAGGAATTAAAATTTTAGTATTAGTTTTCAAAGTATTTTATTAATTTACTTTTTTTTAATAATCTAATTTCTTTATCTTTAATCATATAAATTTTGTCACAATATTTTAGTGTATTAAACCTATGAGAAACTATTAATGTAGTTTTTTTTAGTTTTTTTATTGTTTGAAGGACATTATTCTCAGTATCATAATCGAGACCACTAGTAGCTTCATCAAGTATGATTAATTCTGGGTTATTGACCAAAGCTCTAGCTATTCCGATTCTTTGTTTCTCNCCNCCAGAAATATTTTCTCCATCTTGACTAATAACTTGATTTAAGCCCGATTTTGATTTTCTTATAAATTTCTCCAATTCTACTTTTTTAATTAAATTATTTAAGATCTTGTCGTTAATTAATTTTTTATCAGATCCAAATAAAACATTTTCTCTCAACGATTGATTGAGAATTATTATATTTTGTGGGACAAANCCGATGGAGTTTTGCCAATTATCCAAATTTTTAAAATCTATNATTTTTCCGTCAACTTTTANTTGTGAAAATCTATTTTTTCTAAAACCACATAAAATATCTATAATTGTACTTTTTCCACTTCCACTAATCCCAATCAAACCAATTTGTTGGTTTTTTTTTAATTCTATGTNTACATTTTTAAATAATAATTTTTTGTTATTATCAAATGAAAAATTTTTAATCTTTAATTGAATATTTTTTTCAAATTTAATTCTCGAAATTGACTTTTTTTTTAATCTTATTTTTTGTTCGTTTTCAATGATAAGTTTACCAACGCTAGGGTACGTATGTTTTAAATGCTGCAATTGATTTAATAACCTATTAATCAATGGGACAACTCTAAAAGCTGCTAAAGTATAGATCGAGGATAGTTGTATAATTTTTTCATTAGAATAATTATTTTTGATTAAATAAAAAAATAGAAACAAAATACTCAGTAATAATATATATTCAAAAATGTCTCTTGGTAAAGATTTTAAGAAACTCGTCTTGAACTGTATTTTTCTAATTGAAATATTTTGCTCAATAAATCTATTCAAAAAAAAATTTTCTTTTGATAATATTTTTATAGATTTTATTGCTGAAAAACTTTCAGCTATAAACTGTATTTTTTTTTTTTCTATTATCTAATGTAGTAAAAGCCCATTCAGACAATTTATTCTTTATCAATAAAAAATATAAAGTTCCAATCAATGAGAAAAATATAAAAACTGATCCTGTAACTGCAGGATTAAAATACATCAAAAAAATCAAAAAAGTCAGCAGTAAAATTGAGTCTAAAATTATTCTTATACAACTTGATAAAAAGGTTACACTTAGAGTTATTTCCTCGGTAAAATTTCTTAAATATTCCGCGCTGTTTTTTTTTAGTATTTTTAAAATATCTCGATTTAGAAAATTATGATAAAGTTTGTTCGATATTTTTTCTCTAAATACTGCTAAAAAATTTGCTTCAATCCATGAAGAATAAACCAATAATAATAGCTTAATACTAAAAACAACTAATATAAAAATTAGGATAAACTCAAAATTCATTTCTATATTAAAAAAATAAGAGGAGAAATCATTGAAAATTTTTAAATAATTATCATTCAAACCTAAAAACATATTTAAAATCACCAAAACAATTCCAAGACCCAATAATTCTAAAAAAGAAGCAATAATCATAAAAATCACTAAAATCAAAAACTGAAATTTCTGATTTCCATCAAATAAATTTATTAATTTTTTCATTATTAATTTCTTACTAGTATTTGATTTAAAGATTTAAATGCTTTTCTATAAAAGGTATTATTAAGGGACCAATTATAAGCATTTTGGGATAATTTTTTTCTTAAAGACTCATCATCATTTAATGTTTTAATTTCATTAACTAAATTCTTTTTTTTATCGAAAAATTTATAATGTTTGTCTTTTTTTAAGCCGAATTCAGCTAAGTCAATATTTGTAAATACCGGTAGACCAGCTGATAACATTTCAAAAATCTTAGTCTGACGCCCAGTTGAATCTTTCATCACAGCTAAGCCAATTTTACATTTATTGAACATCTTTTTAGAATACGGTCTTACATCAATATTTTTTTGTTTTTTTAATTTCAAATTTCCTAAGACTAAAATATTGTAGGCAAAATTAGTTTTATCGATCTTTTTTAAAAAATTTTTCATACTATGGTGGTTTTGTAGCCAATTACTTGAAACATATAATAAATCATATTTCTTTTTAGAAAAATTAATTTTCTTAAATTTAAGAGTGGGTGTGTAAGTTTTTTTAAGTTTTTTTGAGGATATTTTATTTTTAAGCATAAAATCAAATTCAGTCTTTTTAAAATCTATAATGTAATCTGTTTTTTTTAAAATATTTACTTCATCTACATTTTTTAAATTGGTCTTATCTTTAATTCTTATTTTATCAAAATATTTTTTTCTAAAATAATATAAATCATGACATGCTAACACTGTTTTAAAGTTTCGTTTTTTATTTAGTAACAAAGATTTATATTGAAATAAAACTTTAGATGTATTTACGAATATAAATTTGAGATTTTTGATTTCTTTTATTTTTTTTTTTTAATTTTAGGACATATTTTCTTTTTTTTTTCAAATCTAAAATGGGATCTATCTTACTGTTTGTTTTAATCTCAAAAAAAAAAATTTTGTAATTTTTCTCTCTCAAAAACTTACATAATAAATTTATAGTATTTTGCATTCCTGATTTTATAGGGTGAAGGGGCATCGGCGATATTATGATTGCTGTTTTAGTATTCATAAAGTCTTTTAATTAATGACATTGTTTTTAATGCTTCTAAATCTGTACAAGGTAAAACTTTTGCCTTTTTTTTTTGTAAAACTTGGATTATGGAACTCAATTCATCTTGAAAAACATTTTTTGTTTTTTTTTGAATGTATTTTTTTTCAGTACTCTTTTGTTTTCTACCTGAAAGCCAGCCCCATCTTTTTCCAGTATAATAAATTTGTGAGCCATAACTTCTATCCCTACCATTAACTCTCCAATAACCTTTAATTCCATTTCCTTGAATTTCAAAGGTGCTCCTCCATCTTAAAATGGATATTGAAATATTTATAATTGGAATTTCTTTAGAGGACATTGTTATCAAGACTTCTTCTTCAATTCCTGTTTTCCAAAAATTTTTGATTTTATTTAAATATTTAATTTTAATTTTAGAGCAAAAAAGCTGTAATAAGTTTAAAATATGAATACCTGGATCAATTATAACTCCACCGCCAGCAAAATTTTTATTTAATTTCCATGATTTTTTCATTGAAGGATTATGACCATGACCAAAGTTTATCAATAATGAATTTATTTTTCCAAATTTTTTGATTTTGATATCTTGGAGCATTTTAGAAATACCATCAAAAAATCTATAATTTAGTCCTACAAAAATCTTTTGGTTTTTATTTTTTAAATCTACTATTTTTTTAGTTTCAGTTAAATTGATCCCCAAAGGTTTTTCGACAAGTAAGCTTATTTTTTGTGAATTTTTTAAGCAAATTTTTGAGTATTTATAAGTTAAGTTATGAGGAACACTGATTATGCATATATCAATTTTATTTTTATTAAAAAAATCTCCTTTTAGATTTTGAATTGATTTAAAGATCTTGTTCTTTATTTTTATAGATTTAATTTTATTATCGTAAAAACCTACTATTTTTATTTTATATTTTTTCTTAAGATTGATTGCTGCTCTTAATCTTTCTGAGCCCATATATCCCATTCCTATAAAAAAAATGTTCATTGTATTCTTCTTAACTTTAGATAGTTTTTATTTTTATTTTTTGAAATTTTAGAGAGATCGTCTTTAATGTGTACTAATTTCCCATTAAAAGAATTCGTATTTATCTGTAAACATTTATTAATAAATTTTACTACATCCTCAACTTTAGACTTTGTTCGAACTTTTGCGATTTTTTGTACTTTTAGAAGCATTTTAGTTTTGACCGCACCGGGAGCAATTGCAAAAATTGATATATTCCGTTTAGACAATATCTCAGAATAATTCTCTACAGTTCTAACAAGAGCTGTCTTACTAGCTGAATAAATAGGAAATTTCTTAAAAGATGAGGCTGCCCCTCCACCTGAAAAAACAATAATCTTATTCTGTTTTTGTTTTTTATTATAAAATTTTAAGAATGAATTGATTAAATGAATATTTGAAAATAGATTTATGTTGAAAACTTTTTTCCAATTAGAAGTATATTTATAACCTTCTTGATACTGATCAACTATACCAGCACATAAAATTAAATGTATTTTGTGATACGCTTTAAAATTAATTTTTTTTTCTATTTTTATAAAATCAAAACTTTTTTCTAAATCTAATTTTAGATATTTAATTATACGACTGCAATTTACCAATTTTGAATCTTTTTTTAAAATTTCTTCAGACGTTTTTTTGCAATTAAGTGATTTAGAAATTAATAAAATATCATATTTGTGGTCCAAATTTTTTGCAATTTCCTTGCCAATACCTTGTCCGGCTCCAGTGATAACAATTACTTCTTTATTTGATCTTGAATATTTCATTTTTAGTTCTTTTAATATCTAAAGCAGTATCTATTCTTAAAGGTTTTTCTTTAACTAAGAAATAACTAACTTTATTTTTTTTTAAATAATCAAAATAAATAAATTCCTCTAATTTGGTATATCTTTTTTTAACATTTTTGAAAATTTGCTTATCAATAAATTTATATCCACAATCTTTAAAAGTTATTTTATCACCTCCTGATGCATATTTTATAAGTTGATTGGATTTATCCAATGCAAATTTTCCTTTTTTTGATTTAAGCAAACCACACATGATCTTTGTTTTAGACTTTCTAAATTTCAAAAAAAGATCTTTTATTTTTATTTTTGAAATTTCATCAGCATTTGTGTAGAAAAAGAATCTGTCTATTTTTTGAATATGTTCTTTTAAGGCTGAAAATGTTCCCGATCTTTTTTTGTCTAAAAAAATTTTATATTTCAAATTTTTTTTTAAAAAAAATTGTGCTAAAAAAATTTGTATTTTTTCATTTTTATAAGATAATAAAAAGTAAAATTTTTTAAAACCATTACTTATTAACCAGTTTAATAAATACTCCAGATAAGGTTTGTTATGAATTCTTATTATTGGTTTAGGTATTTTTTTGGTAATTGACCCCAGCCTAGAACCTACACCTCCAGCCATTATTAAGCATGATGGCAAATTTATTTTTCTTTTCAAATTTATTTACTCAATTTCATCTGGCATCAAAATTTGATCTGCCTTTTTATCTTTAAGGAGCTTTTTTCCAATTACTTCATAAAATTTTTGTGAACTAATACCCGTCGGAGGTCCCTTTGCAATCAAGTCCTCTTTTTTTAAAATATCTCCAGCATTCATCTTTCTTTTTGTTGCTAGTGATTTTCCCAATATTGAAACTAAGACGTCTTCACTTTCATATTTCTGCTTTATATTGTTTCCCAAAGCTTTTTCAATTTGTCTTATGCCTTTAACCAAATTTGAAAGTTCAGTCATATCAATTGATGCTAAGTGGTCTGTGCCATTCATATTTTTATTCAATGTTACGTGTTTTTCAATAACTTTTGCCCCCAGGGCAACAGCTGAAACTCCAACGTTTATTCCAGGCTCATGGCCAGAAAATCCAACTATGCAATTATATTGTTTCTTAAAAGTATTAATTACATTTAAATCTATTTCCTCAAATTTGCTTGGATACGCAGATGTACATTGAAGAAGAATTATATTATTTGAATTTTTTTTTAATAATTTGAAAGCTTCGTCCACTTCCTTTTCATCAGCAGTTCCAGTGCTTAAAATTAACGGAATATCACTCTTAGACAATTTTTCTAAAAATTGGTAATTTTTTATTTCAACACTCGCTATCTTTATTAATGGTACTTTTAGCTCAATCAAAAAATTTAAACTCTTCTCATCCCATGGACTTGCAAAAAAATCTACACCCTCATCTCTAGCCACTTTTTGTAATTTCTTATAATCATTTTCGGTTAATTCTAATCTTATGTCTGGATATGACCAACCACCATAATCTGGCTGATCAGTTGAGATATCGTCTACCTTTTTACTTAAATATCCAATTGGATTTGGGTTTATATTTTCTTTGATCATTATTGAGTTAGCATCTCTTTTTTGAAACTTAACCGCATTTGCTCCGGCTTTGGCAGACTCTATAATTAATTGTTTTGCTAATTCATATTGTCCATTATGGTTTATACCTATCTCAGCAATAATATATGCTGGAGAGTTTTCGCTTATTATAAAATTATCAGTCTTTATTTCTTTGTTCATAAATTTTCATTAATACTATTCTTTATTTTGTCAATCACATTTTCATCTTTACTAAATTCTATAAGATAATTGAAATTTTTACTTATATTAAAAAAATATTCTTTATCACTCATTGAAAAAATCATATTTACTCTTTCTTTAAATTCCTCATAAGAGCAATTTTTCAATGAACAGACTCCACTTATTGGAAAATCGTATATATTTGTTTTTTGTAGATTTAAAGATAAAATTTTTTCTTTACAACTTAACTTATCTTTAAGTAAAGTTGATTGAGTGCCAATAGCAATTTTGGATTGAAAAAGTGGAAAATAAGATGAGTGTTCGTTAATTTTTTCATTCATATTATTTTTTAAATAATTTAGTTCAGTTTCTGATAAGTATTTTTTAAAAAAACTCATTTCATCATTTGCGAGGCTCGTAAAATTTTTTCTCTTTCTAGCAAATATAAATTTAATATTTGTTTCTTTAGCGTATCTGATTACAAATTTTACCATATTAGCAAAACCTTCTTCCTCACCATCCTCTCCTAATTTTGAATTTAAGTCATATGCATTTTCAGAGATTAAACATATGTCATATTTATTTTTTTTTAACTCAATTTTATTGATTCTTAAATATCTAAAGAAATTAGCAATTCTTATAGATCCTGTTTTATAAAAATTATCAACTTTTATTCCAAATTCTTTACAATCATCAATTTCACTTTGACCATAACAGAAAAAATTTGGGATATAATAATCTTTGTTAATATTATTATTTGTGATTTTTTTTTTATATCTATGAAGATCACGTCTAAAATCAGATGATCGCGAAGCGTTCT
>FUFK010048425.1_pt1 | contig 15370 bp, 12 predicted proteins | sample 1021851 | NCBI WGS metagenome assembly FUFK01 (sample SAMEA51879418, study PRJEB19060) | metagenome | reverse complement strand
TTTCATATTAAAATAATATTTAATTTTTCTATTTTTCTTAGTACAATATATTTATAATTTTAATTGTAGAGGAAAAATTATCATGACTAAAGTCGCTATAATTGGTGCTGGACCTTGTGGTTTATCAATACTGAGGGCTTTTGAACATGCCGAAAAAAAAGGAGACAAGATCCCTGAAATAGTTTGCTTTGAAAAACAAAGTGATTGGGGCGGTCTTTGGAATTATAGCTGGAGAACGGGATCTGACCAATATGGAGATCCAGTTCATAATAGTATGTATAGATATCTTTGGTCAAATGGACCTAAAGAGTGTCTTGAATTCGCAGATTATTCTTTTGATGAACATTTTGGAAAGCCAATTCCTTCTTTCCCACCTAGAGAAGTACTTTATGATTATATCACTAGTAGAGTAAGTAAAGGAAATTTAAGAAATAAAATTAAATTTAATACAAGAGTAGTTAATACAGTTTTTAAATCAGATAAATTTGAAGTTAGCTATCAAGATAAAGAAAATGATAAAATTTTAACTGATCATTTTGATTACGTTGTAGTGTCCACTGGTCATTTTTCAGTTCCTTTTATACCNGAATATAAAGGTATGAGTTCNTTTCCTGGAAGAATAATGCANTCNCATGANTTTAGAGATGCNGAAGAATTTAGAGGAAAAAATATTATAGTTTTAGGAAGTAGTTATTCTGCAGAAGATATTGCACTTCAATGCAATAAATATGGAGCAAAAAGTGTAACAATTGGCTTCAGACATAATCCTATGGGTTTTAAATGGCCAGAAGGAATGAAAGAAGTATTCTATTTAGATAGATTGGAAGGAAAAAAAGCAATTTTTAAAGATGGTACCGAACAGGATGCAGATGTAATAATACTGTGTACTGGTTACCTGCATCATTTTCCTTTTTTGGAAGAAAATTTAAAACTTAAAACAAGAAACAGACTTTATCCTCCAAAATTATACAAAGGTNTTGTTTGGCAGGATAATCACAAACTTTTGTATCTAGGAATGCAAGACCAGTTTCACACATTTAATATGTTTGATTGCCAAGCTTGGTATGCGAGAGATGTTATAATGGGTAAAATAAATTTGCCAAGTGGAGATGAAATCGAAAAAGATATTAACAAATGGGTTGCTTTAGAAGAAAAACTGGAAAATCCTGATCAGATGATTGATTTTCAAACTGAATACACAAAGGAATTGCATGATATGTCAGATTATCCAAAAATAGATTTTGANCTNATNAGAAAACATTTTAAAGANTGGGAACATCATAAGGTTGAAGATATATCAACGTATAGAAATAAATCTTTTTCATCTCCAGTTACAGGNTCNGTNGCTCCNGTTCATCATACAGCTTGGGCAAAAGCAATGGANGANTCNTCTGAAACNTTTCTAAATAAAAACTAAAAATNTAANCTAATTTTCTANAACNANGTCTAAATATAAAGCNGCGCTCCATGAGAAATTATTTGCGCCCATAACTGATCCATCTTTATAACTGTAATATTCATGAAAACCTTTTTCTTCAATTAATTCTAANGTTTTTTTTTTGATTTCATTTGCATATTCTGGCTCTTTTTTAATAAGTCCTTGATAAATNAACCAATTACAATTTATCCATATTGGACCTCTCCAATATCTTTTTTCTTCNAATNAAGGATGATTTGGTTTTATTGTTGAGAAATAGTAATTGTCATTANTATTATGATTTTTTAAATTNTTAATAATTTTTTTATTTAATTCATCATCTTGTANATTTGCGAAGAGAGTAAAATAATTTGTTATNGANGGAACAACGATNTTCAAATTAGTTTTTANATCTTTTGAGACAAAATCATTAATATTATCATCATATAATTTTAATATTTCTTTTTCGGTTTTGGGTACGAAATTATTTAAATCATCAAAATTTAAATCAAAATTTTTAGCTAAGCTAAGTAGATCTTTATTTGCTCTNAAAAATAAAGCATTAAATCCAACATCTACTACATTAAAATCAGAGATCTCATACAATCTATGTGGATCGTAGTGAACATCTCTAAATTGATCTCTTAAAGTTACATATCTGTCATAATCAGTTTTTAAAGGTCTCTCATAAGAGTTTGAAACTTCAAGATCTCTTCTTTTATAATTAAGGTTTTTATCTACTTTGATATTGCTCATTGGCTGATCCCAAATTGGTGAATTGTCATACCCGCTCTCCCAAGGATGTAATATGGATACAAGGCCGGTTTTANTAGGATCTCTGAATTTTATGAACCAATCATGATAATTTTTAATTTTTGTTATTATATTTACAATTCTTGAATGTTGTTCATTNCTAAGTTGATTTTTTTCAACAATTTTCNTCAAAATACTNGCTAAAACTGGTGGCTGAGTAATNCCAGATGAAGGAATATTTTTTCCACATTGCCAAGTTGTGTGATTTGGAAAATAAGATGTGTCTTTTTCATGAAAAAGAATGTGGGGTACCATACCATCGTCCCACTGACCATTAAGCAAAGTTTCAATTTCTATAATTGAAAAATCTAAATTAAAGTAAGAATANCCAAGNGCTATAAAAGCTGAATCCCAATTCCATTGAGCAGGATATAATTTGTTATTAGTAGGAAGTGTGTAACCATTTTTTCTGTTACCTAATAATATTTTTTTTGCCTCTTCTACTTTATTTTGCATTATCCTTTAACACTTCCTGCNGTAAGACCNCTTACTAAATATTTTTCAAAATAAACAAAAATTATTAAAATAGGCAAAGTTACTACTACAGACCCTGCCATCAAATATTGTCTAGGTGTTTCAGCTCCAACATTCAGAAACTGAATAGCTCTTGATAATGTGAATGTATTTGGCCGGTCTAAAAACATTAATGAAAACAAAAATTCATTCCAAGCTATCATAAATACATACAAAGCTACCGATGATATTGCAGGTAAACTNAGNGGNAGTATAATTTTAAAAATTATACCAAGCCAATTTTGACCATCTATTATCCCTGCTTCTTCTAATTCTTTTGGTATACTTTTAAAGTAACCTTGCANCATATAAATTGCTACAGGTAAGGTNGTAGCTGTATAAACTATTAGNAAACCCTCAATAGAATTTCTTAAACCAAGTTGACTAAAAATTGTATANAAAGGTATCACTAAAACTATCGCTGGAAACAAATAAATTATCAATATGGATGTTGATAAAAAATTTTTTCCAAAGAAATTAAGTCTTGCAACTGCGTAAGCAGCCGGTATTGCAAAAATTAATGTTATAATGACTGTGCCNAAGGAGACTATTGTGCTCGTTAGCATATATCTTCCAAAATTATAATCTTTNAATACTATAAAATAAGATTTGAATAACTCTGGCAATCCTTGTGCAAAGTTAATACTAAAGTCTAAGGGGTTCAATAATAATANNGCTTGGGTTTTAAAGCTTGTAACTAACATCATGTAAAAAGGGAAAAGAATTACAAAAGAGAAAAGAGTAATTCCAAATAATGTTAAAAAATTAAAGAATAATTTTTGAGATGAATGATTTTTTGACAAAAAGTTTTTGTCGTAATCTTTTATATTATTGAAAAAGAATAATGAAATTAAGAATATGCCAAAACTATACCAAATAGGTAAATTTGTTGAGATGAAATAATCAAAGATAGAAAATAAAAGTGCTAGTAAAATTATTTTGATATTTAAATTTAATTTTTTCCCAATAAGAAGATTTATTACACAAAGAATTATTCCAAATATAAATAATTTATTAAAATTAAAATTTGTTAATTCAATGCCTTGTAATGTTACTAAGATTTTCCAAATACAAATTAATGAAAATAAAAATAATGATGAAATAAAACAATAAGTAAATATATTTTTAATTTTCATCAGCTCTTTTTCCTAAAAGTTTAAAATAGATAAACATAAAAATTAANAGAAACACTACAATCACAATAGAAACTGCAGAACCCATACCAATATCCCCGATTGAAAAACCTTGTTGATATACATTGATTGGCAATGTTCTTGTACCTGATGCCCCGCCAGTGAGTAANAAGATGTCTTCAAATTTATTAAAATTCCAAATAAATCTAATCATAAATANAATTGAAATCACTGCTAATATNTGGGGTAAAGTAATATTAAGAAATTTTTGGATAGGNTTTGCACCATCAACATCAGCTGCTTCATACAACTCTTTTGGAACTGCTTGAAGACGAGCAAGAATAAATAAAAATGCTAGAGGAAAATATCTCCAAATTTCAAAAATAATTACAGTTGTTAATGCTAGCCTCAATTTAAAATCAAAACCAANTATGTTTAAAGTTACATATTTTTGTCCTAGTAAATTTATTGGTCCATCAATAATTTGATAGTTAATTAANAAATTATTNAAAGTTCCACTTGTTGGATCAAGTAAAAGTTCCCAGGTATAAGCAAGAGCNACAACTGGCGCAACATAAGGAAATAAAAGAACNCTTCTCATAAATGTTCTTCCAAAAAATTTTTGATTTACCATTTGTGCAGCTAAAATTCCAAAAACTATTGCACCTATNGTTCCAAAAAAAGTGTAATAAAAAGTTGTTGATAATAGATCTATAAANGCTTTGTCTTTAATTACTTTTTTGAAATTATTTANNGTAAATTCATAAGTTAATAATATATTTTGTGACTTACCTGATAGTTTAGGNTTATAAGATTTTAGTTCCTTCTTGGAAATTTCTTGATTATTANTATTTTGAAATACTATTTCTAAATTTTCTCGATATTTTTTTGGCCAATTACCTAACTCACACTTAAGTAAATTTGATTTAAATTGACATTTATTATTTAAACTTATTGGTTCNATNTNNTCNGGATATTTATCTTTAAATTTTACATTAGTAATTTCTTGTGTAAGAGAACTATTTCTTAATTTATAAATTANTTTTATTTGANTTGGATTATCNTTAATTGATTTTACTAATTTTTTTGCTCTTGGTTCAGGAATTCTTAAATCTTTNAGCTCTACATTTTTAAANCTNATCCAAATATTNGAAAATATTGGAAATAAAATTATAGAAAATACTAAAAGAACNGATGGTAATATTAANAGATAAGCTGTTCTTTTTTCAATTTTTGCAAGTTTTGAACTCATAAAAAAAAGCGGATAATTAATATTACCCGCTTTTTTTAATTTTTTAAATTACTAGAAGCTAGCTAGCACAGTATTAATTTCATCTACTGCTTCATCTAACGTCAATTGATCGTCAATATATTGTCTAGTGATTCTATTTATAAACTTATTGTTAATAATTTTAGATGCTCTAGATAGTTCACCTTCTTTTACTCCCCATCTGTTAGCAGTATCTAAACCAGCAACAATATTATTTATTACATCTGCAGAATATAGATCTGTTAAAGGAGCTTTTCTATCAACTCCAACAGGCAGTTTACTCCAAGCTGTTGTAAATGCATTTGGATCACTTGCATTACCTCTTCTTACAGGGAACTTACCTTCTGGTGCTATAGATAAAGTGCTTGTATATCCTTCATCCATTGAATAAAGAATAAACTGCTTAGCTTCATCTGTATCTGCATCTGCAGTTACACCAAAGTATCTAACATCCGCCCAAGCTGCGCCTTTTACATTATTTGGTCCACTAAAATTAGTTATAAAACCAGTTTTAGATGCCAATTCTGGTGATGTAGGATCACTGTTAATTGTTGGTGGAGCTGAGTCTCTTAAACCAGCTAATTCATCCATGATAAATGGTGACCATATTATCATTGGAGTTTTACCAGCGAAATAAAGTTCTCTTGATTGTTTCCAATAAAGTTCTCCTGGAGGGCTAGCCTTAGCTAATTTTTTATAAAACTGTAAAGAATTCTTTAAAGCTCTTCCTTGTTTTTTTGTTCCACCTTTTTTTACAATATTTACACCGTTTGCAAGCATGACATGTTCTAAAACTTGACTCATAAAGTTTTCGTCAGTTTTAGTTGCCGCAACAAATCCAAACATATCATTACTAGATAAAGCATCTATTGCTTTCTCGATGTTTGCATAAGTCGTCGGTGGTTCTAAACCAGCAGCTTTAAATAAATCTTTTCTGTATACAACCATTTGCGTCCAGCCATCTACTGGCACGGCTGCAATTTTGCCACCTTTTTTAGCCATCTTTAAAGCACCTGGAGCAAAAGTTTTCTTTCCAAGTGAGTTAACGATATCATTATTTGCATCAACGTCTAAAATTCCCGCTTCTGCCCATGGCAATACATATTGCAATGTATGATAAATTACATCAGGAAGATCTCCTGCTGCAGCTGCTGCAGTAGCTCTTGTTCCTAAATCTTTTTCATCAATCGGGATAACTTCAACTCCAATTCCAGTTTTGGCTTCAAAAGCTTTTGCCATCTCTTCTTGTTTAGCCATCCTTGCTGGTTGAGTTTCTGTCGTCCAGAATTTGATATCTGCAAATGCAATTGAATTAAAAACAAAAGCTATTGCAGAGATTGTTATTAATATATTTTTAAACATATATTCCCCTCTTTTTTCTTGTTTTCTAAAGTTATTTAAAAATTAANACATAATGAACATTTAAAAGAAGAATAACAAGTATGTAAATTACACAATACTACCTGAGATTGATTTAGGAATTTTTAAAAGAAATACCTTTATTATCAAATAAATGGCAACGAAATGGATCAAAACCTATTTTAACAGTGTCACCTACTTTAATATTTGTGTCTCCATCAGTTTGTACAACAAGAGGATCTCCCTCTTTCTCTAAATATAAATATGTTCCTGACCCTAATTTTTCTACAACGAAGACTTTACTTTCCCATAATGAATCTGTTTTTGCATTTAATATCAAATGCTCTGGTCTTATTCCAATTTTTATACTATCCCCTTCTTGAATATTTTCAGAAATTTTTGGTACATTTAACTTTCCAGTCCCCATTATATCTACTTCAGAACTCTTTGAACTTTTACTTAAAATTTTACTATCTATAAAATTCATTTTTGGAGATCCGATAAAACCACCAACAAACAGATTATCTGGGTTATTATATAAGTTCATGGGTGATCCCTTTTGTGAAACTATACCTTGATCCAATACAACAATATCATTTGCAAGTGTCATGGCTTCAGTTTGATCATGAGTTACGTAAATCATTGTTGCATTAAGTTGATCATGTAATTTTGCCAATTCTACTCTCATTTGTACTCTTAATGCTGCATCTAGATTAGATAATGGTTCATCGAATAAGAAAACTTTTGGTTTTCTTGTAATGGCTCTACCAATAGCTACTCTTTGACGTTGTCCTCCAGATAATTGTTTGGGTTTTCTCTCAAGATACTCTTCTATCTGTAAGATTTTAGCAGCCTCCATCACTCTTTGCTCTATCTCTTCTTTTGATTTTTTTTCAATTTTTAAACCAAAAGCCATATTATCAAATACAGTCATATGAGGATAAAGAGCATAAGATTGAAATACCATTGCAATATTTCTTTCTTTAGGTGGTAGATCATTTACAACTTTATCATCAATAGATATTGTACCTGAATTAATTTCCTCTAAACCAGCAATCATTCTTAAGATTGTTGATTTACCACATCCGCTTGGGCCTACTAGAACTGTGAAAGACTCACTTTTTATATCAAGAGAAACATCTTTGATCACATGTGTGCTACCAAAAAACTTGTTTACTTTATCTATTTTAATACTTGCCATTTTTAATTTAATATTAATTTTTTGTTATTAATTATAGATTTAATTAATTTTGTCATCAAAGGGATTTTTTTTTGTTGAATTTTTTTTATTACAAATGGAGCAATTTCTCTTGCAAGTTGCTCTCCCTCNACGGTTTCATTAGGCATAAATTTTCTTTTAGCATTTTTGAATGTATAGCCTTGCCCTAAGTAACTTCCCATTTTACTATTTCTACCTCCAGCAGCACTGACGTATAAATCTCCAACTCCAGCCAATCCAAGAGCAGTCTCAATTTTTCCTTTAAAATATTTAGTAATATATATCATCTCATTTATAGATTTTTTGAATAAACTTGAAGACATATTTAAACTATCTCCAGCCCCAATAATCATTGAATAAATATTTTTAATTGAAGAACAGATCTCAACTCCAATAACATCTTTCGAAGTTTCGGTTAAATAGTATTTTGTAGTTATCATATTACAAATTTTTTTTGCGGTTTTGATATTTTTATTAGCAACAATTACACTTGTTTGTTTTTTATTTGAAAGTTCTTTTGCTAAGCAAGGTCCTTTTAAAACTGAAACGTTTATATTTTTATTAGTTTTCTTTATATCCTCTGAAATAGTAAAAATTTTCTGTTTTTTTTTCTCATACTTCAAACCTTTGGTAAGAATAAGAATTGGACTTTTAATATTTGATTTTTTAAATTCTTCACTAATAAAATTTATTCCTGATAAACTTAACGCAACAACTACCAAATCATATTTATTTTTTAATANATCAGTTGAATATTTTTTGTATTTTAGTTTATTTGGTAAATTTATTTTTAAACTAGAATGATATTTCTTTTTTGAAGACAAATTTTTAATAAAAGTTTTATTATAAGGCTCTGTGATAGTTACTTCATTTTTATTATCTATACATGGAAAAGTAAAAGCAGATCCCATTGCGCCACCGCCTATTATTAAAATTTTTTTCATTTAAGATTAAGCAATTCCTAGATGTTTTTTTCTTTTTTCTACCCAAGTTCTTATCAAATTATCAAAAATTAAACCTATAAAAGCTACACAAATACCCAAAGTTAATCCAATACCAGCACCATTTTTATCTGATAAAGCTTTTAAAATATATTGCCCTAAATCTTCAGTGCCGATAAATGCTCCTATAATCACCATAAATAATGCAAACACTATTGTTTGATTTATACCAAGCATCATATGAGGGAATGCTAAAGGAAATTCAATTTTTGTTAATCTTTGAAATTTATTTACACCAGACATCGTCGCTGCATCATGTAAACCTGCTGGAACACTTCTAAGCCCTTCAATTGTGTATCTTGTTGCTGGTATAGTTGCATAAACAATGACAGCAATAAGAACAGAAGTGTCAGTTATTCCAAAAAGCATCATAACAGGAATAAGATAAACAAATGATGGAAATGTTTGAAATATATCACATACCCCTAACATAAATTTTGCAGAATGTTTATTTTGAAAACATAATGTGCCAACCGTAAAACCAATTATACAAGAGACAATTACCCCAAATGTTGCCATGTAAGCCGTTACTAAGGCTCTATCCCACCAAGGGCTTAGAGCTATGAATAATGTCAAACCACAAACTACTAATGCAGATCTAATTCCACCAATTAAATAGCCTGCACCAACAACTAGAACTAATGTAGCAACAGCTGGCATCCTTAAATACAAAGCCCTCATTGGTTGTAACACTTCTTGAATTAACCATGTATTAAATGCTTTTATATAAACAAAGAAGGTATCAAAAATCCAATCGACACCTTTATTCCAAAAATCAGCAGTTGATATTCCTTTATTGTGTGGAACTTCAAATAAATAATTGTAACCACCTTTAAAATAAACAGATCCAAAGTAAGCGAGTAAAATTCCAATTATGACCGTAATACTAAAAAATAATAAATTTTTATTTCTTTGAAAAAAATTCAAATTGCCAAAATAATCGACTTGCTTGTTTGCCCATGCTAATGACATTTTATCTAATAAAATTGCAATTAGACTTATACAAAGACCAGCTTCTAATGCTAATCCGATATTAAGCTGATTTAGTGCTAACAATAAATTAAAACCTAGACCTTTCGCTCCAATGAAGGCTGAAATAACAGCCATAGAAAAGCACACCATGATAACCTGGTTTACGCCAATTAAAATATCTCGTCTGGCCGTTGGAATTAGCACTTTAGACATTAGTTGCCAATTATTACAACCACTCATTCTTCCAGCTTCAATTACTTCTGGAGGAATAGCTCTCAATCCTAGTAAAGTGAGTAATATCATGGGTGGAACAGCAACAACCATAGTTATAATTACTGCAGCGTGGTCACCGACTCCAAAAAGAACAAGTGCAGGAACTAATACTGCATATTGTGGCATTGTTTGCATAACTAATAGAATTGGATATAGAGCTTTTTCTACACGTTTACTTTTATAAGCTGCAATACCTAAACTTAACCCAAATATAAAAGATAGAGGCGCAGCAACTAAAATAAAAGAGAGTGTTTGCATCGATGGTTTCCATTGTCCAAATATAGAAATNTAAACCATTGTTAAACCGGCAAATAAAGCGAGTCCAATACCACTTAATTTATAAGCAAGTATTGCAAAGCCAGCTGCAACTATTGTCCAAGGTAGACCTGGTAACTCTGCCCAAGGGTTCGCATCGATCCAATCCCAACTTGTAAAGGCAACAATTGTTTCAAGTCCACCTAATAGAATTTCTCTAATTAATTCTATTAAAAAGGTCATAAAAGCTGTTAAATTTCTGCTAATTTGCAAAACTATTGGTCTGGTTTTAAATTCTTGAGTGTCCTCATTCCAAAACTCCATTGGCATCCACTCATTCATTAAGAAAAACAAGGAGTCATTTATCCATATTGGTAACCATCCAAGTAATGGAGGAAGACGCCAGAAAACATCAAAGGCGTAATATCTTACTTCTTTGCCTAAAAATATATAACTACTTTGATTAGGGTCTTTTACGAATTCAGCTTGGCCTCTAATGAATTTATATGTTTCTGGAACATCAATAGCAAAACAAAGAGCAAAGAAAACAATTAATAGAAATAACCACTGAAATATTTTTGGATATTTTTTTAAAAATTCCATAATTTATTTTCCGTTCTTTCTTCCGCCAAAGACAGTATTTATTATTTTTGTCGGGTTGATTGACCCAACGGTTTTATTATTTTCATCTATAACNGCTACAGATTTTTCTTGCGTTAATATTTTTTCTGCAACATTTTCTATGATTTCATCTTTTGAAACTTTAACATCACCTAAATTATTAGATATAGATTCATCCATTACATCTTCAATTAATAAAACTTTTTCTCTAGGTACTTCTTCAGTAAATTTTCTTACATATTCTGTGGCTGGGTTTAAAACTATATTTGCAGGTGTATCTAGTTGTTCAATTATACCATCTTTCATAATTGCAATTCGATCAGCAAGTTTTAATGCTTCATCAAAATCATGAGTAATAAACATAATTGTTTTTTGTAATTTTTCTTGAAGTCTTAAAAATTCATCTTGCATTTCTTTTCTAATTAAAGGATCTAAAGCAGAAAAAGGTTCATCTAAAAACCATATATCAGGTTCAACTGCTAGAGATCTTGCAATACCCACTCTTTGTTGTTGTCCACCTGAAAGTTCTCTTGGAAAATAATTTTCTCTTCCATCAAGTCCAACTAATTTAACCATCTCCATTGCTTTATTAATGCTCTCCTCAGTTTTGATACCTTTGATTTGAAGAGGAAAAGCTATATTTTCTACAACGGTTTTGTGTGGAAGAAGAGCAAAGCTTTGGAAAACCATTCCCATTTTGTTTCTTCTAAGCTCAATTAACTCTTTATTATTTAAATTTAATAAATCTTGACCTTCAATGAAAATTTTTCCACCTGTTGCATCTGTTAATCTTGATATACACCTTAGTAAAGTTGACTTACCAGATCCAGATAAGCCCATTACAACAAGCATCTCTCCTTTTGCCACTTCAAAAGAGGCATTGTTAACACCTACTATACAACCATTTTCTTGAAATGTTTTAGCATCAACATTACCATTTGAATCTTGAAGCATCTTTTTGGCGTTTTCACCAAAAATTTTATAAACTGCTTCGCATTTGATTACTGCTTCAGACATAATTCTTATAAAAATATACGAAAATTAATTAAATTAAAATCAATATAATTGAAGCTTATTTCCATTAAAAATTTTTAATAAAATAAACCCTTGTATCAATTCCAGTGCTTAAAAAACTTAAGGCTTCACCGCTTACTTTAATTGTTTCGTCTACTCCTACGTTATTTCCACTAACTGTAAAACCTGCAAAACATTTCTTTTTTTCAGCATCCCATTCAACAAATGTTTCATCAATCTTATTGCCGTTAATAGTATAAATTTCATGTGCTCTAAAATTTAAGAAATTTGCACCCATTATTGCTCTTTGGGGGATAAGCTTTGTGGCATTACACACTCCCTCATACAATTCATCTGATAATTTATAATGATCAGTACCATCAAAAGTTACTAATATACCCGAGGGAAGTTTTGAAATTAATGCACTTAGTTTTCTCTCTTTTGCAATTCTCTCTTCTTCCAATTTCATTTTNCTAACTAATTCATCACCCTCNCTAAATATATTATTTAAAATAGCAAAAGAAGAAATTATGACTATTGTTAAAANTATTAGTCCTATAAATTGTTTTAGGTTCTCGGGTAATCCTTTTAATTTATTAAATGAAGTTTCGTTCGACATTAATCTTGTAGTTTACCGTTTTTCCAAATTCCTACTTTTTGGTCGCCATTAGCCCAAGTAAATGTTCCTTTGCCATTCATAAAACCATTAGCCCACTCTCCTTCATAAGTAGAACCATCTGGGAAAGTTAAAGTTCCAACTCCACTCCAAACACTGTTTTTAAACTCACCTTTATAGATATATCCGTTTGGCCATGTTTCTACACCTTGNCCATTTTTTTTTGTTCCTACCCACTCACCTTCATAAGTAGTTTTATCTGTATAAACCCATTTTCCATATCCATTTTCACAGTTACCTTCTTTACATCCGGTGCTTCGAGCAAAAACTGATGAGCTTATTAATAAACTTAAAAAAAAGTAAAAAAGATATTTTCTCATAAATATATTTTACACAAATCTTTATAAAAAAAAATCCCCCCCAACAGAATTGGGGGAGATCTTAATTTTTTAACTTTTATCCTTATTTAAGGAAAGCTTTCCAAGTTGACTCGTTATCAGCTAACCATTTTTTAGCTGCATCTTCGTGAGTCATTTTGTCAACGTCTACTAAAGCTGCCATTGCACCAATTTGACTTGTTGAAAATGACAATTTTTTAAACGCTGCTGCTGCATCTGGATGAGTTTTTGGAAAATCTTCGTGTACTGCTTTTTTCAAATAACCATCCGGAGAACCACATTTTCCGTCACCACCATCTGCTGGTCTGCAACCAGCTGTGTATGGAGGGAAGTCGATAAATGTAAAACCAGCACCATCAGTAAAGTTTGGTGTCCAGTTGAAAATTATAGTTCCTCTTCCTTCTTTTTCAGCAGCTGCTAACTCTGCCCAAAGTGCATCAGCACCTCCAGCAAACTTAACCCACCATAAATCACCTAAGCCTAGTGCATCAATCCTTTGAGGGATTAAGTCACCATGCCAAGTTTGTGGTCCTTCCAACATTCTTCCTTTTCCATCTGGAGAGTCAGGTGTTGTAAAGTTTTTTGCACAGTCTGGATTTTTTAGAGCTGTCCAATCTGGTAGACCTGGACATAGACCTTTTTCAACAACCCAGTTTGGATATCCCATATCCTCAAGAGTTCTTGCTTCATGATCACCCCAGTCTAACAAACCACCTTTGTCTAAAGCTGTTGTAAATGACTTACCGAAAGCAGATTCCCATACCTCATGAGATATAGTTACATCACCAATTCTAATTGACTCGTAAACCGCTTGAGAGTCAGCATTTACATATTTAACATTGTTACCCATGCTTTCAAAGATTCCACCAATAACATAGGCCATAACAATTTGACTTGACCAGTTATGAGTTGGGATCACTATGGGTTTTTTACTGTCAGCGTTAGATATTCCTGCAAAGCTTACTACAGTAATTACTATAGCTGAGAGTAAAGATAGTATTTTCTTCATTTATTTCTCCTCTCTTAATATATTAAGTAAGTNAGTATCCTTAAATTTAATCTCACAGTCAACAAAAGTTGGTACTAAAATTTATATATACAATTAATCAGTACTGATTTATTCTTAAACATAAGTAATCATTGATTTAAAATGTTAGAAGAAAATTTAAGAATAAATGAACCTGGTTTAAATGTTTTGCCACCTGGAGTTGAAAGATATGTAGTTAATGGCGGTGGATTAACAGGAGTTCAGGTTTTTCCTGATGATGAAATTGAAATTATTAATAATGAAGGAAATCAAATTTGTGAAATAGTTGTTTTTAATTCTGATGGAAATTCAGATCCATCAATTTTAAATTTAAAATCATCTAAATCAGAAAATGATATAATTAAAATTTTAAATAGAAATGAAGAAAGTTCGAAAATTGCTTTGCGCCAATTAGAAAAAAGAAATCTTAAAATTGCAAAATCTAAATCTTCAATCCTTTTTGATAAAGACACTCCACCAGGAGAAAAAATTAAAATAAGTTCAAAAGATAAATGTTATTGCATTTTTTCTGCACCTGGTAATGATATGTTGGTTCATGAACAAAATCCTCCTACAGAATTAACTTTATTTATTAAAAGAAATAATATTGTTGACTATAAAGAACATAGAATAATTCCAGATCCAATTTTTGATCCTCTAGACGAAAAAAATATTGCAAAACAATCAGCGATTTCTTTTGAAGTTAAAGAAGGAGATTATATTCAAATAATTTGTCCAACTGGTAGACAATGTTCAGATTTTGTTGCTTTTGATACAGCTAAATTAGGTAAAGGTATTGAAAAAGGTTTAGATTGGCAAACAACCAGGACCTTTATGGGAAATACATTTCCGGGACCAGGATTGTATTCAAAATTTTATGATACAGACCATGAGCCTTTAGTAGAAGTAATAAGAGATACTGTTGGTAGACATGACACTTTTAATCTTGCTTGTACATCGAAGTATTACGAAGATGCTGGTTATTTTGGGCATCCAAATTGCTCAGATAACTTAAGTGGTGCTATGGAAAATTTTGGGGTTAATAGACAAAAGGGATGGCACGCTATAAATTTATTTTTTAATACTTCAGCAGGAGGCTTAAATACCGTACTTTCTGATGAGTCATTTGCTAGACCTGGAGATTATGTAATATTAAGAGCTTTAAAAGATTTAACCTGCGGAACATCAGCCTGTCCAAGTGATATAGATCCATGTAATTCATGGAACCCTACAGATATTTTTGTTAGAACTTACGAAAAAAAAAGAGAATTTACAAAATCTTTTGCATTTAGAATGAAACCAGACTCAGAATTAAAACTAACAAAAAATACAGGATTTCATGAAAGAACTTCAAAGTTAACAAGAAACTTTGTTGATGCTAGAGGATATTGGCTGCCCAATGATTACACTAAACACGGAGTAATAAATGAATATACAGCGTGTAGAGAAAAAGCAGTTTTAATTGATTT
>FUFK010041062.1_pt1 | contig 15370 bp, 22 predicted proteins | sample 1021851 | NCBI WGS metagenome assembly FUFK01 (sample SAMEA51879418, study PRJEB19060) | metagenome | reverse complement strand
CCTTTATATCAGCGAACTTTTTAAACACTTTTTTATCCTCCAGGATATTTCTTATGGTTGTTATTGCATTTATAGTTTAGAATTTTTTTTTGTAAAACAATAAGCGCTTTTCTGGTGGTGGTTTTTTTGCTTATTCGTTCAAGTCAATACGGTTGGCCAATACTTTAAATGTCTTACCTGTGTGTAGTACGCCTTCAGTTGTATTAGATGTTTTGGTCTTACTAATTGTTTCTTTGTAATCGCCTCGTACATCTAAATTCATATTGCCATCTACTTTAATATTGTAATCGCCGCCAACGTTAGTATTTAGTTGGCCGTCTTTTACTACTACATTTAGATTGCCTTTGTCTACCTGTATGTTGATGTTGGCGTTTGGACCTACTTGTATGTCATAGTGGTTATTTAAGAGCGCCGTCTTTGTTAATGTATAATTTATGTCGGCCGCCTATTGTAATATCGGATTGGCCGTCAATACTTGCTTGACTTTTGCCGTAAGTTATGGTATAATGGTCGCCTTTGATTATGTCGGTCTTTGTGCCGTCTGGACTAATCTCATAAGACGTGCCTGTTCTATGCGCCTCGTATATTCTTTCATTGCCTTTTGTATCATCATATTCCCTAATGTGGCCGCTTTCTGATTCGTAAACGTGATTAAAAGGATAACTGGCATTATAAGGGACTTCAGGTTGATTCCAAGTATCGCCATCTGAAGCGGCAATTTCAGTTGATACGTGGTCTGTAATTGGTACTAAATCAAAGTCGGCAGTAGGTACGCCGGTCACTCTTGATAGTTTACGCAACTCTAATGATAAATGTGGATTTGCACCATTGACCGCCAATCTATTTGTATCAGGTTCGTCCTTGTATTTTGGGTAAGTNCCGCTCGGGTCATAAAAACCTTTTACAGAATCGGCCAACTCTGCCGGTACTCCTGGTAAACTGCCAATGACCATAGGTTCTTGACAATCATCGCCGTCTCTAAAATATCCAAACACCCAAGTGCCTTCTACTAGAAAACTAGGAGATTGTCCAAGACCTGAAATGGCCGCTGATGTAGTCGGCAAAATAACCTGCGACCAAGGCAAATCGGCCGTGGGTAATACTGCCTTGTCTTGCGTATGAATACCGACACAACGTACTCGCACTCGGCCAAGATATTGTGGGTCATTACGGTCTTCTACTACGCCGTTAAACCAAATGAAACCATTAAACCCTAAAATATTTTTATCGTATCTCATAAATTTTTCCGATATTGCTCGCCTTTTAATCCACTCAGCATACGCATTTTAATTCTATTTACGAAACCTTTACGCAAACTGCACCCTAATAATACACCAATACGCATACAACCTGCGATAGAGCGCCGTTAGAGTACGCATTAGCGGCCACTTTGAGAAGTCTATGAAACCTAATATACTATTGTTCTCGTATGGAGGCAACTTAAAGAACCTTTGATAAGAATTGTATTGTTCTCTCTTCTCGGCCGCTGAGCGTATTTCTGATTGTATCTCTTTTATAAGTTTAATTATCATTACTTCCTCTGTAATCTTTGTGCGACCACGTAGCGTCTTCGCCTCTCTTAAATCTTTCACGTCTTATCTCAGCGTCTGTTTTCTCATTACGCCTCTGTATTGCTTTGTGTTCTAACCATTTTATATATAATATGCCTGCCATATATACGGCCAGACACAATAATACTACACTTTCTCTATCCATTACACGTCTCTCTTTCGGAGGCGCCGGACTCTCGGATTCTCTGATATTCTCTAAAAGTAGTCAAGTCCACCTCCAAATTGTTTTAATTGGTCTTCGTATATATCTGTTTTTGAAGACGACCCTTGACCTATACTGGATAACGCCTCCTCCTCTGTCGGATATGCGTTGGAGACACTATCCTTATAGCATTTGAGTACCATTTCGTGTCTTTGTGAGGCGACATCTACTTGATGTTTTAATGCCATTACTATATAACGACCACTAGTATAAGGGTTGACCTCTGCTCTTTCATCTTGGTTTTGTGGCGCCTGTATTGGTGATGAAAACGTTATTATATCACCTGCGTTTATAATTGTATTACCAAATACTAATAGAGTTAGATTTTGGTTTCTATAACCTTGGTGGTCGTGAATACGCATTGGCAAACCAAATACGCCTTCTCTGTCTTCGTAATCGTTATGTATTTTCTTTGTGCTAGACTTAATCATATGCCTACTATCATAGTGTTGAGTAAGTGGTTTTCGTGTGTCTGCATATTCTACGTCTTTTGGATATAATAGACCTGCCTCTGTACCCATTTCTAATCTTGGTGTTTTATCTCTTCTATCAGCACTATCAAAATTATATACTTCAATTGTTTTATTAAAGGCGTCGTGTGATGTAGTCTTACTTGCATAAAAACCTTCATTAATATTTGCTAACATATCAATTGGTTTATTGACATTATATTTTAATACTTGCGATAATCTACGTTCTATATCTTTAATCTCTGGTTGTTTATCATTTTCGGTTACATTTGGTATTATGGCAGAAAACTTCCATTTAGGTGTTATCTGAGCGCCTACACCACCAATTGCCATCATACTAGCATTTGACCTAAAATAAAAACCTTTTGATGTTTCATAGAATACATAACCTGCATTGTACGGAAAGTTTTTAGGTATGGCACTCTTAGCTAATAGTCTTATTGCCTCATATGGTTTTAAATTTGGTATGACTATTTTTGGATTGGTCGCTGTTGGTTCAAAGTAAAATGGTTTCTCTGACTTTAAATAATTACGTAATATATCATTGATTGCGTTCTCTATTGGACCTGCATATGCTTTACTTACCTTTGTTGTAGAATTACGATACATTTCAGGCGAACAAAAGAATATCTGGTAAAATTGTGCCTTCTCTTGATTAGGGTCTTTTGTAACCTTATCTATCTTATATATCTGTAAAGGTATGCCTGTTGTATCTGTAAAGTCATAACCTGTTATGCCTGGTGAATTAAATGATAATGATAATCTTTCAAGACCTGTCAAAGGGAACATTGTTCTTACATCTTGCATATCATATACAATACAACTGCCAACCACGTTATTAGAAAATATATCTTCAGCAATCTCAAAACTTACCATAATAGGTTTAATATTAATCTTTAAAGGCAATAACTCTTCCTGATTATGCCTATATGATATAATCTCTATTTCGTTTAATGTGTACTGACCTGGTTTGTCAAATACGTCTCTGTCAATTGCCATAATTTAATTTACTTCCTGATTAACAATCTAAATTCATCTATAAAACTATCTAAATATGCCGGTTGTAATAACCTTATTTGTCTTTTCTTATCTTGTAATCTTCTTTCGTATTCTATGTTTGATACTGCCTCTGCGCCTGCCTCATCACTATTAACTTCTATTTTGTGGTCATAATCACTAGGACCTGAACCAACTTGTTTGCCACTTGATTGTGTCTTTTCATAATGATGTATAGCATTAGGATTATCATACTTATCAGCAACAAATTGTTGAAAGTTAAACTCATCTAACGGCCAATCGTGATATCTGTTAACTACATTATTTAATATACACACAATCCAAAAATATGATGTATCGCCATAAACTTTATATGCAATTGTTTCAGGTGAATCACCTTCAGGTACTTCTATTGCGTCATATAAAGATACGTTGCTTGCAATCTTACTTCTAACTTTTACTCTTCGCCATATATCAGTTACCTCTTTTACATAAGTACCATTATATGCCTGTCATATTGTAATCTATTTTAGGAAACTCGTTGAAGTAAATCATTATGCGCCTGCCTCAATATCGTTTTTAGTTAATATTCTGTCTTCTATAAACTCTACCGTTAAATTACTATGAACAGGATAACCGTCTTTGAAAAATGTAGGTTGTTCGTCAGGTGCATAATCAACAGATACACCTGTGCAATAACAAGCGGCAATCTTATGTAATTTATGGTTTTCAAAACCATCATTTTGATAATAACTTATTCTAAAATAATTTGGTGCATTGAACAATGCTCCTGATTTACCTCTTAAACCTGGTGATGAGTTATATTTAAATATGTAAATTATATCAGCGACTGCCTTTGCCTCTTTAGAATTTCTTGGCCAAAAATCAAATGTATAACTAAAAGTTCTAAAATCAGGCGAGTCATAAAATTGTTCATTTCTAGGATTGACTGCTAAACCTGCTCTCTTTGCAATAAATTTAATTGGGTCACCTGCGTCTGGTATTACACTTATTGCCTCACCAACCATACTTTTTCCTATTTTTAAAATAGAGTTTGTGCCTGCCTCTAAAAATGTTTTTATCTGTTCAGCAGTATTACCTGCTTGAATTGCCCCTGCCGCCATACCTGCCTCTATATCACCTGCTATACCTGCTGCCTCTGGTGAGTAAGTTTGTTTGTATGAAACTTTTAAATCTTTAGGCATATACAATGCTATTGCTGAGTTTGTTATTGATGACCTAGGTAATCTTGAAGTATATCTTTCTCTTTTACCTTGCCCTTGTATTAGACCTGCCTTTTGTGGACTATAACTAACAAAACCAGATTCAAACATAATATAATGACCTAATTGTTCATTACCTAAATCTAATGGGTATTGAACAGGACTAAATGATAATGGATTTTTTAAAACTTCTTGATTAGGTGCTTGACCAATATTAAATGGTGATTTTTCTTTTAATGAAGCAGCAAAACTACCTGCGTCCTTAGCACTTTTAGGTACAGCAAGATTACTGACCACGTTTGATAAGAATGGTGTTGCTAGACTTGATATCTGATTTTTTAACTTTGTAAATGCCATTTATAAATACCTTTATCAATATTTATATGAATTATAGGTAGATTATGGCAAAGAGTTATCAAGGATTATATAAACCAACACACCCCAAGAAGTATGTAGGAGATGTCAAAAAGATAGTGTATCGGTCACTATTAGAAAGACGTTTTATGCGTTATTGTGACCTTAATCAAGACATATTATTTTGGGCAAGTGAAGAATTGCCAATTAGATACTTTAATCCCATAGACAAAAAATATCATAGATACTTTCCAGACTTTGTTGTAAAGACTTCTAAACAAAAGAAGTATATGATAGAGGTCAAACCATCACGTCAAATAGGTAAACCTAAACCAGGCAAGAAGAAAACTAAATCGTATATGCGTGAGAGTTTTGAATATATCAAAAATCAAGCAAAATGGCAAGCAGCAAAATCTTATTGTGAGGACAATGGTTTAGAGTTTAAGATTATATCTGAAAAAGATTTAGGTCAGTATTAAGTCGCAACGCTTAATCTATCGTGGTAATTATCTACATTTACATTTAAAGCAACGTTATTGTAATCTGTCTTAGCAACGTTTGATATTGTTTGAGTATCACCACCTCTTGTTACCACAACTGACGGCTGATTTGTAGTTGTTGGACCTAGTTCATTTGGTTTTACTCTTAATCCACCTTTAATGAATTTTTGAGGGTTTGCTACAAAATCTATTTCTTCCTGTGCATTAAAATTTCTAGGGTCAACTCTATAACTTGTTTCAGTTCCGTCATTCTTATCAAATATTAAACTATCATTATCAGTATCGTACATTGCTTTAGTTTTTTGTAAATTAAGAGTGTAACCTGTAGCTTCTGAAAACTTTTTAATATCACCTTTATTGCTACTTACATCTTCATAAAATCTTTCGTGTTTAGCAGGTAAAGTATCTTCAAAATTTGTCGTTGGTTTTTCAGGTTCTATATCAAATTTCATCTTGTCTTTTACAAAATCTGGAAAAGGCAAACTATCTATTATACCATTTATTGCCTCTTTTATTCTAGTGCCTATGGTAGAGAAGAAATCTGTAATAGGAGAAAATAAATTTTTAACAGCATTCATTATTCTATCGGGTAAAGTGGTAACGAAATCTGATACCGCTGTTGCAATAAATGAAAAACCACTCATTATTTTTCTAGGTATGAACATTACAAAATCAATTGCGCCTTGAACAAAACTAGTTAACATATTACCAAAAGATTCTAATTTTTTTCCTACGTATGATATAAAATTGGTAAATAATTGACTTACAAAATCAAACAATTTATCAAAACCAAATATTTCACCTATGCCATTAATTAAACCTTTAAAGGCGTCACCTATTGTAGCACCTAATTTTTTAAATATTTTAACAAAGGCATCCAGAGATATAAACTCCATAAATGCGTCTTTAATTAATTGAAAATCTAATGTAAATAAACCTTTTAATACTGCCGCTACAAATTTAAGAGAATTCATAAAAGTCTCAACAGAGGCAACAACTAATCCCATTGCAATTTTTAAACTTGCACCAACACTTATTAATGCACCTTTAACAAAAATATCTACTACTCCCATTATTGCTTTCAGTAATGGTTCTAATGATTTATATACTGCTTTTGCACCATCTAATACAGGTGCTAATGCTTTTGCTATATCATCAATGTATCTAATTAAAAAACCAACTGCTAATGTTAAACCTGCTAAAGGACCAAATCTGCCAAATATTTTAAACAATACACCACTCTTACCAAAAAATCCTAATATAGGTTTAAATAACTTCTTTAATGCGCCTACACCTGGCAATCTACCAAAAAAATTACCTAAAAATGCCATAGCACCTAGACCTTTTCCTACATCACCACCCCTATCATCATTTGTAGATACATCTTCGTTAGAAGGCAACATTGGACCTATAAATGGTGTTTCTTTTGCTAATTCACTCGCTTGGTCTCTTTTTCTACGTGCCTCATCTTTATCAAATCTAAACATACTAATAAGAGAGTTAGCAATACTTTTTAAACTTGTTAAACTTCTATTTGATAGTTGTCTAATATGTTCTAATATTTCGTATGACTCTTCCGACTTCTCAACAAGTGTTGCGCCTGAAGCACCAACAAGTGCCTTACCTACAATCTTTTGTTGTGCGTTTACAATGTCAAGAGCCTTCTCAACATTATCATCTTTTTTATCTTTTACAACTATCTCTGCCATTAGTCTGTTTCTTTACATCTACATTTTTTACATTCGCATAGACCACAATATTCATCAACGTGTTCTGCTTCAACACAATGACAATAGTGGTTACAATCTCTACACTTACGCATTATTTTTGAATCTTACTTGACTTGCCGTTTACATATAAACCAAACCAGGCAGCGCCAGCACCTACAACAACAGATACAAAACCTGCTTGTGCATTATTTGGTGCCTCTAGTGCCATAAACCAAGTCATAGTTTCATAGAATACTAGACCATAAAGTACCATCATAAGTCTTGGTACGGTTCTCCAGTTAGATAAGAATTGAGGTAGTTCTTCTTTTAAAAACCACCACACCCATTTTATCTTTGTCAACGGCTGATTTTTTCTGTTCTTCAAACATTATTTTCGCCTCTCTCGTTCTCGTCTCTCTTTTTCTTCCTTAATATGTTGTATTAACAAATTAACGTATATATCCCTTTCCCACGGCAACATATGATTTAATTCTGTCAAAGAATATTTATGATGTTGCATAAGAGCAAAATTCACTTGAAAATGGTTTTCAAGCGAATCGTGTGAAAGGGCTACCCGAAAAAATCGGATAAACCCTCTAAAGTCACCTTGCTCTTCACTTTAGTTTTAGGGTTTTCTACCTCTAATTCGTGTCTTAATTTAGGCATAGTTTCATAAAATCTTTGTATTGATTTAAATGACTTACTATCTAAACTTTCAACAAACTTATCCATTTCATCTTTGCTGTAATCAACCGCCATATGCGTTTTGTCGCCCTCTTGGATTTGGTAAATACTCTTTGATATAATATCAAATAGGTCTTGCGTCTTAGCACCTTTAGCATAATCTTTTGTAGGGTCAACAGAATTGATTGTAGGATATTTCATTAACAAACTTACTTGGTCATTAACCTGTATTTTATTTGTATGTTCGTCATCTACTTGAACATCAATTTTTGTTAAATCAACATCAACGTCTGCATAAGTTTTTTTATCATCAGGACACAAAATTTTTAAATTTGCAACCTCACCAACTGACTTTGACCTAATCTGTAAAAATACATACTCTAAATCAAAGGTTGGTAACTCATCAACATTTAAATTACCAAATGTACAAACACTAACAATATTCTTTAATGCTTCTACTATTTGTTTTTGTTCTTGCGACTCAAGAGCTTGAAGTAAAACTTTTTCCTCTGCAACTTTGAAAGGTCTAAACTTTACTTTTACGTCTGTTGATGGTAACGTCAACTCATAACTCGCTGTTTCTAATATAGGCAATGCCATTATATCTTCTCCTTATTGTTTAAAATGGTGGGAATAATTTTCCACCGGTCACTTTACCAATTGGTAAACTTCGCTTAGCGGTCTGTAATATATCTCTGCCTGCTCTTCTAAATTCAGGAGGCAATTTAGATAACACACCACCAAATAATCCAAAATCTTTACTTGCCTTTATTGTAGGCACATCACCAAAAGCGGCACCTACCGTAGCGCCTTCTATTTGGTCTATTGTTAAATTTATCCATCTTCTAAAGTTTAATGTAATAGGTATATCAACCTGTTTATCATTGTCGCCATAACTATAATCAATAGAACCTATTGTTTGAGGATAAACTTCATATAATCTTACTGCATAGGTAACCCTATCTCTATCATTCTCACTTTCAAACTGACCTAATTGCATAATATCTACTGAACCAACATAATCATCATAATAATTCATATCGTGAGTTTGATAGTTAAATATTTTTTTCTGCCAGTTTTCAAAAAATTGTCTTTGTCTTAAAAACTTATCGCCATAAAAATTTAGTTCAATGCTTCTGCTAAATGTATATGCGTAAGGCATTTCTCTAGCAGGTCCATACATCAAATGGGTTTGTGTATTAATATCTCTACTTGGCATAGTAACCTTACTACACATCATACTAACATTTCTTGACATTGTTAATGACTCTAAATCATTGTTGGTGCCCATACTACCACCACCAAATTCACTTGCTAATACTTCGGCACTATCTATCTTATCTCTTTGAGGCAGATTAAACATAACTATAAATCTATTTGGTCTTGCTAAACCCTCACCTTGATTTACTTCAGCAATGAATCTATTAATCGTAGACTCTGGATTACCACCAGGTTTACGTCTTAATCTTTCATCAGCATTTACGTTATCNAGTGACCTATCTCTTGGTANACCTACTCTTATATCGTAATTACCTATACGTCTTCCGCCTCGTAAGATTGCCATTTTAGTCCTTTATTAAATTACAAGTTTCTTTATTTGCCTGTAAACCATCTTTTTTGTTATACAACCAAACATATGAGTAAACAACATTCTCTTGTTTATCTACACATTTTTTACCGAAACTTAATTTTGGATTTTTAGGTATAGAACAACCAGCTATCAATAATGATACTACTATGATTATTACAATGCTAGTTACCAAACCTAAAGTTTCTTTTATATCTTTCATTATATTTTCCTTCTGCTATCTGCAAATACTTTCTGAATACTTGCTTTTCTAAATCTTGCTACTGGTAAGTATATTGCTATTGCCATTTCATCAACATCAACTCTTAAAAAATTACTTCTTACATATCTAAAAAGGTATTTTTTAATGGCTGGTTTTATAAGACCAATATTTTTTACTGCCTCGTATGTGACCTGTAATCTTGTTGATTGGTCAAATTTACTATTAGAAGCAAATTGTTGTAGTTGTTCTAATAATTTAAATCGTAAACCATAAGGCAGATAGTGAAAGTTTAAACCTATAAACCCACCTCTTATTACGTCTATTGGCAACACTAGTGGAAATGTATCATAAAACGGTAACTTTTGTTTCGTTTTAGGGTCATATACAAACATTGACATTCTACCAGCACTTGGTTGTCCTAACAATTTACCGTCTCTCATCAATTTACTTGCTGTTGCTTTACCAGCAATTAATGAGGCAGCATTCTTATACCAAGACGCTGATTGTAGTTGTTTATCTTGTAAATCAACTAGTGGATTAAATATCTTTACCATACCACTATTTATAAGAAAACCCTTAGCGATTTCTCGCTAAGGGCTAATACCTTGGTAAGAGAGAGAAAGGATTAATCTTCGTCTGCTAATTTACTAAAGTATGACAATGTATCGTCATCATCACTAGCAGGCTTAGATTCATTTACCTTCGGCATTTCCACGCTACTTGTAGATTGCTGTGGTGGGAGGTCTACTTCATCTACCGTAGTCGTGCTTTGCGTTCCCGTAATTACCCTATTCAGTTTCTCTTTGAGTTCATCATAGGTCTTAAAATTACTAGGGTCAACAAATGGTTTTAGAGGATATTGTTTTTCCCATATCGCTTTGATGTCGCCATCTGACTCTTTCAATTGCGATACACCCTCAAATTCAGATTTATCATAATTCCAATAACCATCTACTTTTCTGATTTTTAATTTAAAGTTTGCACCTTTCCAGAAATCAAATGGGTTGATTGGTTTTTCATCTTCAAAAGCTGGTTGCATTGCTTCTGTAATCTTGTCAAAGATTTTTTTACCAAACTTAAACAAGAACACTTTACCTTCGTTCTCTGGATGTTTAGGGTCTGATACAATAAAGATATTAGAGTAGTAAGATAATTTTCTTTTTCTCTTTCTAGCAATTTCTTTATCACTATCAACACCTGTATTCCAAAGTCTTGTGTTCTCTTCACTCACCGGGTCTTTATGATTTAAAGTTGTTAGTGAGTTCTCAATATACCAACCACCTTTGTCTTGAAAGGCATGTGACCANACTCTNTGCCATGGCATTTCTTCGCCATTAGANGCAGGTAAAAATCTAATAACAGCATAGCCATTACCAGTTTTATCTANNTCNGGTTTCCANANNCTGTCATCTTGGTATTTGTTTTTGTTAGATTGGTCCTCTGGTGAAAGTTTTGTTTCCAGAGCTTTTGTGATTGCGTCAAAGTTACTTGACGATTGTTTTAATGATTCAAAGTCCATATTTATTCTCCTATATTTTAAATATTCGTTGTCTTTGTGTAGCCTGTATTATCGGCTTCATTATTATTTATAACGGAAATAGTCTGTGCCGTTAAATAATTCATTACATTTTCAGGTGTTGACTCTATATAAGGGTCGTCATCATCTGAAAAATTGTTAAAACCTGGTTCTTCAAAAACTTTTTCTACTACACCATCATTTACAATAGCTGCGTATCGCCAAGACCTCATACCAAAACCTTGTTTAGGTTTAGCAACTAGCATTCCCATATTACTTGTAAATGTACCACAACCATCTGGTATCATTTTAACATTTTTAATTTCTAAATCTCTTGCCCAAGCATTCATAACAAAGGCGTCATTTACTGATACACAATATACATCATCAATACCTTTTGCTTTAAAATCTTGATACATTCTATCGTAACTAGGTAACTCTTCGCCTGAACATGTTGGTGTAAATGCACCAGGCAAACTAAACAATACAATTTTTTTATTGTTAAATAATTCGTCTGTTGTTTTATCTACCCATGAGCCACCGATAAAAGTACAACCGCCTTTTTCATCNGTATCACCAGTTCTAAATTTAAATGTGTGTTTNTTTATATNCATANTATNTNTACCTATTATACATTAATAAACAATATGCGTCTNTCGTGGGATTNNTTGGANNNCACCCACAANNTTCCGGGAAGAGTCCATCTATGTGTAGATAGTCCCTACTCAAAACTGAATATGGTGTCTTCAGCCACTCGGCCGTAACCCTCCATACCCATGCCTTTTGCCCTCTTAAGCAATATTCAGCCAGACAGATAACAAAACTTGCAAATAATGTTACTTTACGCATATTGTTTATTAATATATACCATTTACGCTAGATTGTCAAGCGTGGAATAATCAGCATATACCAAATTTTTTGTGTCGTTCCACTCTTCAATTTGACCACTTACCTCATCTCGACCATCATTATATTTGTTGACTTTTATAAACATAATGTCTGGATTCCAATCAAATAGTGTTTTCCATTGTTTTATCCAATTCACCGCCGGTGTAGGTCCATTCTCTTTTGCGACATAGTGTTTGGTACTTTTGTAAATATTATTGACTTTATCATTATGACTATATAAATCGTGACCAATTAAATAGACTTCTTTTGGTCTTTCTCTTTGTATTGCTACAAAACCTGCACTTGCACCACAAGCCCAACCATGGTCACCATGTTTACCATCTTCCCTTAATTGAATATCAGAAAGTGTATGAGAGTAATCAGGCTCATGTATCCAAGATACTTTTATTGTAGCATGATTTACATTTTTTTTAATTTTATCACCATCTTTTTTTAACATTTTGACAATACCTGATAAACTAGAACCATGCATAACATATTCTTTTGCCTCACCTCTTTCATTACTAATAACAATATCTTTAATATGTTTTTCTGCCTCTATTTTATCCATACCACCTAATAACATTGATTCATAAGTCATAGCAGGCACTTTAGTCCAATCTCTGAAATAACATGGTATTTTTTGTGCTACACCGGCATGATATATTTCATGCATAATACCTTGGTCAACAGCAGTTAGAACATCTGGCATAAAATCTCTGTAGATTGCATTACAACCATAGATATTACCATATTTTCTTAACTTGTTTAGGTCAAAACCTATTCTACTTTCACCATTACCTATACAAAATACTTTAGTCATTCTTTCTCTTTTATGTCGTTTAGATTGTTCTAAACCTATTTTTAATATAGCTTCTTCTTCAGGCCATACTTCATCAAAATATCTAGCCATCTCTTTCTCTAAAAAAGTTTCTTACTTTATTATAGTTAGTNTTAAAATTTTCTTTTAATTTTAAAAACAAAACCTCAATGTCTTGTTTAAANTTNTTATCTTCAGTTTTNTTTGTTAAATCATAATNTATNGTATCTGTTTTCATTGGTATNANTTGTGCAATNGGTGTGCCTGATTTTATTAAAAACTCACCACTTGTGCTGTGCCAAAAAACAGGCACATTTATTCTAGCAAGACCTAATTCATGTTCAAATATACCAGGACATACGGTAAATCTGTAATCATCTTTATAAAATGGGTCAATCATCATAACTTCCCAACCTTTTGGTATTCTAATATACCATGGTAAATTTATTTTTAAAACTATTGGTAAAGTATCTTTTGGCCAATCACTCATAAAATCATGTAAACTTTCCTGAAAGTGATGTGTAATGGTATCTTCACATAAGTTATCAGACATTTTAGTCCAATTTGTAGGTGTATTCCACTCATATGAATTGTTTTTTAAAGATAATTTAATATCACTATGATTTCTTACAATAAAACCTTTACCTTTTAACTTTATAATACCTGGACATTTTGATGTGTGTTGTACATCATTTTTGTTATGTGATGGTACAACTTTATTTTTTATTAAAGAACCATTATCTTTAAAATCTTTTGTTGCCCTTTGCACCCAACTATATTTGTGTTGAGAGGCAGGTATTATTGGCATTGTTTCTTCAACACCCTCAATCATACTAATAAATTGTATTTTATCCATAATAATAATTAATAATACCTAATGTATAGATGGCTAATGATATAGAATTTAAAACAATCAATGCTCTGTCATGCCATAACATGCCTACTAATAACCAACCTATAAAACCTATATTAGCAATAAACAGATTTATAGGAAACAATTCAACAGCAGTAAACATCATAGCGATTATTAAAGTAATACTACTAAACCATTTAATATACCATGATAAATCATATCTTGGTGTTACTTTTTTAAATACTCTACTACTATTCAACTTCGCTATCTTCTCATCTAATTTTTCTTTTAAAGGTTCTATGTTCATTAATGTTTTACCATAATTTAAATCTTTCTAACTTCTCTAATATCTTTTTGATAGGTTCATATACAGACCATATTTCTTTAATATGTTCATCAAGTTTTTTATCTAACTTGTCTATTTTTTTTTCTATTCTATCTAATTGTTTTTTATCCATACATCTTTCATAATCAATTTTGCCTGTGTTTCATTATATATCACAAAAGGTTTCAACTTGGCAAGCGTATGTGCGATTTTAGGCCATACAACTTTTTCTGTAATCTCCTTATTCCATACCTTACTAAACGATAATACTGAATCAAGTATGATGGTGGTCTGGATGTGAATACGCCTTTGGATATGTAATCGTAAAACTCTAGGATGTTGTCCGCTATGTACGATAAAGCCATCATTAAAAAGAATACCACGGTTATCAAAGTCATTACGAATAGCCACCAAATCGTTACGAAAATGGTAGTCAAATGACTCTTTATACTTTCTATACTTGGTATAATTTTCAGTACCTTCATTGTTTATAACATTCCCAATCCATTTATTACCGTCAACAGCAAAATTAGCAACAAAATAATCCAATATATCTCGTTCATTATATCTTTTAGATAGTTTATGAAAGAAATACCTATCTGGTCTTTTTGTAAAACTTTCAAGTTTTGCCGTAACTCTACCGCCATATTTGTTATAATCATAATCGGTAGTAAAGTGGTTCTTAACTGCCAAATATGTTTTAAATACATCAAAACCACCATACATCATAATCCTTTTTTTCGTTTAAAACTACCNTTGCCTTTTTTAGGTTTGACCACCTGTGGTCTAAATTTTGGCGTTCTTACCTCTTTAGCAATAGGATTACTTTTGTTGTAATTCATATTCAAAATTTTGCGTTTCTTCATTGATATGTACCTGTTTAGCACCATTCTTTATATGAAAGTGTGTTGCCATAGGCGTTAATGGTGATAGTGTAACTAGTCTTTTAAATTTATTTTCAATTGTCCAATCTCTTAATTTTGTAATTATTTCCCTACCTGCACCTCTTTTTCTTGACCATACGGTATATGCAATTACAATTTCGCCTCGCTGACCATCTTGATTAGCAGCCTGACTCATGTAATCCATTTCTCTTACGGTAAATGGCACTTCAGGACATAATGCAATACAGACAATCGCCTCAATTTCATCATTATATTTTAGGCCAAATATTTTTCTGCCATGCAATATTCTGAAACCAAGGGTCAGCTCAGGTCTTACAGGATCCTCTGATACATCTATATCGTCAAGTTCAACTAACTCTGTACCTTTGACCCACTTAAAAAAATCATCAATCTTATCTTTATACTTCTTCATACTGGCAACTTACCTGTTTCTGGTATTTTAATTAAATTAGCCTTACTGGCTTCTACCTGTATTTTTTCTTTTAATGCTTTTGATATTAAACGGCCAACTGATTCGACCTCTATTTGATTCTGTTCACAATACCATAATATAGCATCCATATA
>FUFK010758029.1_pt1 | contig 15374 bp, 18 predicted proteins | sample 1021851 | NCBI WGS metagenome assembly FUFK01 (sample SAMEA51879418, study PRJEB19060) | metagenome | reverse complement strand
TTTTTGTTGCATCTAAAGCAACGATATCCCAAGTAACAGCCATGATAATAAGTCTTTAGTTTTATTTTACTTTGATTCTACTGTCTGAACAACATCACTCAGCTTTTCTAGCTGTTTTAATGCACCTTGATCTTCTATTATTGGCTGCATAAGTTTATTTTTTTCTGCAACTTTCTCCTGTATTTCTCTATCTAGCATTTGTGCTTTTGCAATGTTTAGATCAAGACGAGTTTTTGTTTCTTCATAAAGTTCTTGAGGTGTTGCCATAAAATTTATTTAAGTTATCCAATTATACTAAGCAGCTTCAAGGGTTTCAACTTTTGTGATTAATTCTTGTACAGCAGCTACAAGTAAAGGCACAAGTTTTGATTGATCTATTTGTTGATAAATAGGATCTCCAACAGACATTTCTTCAACTTGACCAGAATCAAGCATTGCTTGTGTAACTACTGCATCTTTTGTACCTGTAATTGCTTCTGGAACTGCGGTTACTTCGTGAGCAAGAAATCCGTCTTGTAATGTATTTGTTTCATCTGAAATCCAGTTAAATCTTTTTGGTTGTAAAGTTTTTATTCTTGTTATCGCGCCAGTGAGATCAACAATATTTTCTTTTAATCTATAATCAGAACTTGTATTGTAAGAAACATTACTTGTACCATTTTTTGAAACAGAACCGATACCAGTACCACCATGTCTAAAATCTAAAAGAACTTGACCTGAACCACCTCCACCACCAAAAATCATAACAATACCTGCGTCACCTCTGTACATATAAGAAGCTGCGGGATTTTGTGAAATAGCGGATATTCTTGCACCTGTAGCAGCAGTATCAGCGGAGGACTGTCCAAATAAAATATGACCTCTCGCTTGTATGCCTAAAGCCATAATATCTTCAAAGGCAGACCCATCAAAATTTTTTGTTGTAAATTTATATCCAGCAGTATAACCACTACTACCTTCTGAGCCAAAGTTTGATTCTGAAGTTATCCTGTTTGAACTATTACCAAATTCAATAAATGTTGTTCTATGGGCTGAACCTGCGGTTGAGTGAAAAAACTTTAAGTCACCATCACCTATTGTAAACCTATCTGATAATGTTGATGTACCTACACCAACTTGTCCATCCCCATCTATACGCATACGTTCATAACTCTCTATATGGCCTGTTCCGTTACCAGCACCATTTGTATGAAATGCAAGTATAGATTTATAATTTGAATCTGCTATACAACGTATTCCTGAAGGAGAAAGCTTATTATCAGCAGCATGAGTACGGAAGTAAAGTGATGTCCTACTAGCAGCACTAGCAGACCCTGAGTTTCTCAACATCATTGTGTTGTTATCTAAATTGAATGAAGCTGACTCTAGTACATCTCTTGCTACAACTAACGGTGCTTCTATATGAGTTGTACCTATACCTAAGTTCCCAGCCGAACTTAAACGTATACGTTCTGTGCCATTATCTTCAATTATTAAATGTCCATTATTATCTTCATCAATGGTATGAAAAGCCCCATTAGTTTCAATCTTAAGTCTGCCTTTTGAATTATCTCCACCAGCTATTAACAACTGTGCCATTGCACCAGCTTGTGAATTATTAGAATTTGTTATTGATATTCCAGCAGCACTATTATCTGAATGTGTTACTTCGAAAAAATCAGAAGGGGTATTTGTTCGCACACCAACCCGATCATTACCAGCATCAACATAAAACAAATTAGCATTTGAATCGCCTTCAATTCTAAAATCTACATCGGCACCACTGTCATTAAATATTGTTGTAGTTCCAAACTCTGCTCTAGTTACACCACCAGTTGTTATTTGTAATTGGTCATTGGCATTAGAGTAGATACCTGTATTTAAATCATCCCTAAAAGCTAGTGCTGGTGAGCTTTCAGTGCCATTTTCAAGAGTCAAAGTACCGTCTAATTGAAATAGCTCTATCCATGCGTTATTAGCTGCGTTTCTTATCTTTAAAGTTCCTGATGTAGTATCAGCCCACCATTGATAGGCTACTGTGGTCGCTGGACTAGAGGAATTGGAGTTATTAGATTGTATTGCAGCAAGAGCATTATTTAAATCTGTTCTAAATGCAGCACCAGATTGGTTGGCAATATCGTAATCATGTGTTGGCATTTCTTAGTCCTTTTTATTTAAGTATAGAATAACTGATAACTTAAATATAAACATATTTATGTACCTTTACCAAANCCAATAGCTGTNTATCTAAAATTNAGNTNTTTAAAATTATTNCTTGAATCTCTTACTTCTATAACAAATTGAGTTCCTGTGATAGATGTAATTTTAAAGTAATCCCCAGTTACAGCACCTTCAAGAGTGATTCCAACTGTCGGCAAAAATGCAGTTGATGACCCTCCAAGAGATCCACTGCCTGTGAAAAAAGGATTTGTAAAAGTCACAGTTTTTGCTGAAGTCCCAGAGGCTATAGATGTATTAACAGTTTCTGTTCTTCTTTTAACACTAGCTTCAAAACCAAGTTCACTAACATTAATATTTTGTGCGGGGTCATTTGATTCAAGTTCACATTTAAATTTAAATCCCCTACCTGTATATTCGCCGTTTGCAAAAGTATTAAATTGAGTAAAGTTTGCACCATAAGTGCATGAAGTTCCGCTTGATATTGTTGCACTAGCACTAGCTGTCACTGTAAATGTATTTGCATTAGGTACTGTTTGAATCTCATAATTACCATCAGTCGCACTGCCAGCAGTAAAATCTATTACAACAAAATCTCCTACAGAATATCCATGATCCGTTTTTGTGATAGTAATAGTTGTNCCGCTTTGTTCGTAGGTGGCTGAAACTGAGGTGGCTGGGTCTATATCAGTTGTTGCAACTAAAAGCTTTGCGTTGACATCATCTGCTTGTGTTCCGTCAAATTCAGTCCATGTATCAATATTTGCAGTTCTTGAATCAATAAGATCATTAACTAAAAGACCAGAAGTAACAAATCTTCTTTTTAAAGTTAAATTAAATATTGCTCCCATATCAACCTTGTTTTGAAACTCATAAGTTCCGCTTGAGTTTATTGGACCAGCAAAATCAATATTGGATAAATCGTCTATATTTTGTGTTATATCATCAAAAAGTAAAGTTCCATCAAGTAGCAACCCATCAAAGGTTTCATCATAGAAAGTATTAACTTTTTCACCTTGAAATGGTGGAACGTCAGTATCTTCTCTTTCTGTCAGAATTATTTGATTAGGCTGCGGATCGGGTGCAGAAACTATAATTCTTGCTGCATTGTTTGACCTGTTTCCAGTGTCGTCTATGAATTTAATTGAATATGTGCCAGTCAAAGCTGGAACAAGTGTTTCTGTGATACTTCCAGAAAGTTTAGGGATTATCTCTGTAGAGTTTTGAAATGTTGCAACTGCTGGATCAACGCTTGGAGTATGCCGAACAGATACTGTTCCACCATGTAAAACATCAACATCTGTTGCTGGATTGAATCTAAGCCTTACAAATTGATCTGAGACAGGTTCAAGAGTCAAACCACTTGGATCTTCTGGTAAAGCTGTTTTCCCCACAGCAGTAAAATTGCTTAAATTTGAAGTTGTTGAACTTAAAACTCCTAAAGAATTATATGTTTTTACTTTAAAATTATAAGTACCTAATCTTGATTCAAAAAGATCAAAATCTGGTCTTGCAACTCTTACTCTTTGTGGATTATCTTTTTCAAACTGAAATTCGACTAAATATTCTTTAGCTCCTTGTACTGGTTCCCATGTTAGAAAAATTTTAGATACTGCACGATTATTTAAAACAACAATTTGTTCAACTGCTGAAAGGTTACTAGGTGATGGTTTTTCATCTAGTAAAGTGGTTATGTTTCTTGGATCTGCTGCAACATTTGTGTCCTCTACTTGTGCATATTTATTAGTGTCATGGATAGTTGCAACTATGTTGTAATTAGACTTATCTTGTTCTGTTATTGAAAGCACTCTGTATGTTTGAAATTCTACAGATGTATTTTCAATAGCCCAGATACTATTTGCTTGTGGGACTGCTGAAAATGCAGAGGTAACAGTTATTGTTTTATCTGAAATAGTACTTATTGCTCTTGTTTCCATAGTGCCATCAGGCAAAATTACAGAAAGTGTAGCTGAATTTGCTGTTGTCAAATCTGTACTGTTTGCATCATCAACAATTATTTGAGTAGTAGAAACACCAGTATTGATGCGACCACCTCTGCGAACACCAGCCCTAAGCGAATCAGCAATACCGATTATTGTAGATGGTCTTACAATTACACCAGCTTCAAGAGTTGTAGTAAAACTTACAACCTCACATTCTTTATGATTTGAATATAGAAACCATCTTCCCAATCTATTAGCTTGCCCTCTTGAAGTACAAGCAAAAGTTTTAATTGTTTTTCTTGTTTTTCCAAATTTTCCGATTGCATCAGATAAAGCTGTGATCTGATCTGTAGTGATTAATTCATAATTAATTTGCTGAGTATCATTATCAAAATAGGAAACTTCAACTTCTGTAAATTTTGTTCTTTGTCCAGCACCTTGATAAGTAAATCCATTTTCTGTGACATTTGCATTAGTAAATAAATATTGAGGGTCAGATGTTCCTGTTGACAAGTCAGTGGGTCTATCTTGAGACAGTTGTAAAGTTCCAACACCATAAAAAGGCATTGCGTTCATTATCGAACAGAGGTCATTTATAAGGGTGTATGCGTCTTGTTTTTGATTTAAAATTATATTTGCTGAAAAGCGTGGCTCCGTTGTTTCAGTTATAGGATCTGTAATTAGTTCACTAGAATAAACACTTGCAGAGTAAAAAGAGAAAACATCTAATGAATCCTCTTGTATAAGGCCATCAGAACCGCCAAAACCTTTATCAGTTGTCAAAATATCATATAAAACCCAAGCTGGATCTGAACACCATTCTTTATCAGTTTTAAAAGTTCCATTAAAAACATAATCTGCTGGGTAAATAACCCTTCCATTATTAGAATCAATAGTTGTTCCATGAGGAACTTTGATCTTGGTTCCTTTTATGCGGTATTTACGGGAAGGGAAAGATTGAAATTCCTGAGCATTAAATCTTAACGCTACATAAGCGAAACCTTGATATGCTCTCGCATCTGTGAGGATTTCTGTAAAAGATAAAAAATTAGATTCGTTTTGTAATTGACTTGTTGTCGAGTCAGCAGTATTTCTAATTACTGTCACCGTTAAAGGAAAGCTTAAAGTAGATGCAAGTTTTATTTCATAATCTTTTATATATGGACTTGTAGCCTTTCCATTGATAACATCTTCAACTACTGGATTATGAACAGTACCATCATTTTCAGTTATTGTGATAGACATTTTTACTTCAACACCATCAATATTTCCATCAGTTTTAAACTCTTGTAAAGAAGGAAACTGTAAAGAGACTCTAAGACGATCGAAAGCAGTTGAACTTGTAGCTCTAGATACGGATGTGGAATTAGTTACTGCAACTCCTACAGGCACAGTATTTGCTGTTGCAGTTATTTCTTGTAGTGCAGTTTGATTTGATGCACCATTCTTAAAAAATACTTCTACATTTGAGAAATTTTCATCACCATTTGCATTTAACAAAGGAGTATTATTTAAAAAAATACTTTTTCTAAAGGTATCGGTTCCGCTTCCTCCAACATCAAAAATAGAATCAATTTCTCCGTAGCCTAATAAATCAAATACTGTTGCAAATTGTTTTGATCTAAGGCCACCATCTACTAAATCAGGATCAACAACCTGTTTTTTTATTGCTTCTAATTCTGAACCTCCAATAAGTTCTGGCATCTAAGTAATCTCCTTAACTATTTGGGCTGTATCTACCGAAGAACTAATAATTATAGATCCAGAAAAAACAAGTCCATATAAAATAGGTACTGGAACACCACTAGAACTAATATTTTGAATTCCATTAAAATTATAAGATCCTCGCATTGCTGGATCTGTATCCCCTACAGCAGACTTTGAAGCAGAAGGTTGGCTTGGAGAAAGCAAAGAAGTAACACCATCAATTATCATAGATGTTCCAATACTTGTTAAAACTCCTCCAATACCTCCTGTTAAAAGAGTAGCACCTACAGATAAAGCATTATTAGCAACAAAATTAACCGCAGAACCAGCAACATCACCAACAAAATTGGCAGCACTTTTAAAAACCTTTGTAACCTTTTTAAAAAGTTTTTTTGCACCAATAGCAACAGGTATGATTTGTATATCACCACTTGCACTCATATTTAGTAAATCACCATCTACAGAATTACCTCCAATTTTTATTTTGTATAATTGTTCATTCATGTGTTTATCAATACCAACAAAGTTAGCCCTTAAGAAATTAACAGCCTGTTGTGGTGTTTTGACGGCAGCTTCAAATGTTGACTGTCCTAAAAAGTCCTTTAACTTTCCATAAACTCTAATTTTTTTAAGCTGCATATCTAAAAACTTTTTTTGTTAATTCAATATAATCTAAATCATATAATTCTCTACAACTTAATTTTTTTATCTCATGATGCAAAATAAGTTGTTCTCCTAAATATAAAGCAACATGACTTAGTTTTCGATCTGGACCTTCCATGAGTAGAACATCATTTTCTTTTATATTATCTTTTTCAACCTCAATAAATCCAGAACCAGTTAGTACTTTTTCAAAATATGGATTATCTGTGAAAGTTTTAATTTTTTTTGGCCTATCCCATTCTTTTAGTTTTATTTGTTTTTTCTCTAAAAAATAGTCCGTAATTAAATTCCAGCAATCTTGTTTAGCCCAGATCCAAGTCCTACCAATAAGTGAAGGTGCTTTCCAGCCTTGAGGCTTTACAATATTCCAGCTTTTATGTTCAATGCTGTAAATATAATATGGATAGCCAACATATTCAGAAGATGCTCTATCACCATCAGAGGGTTCAGATGAGCCTGTAGGATGACTATGCACAACTCCAAGTATTTCACCTCCTTTATCTTCGCACTCAGCCCAATCCTCTGGATCTAAAGCAAAAAATTCAAATTGATCCTCTGCAATATTTTTACAAGGCCAAAATATCTCTTTACCTGAAACAATAGCAGCCAATCCACAAGCCTCATTAGGTGCTTGTTCCTCTGCATATTTTATAAAATCATTTTTCCAAGTCATTTTTAAAAATTTTGTAAAGTGCCAACCAAAGGGAAATCTGCCCTAGTAACTAGTTTTTTTGGTGCTCCAATACCAATTAAATCAAATGTACTTACTAGTTCAAATTGTACAATATCTCTGTTTTCTGTCACTTTTCTTTCAATAAAATAAATTTCTTGAGGTAATTCACTTGAAGGGTCTGGTGTTCCATAAGGATTTACAGAGTTTGGAAAGTTGACAGCATCTAAAAATCTACTAAGTGTCCGTCTACGAATAACTTTTGCTCCTGTAAGATCAGAAAAAGCTGTGGTCTGATTAACTGTTTGCAAAATGGCTGTGATAGTGCCAAGAATATTTGAAAAAGAAAGTGTGGGTCTTGGAAGTTTACCTTTGCCAGAATATGAAAACCCATCTGCTTCACAAGGCATTCTTGCGTATGTATTTGACTGCCAGACTATATCATTATTAGTTTTAAGGTTTACACCAGAGTGAAACAAAAACACAGTTTCATCTGAAATTGTTGCATTGACATTAAATGACACATCCCCACTTGTTGACTGTGAAGTAGTGCCTGTAACTGTAAAAGTATTTGTTGCGACTGTTTGAATTGTATAAACTCCATCAATTCCGTTGCCAGATGTAAAATTAAGACTAAGAATCAAACCAGTTGAAAATCCATGTGAGTTAAGAGTGATGGTTATAGTTTGCCCTGACTGCGAATATGTGGCTGTTTTTGCGGACTTTGTGTAGTGAACATCAGCTTTTAATTCAACAGAAAACAATTCAATAATTGATTTGTTGGTTAGCTCTTGTAGTTCTGATACAGGATTTCCCATTATGGCTCAAATACTTCTCTAAATGTCGTTGTTATAACAGCCCGATTGTTATATGGAATTGATTTTGTCCATGAATCACAAATAAACTGCCCAGCACCAGATAAAGTAATTGATACATTCCCACTATTAGTTGCACTAGCAGCAGCAGTTACTGTAAATGCGTCATCACTAGTTACAGATGCAACAGCAAAATCTCCATCAGTTGCAGAGCCAGATGTGTAATCAATTGTCAAAACATCACCTAGAGCAACCCCGTGAGATGTGATGCTTATAGTCACAGTTGTTCCACTTTGTGAATATGTACCTGTCTTTGTAAATCCCTCTGCTGGTGGTGTAAAAGTAAAACTGGCCTGATCGTTTACACGACTTCTTAAAAATGCTTCTATAACATCAGCTTGAGTTTCAGAAACATTAAAAGTTAAATCATAGACCTTGGGATCTTGTGTAAGCGGTAAACCAAATAAAGTTCTAAACTCATATCCATCACCTAAAGCCGTTGTTCTGACTCTTGGATTGCTTTTTTTTCTTACTCCATAAGTTGGAGTTATTGAAGGAAATGTTGCCATTATGGATTAAGTAAACCTCCTGATCTTTGTTCGCTAACAATTGTACTTTGAACAACTGAAGCTATCAATGCACCAAGCTCCCTGCCTCCTTGCTCTGCGGATCCTTGAGTGTCAGTGCCACCAGCATCTACATTAATAGTAATGTTATTTACTGTGCCACCACCCATTGCACTATTAGGACTGATTCTACCGCTTTTACTAGGTGTAAACACCTCTGGACCTCTTTCACCTACTAAATAAGATTGGCCTCTTGAAACTGGTCCACCAGCTTGCCTTTTAAACAATCCACCTAAGAAGCCACCAATACCACCTCCACCACCTTTTTTGCCACCACCAAATAAACCTCCTACAAAGTTACCTATTCCTGACACTGCACGTTGGGCAGCAACTTCTATTAACTGTCTCTTTAATTTATTTAATACACCAGATGCTGCTTCAGATAATGATTTCGTACCCATAACGGCATCTGTTAAACCTTGAACCATTCCTTCTTCTACACTTTTTCCTATTTCCATAAATTTTTCTTTTAAATTTTCTGATGTACCAACAGTTTCTTTAAGTTTTTTGTTTAATATTTCAGCTTTATCTAATTCGAATAAAGAAGTTTCAAGGCCTATAGCTTTTATTCTTGTCTTATCATCTTCAATCTTATTGATCTCTCTCAAAGCGTCCATTAATTCAAATTTCCTCTGTAATAAATCTCTATCAAATTTATCCTCTGTTTTTTTAAGTTGTATTTGTCTTTGCAAACTTTTAACCATAGATGCACCCTTATCAGTTTTTCCACCTTTAGTTAGTGGATCAGGTGCCTCAAAACCAGTTTTTGGTGGATTTATTGCACGACCAGTTGCAGCATCATATTTTATTCCACCAACTTCATACGTACCGCCACTTACATCAAAGCCTCTAGACTCTAGATTTGTTCTAACATCTTTTTCTTTTTTCAATGTTGCAATTAATTTTTCTTGTTCTTTTATCTGTCTTTGTATTCCTCGTTTAGCATTACCTCTAGCATCACTATTTCTAAGTTGTGCAAGAGTATTTTCCTCTGTTGCAATTCTTTCTTCTAGAAGTTTTGATGATCCATTTTCCAGTAAATTATTAAGTTCTTTCTGTTCTTTATTTTGATTAATTATTGATTTTGTAAGAGCATATAATCCAGTTGTTACACCAGCAATCAAAGCTAATAGTGGACCACCGACAGTAGCGGTTATTCCAATCATTATTGCTTTTAATGTTTTTAAAGTTCCTATAACTCCTATTATCAATGGTTTTAATGCAGTAAATGCAGTTATTAAAGTACCAGTAACAACTACAAATGACGTTATTTCTGGTGGGATAGCATTTATAATTCCAGTTAGATCCGTTAAAGCAACTGTTATAAGTTTTGTAGCTGGTAGTAATGCTTTTCCTACTGTTATTTGAAAGTCTACAATTTCATTTTGTAAATTTTTGAATACCTGTGTCGGATCATTTTCAAGTAAAGCTTTTAAAGAGGCAACTCCATCTTCTTCTACTCTCTTCAATGCACGAATAACGACATCAGAGGTAAGTTTTCCTTGAGCAGCAAATTCTTTGAGTTCACCAACAGTCACTCCAAGTTCATCAGCAATTGGTGCAAGTATTGTTGGCACTTGTTCTGCAATACTTCTAAATTCATCACCTTGTAACCTTCCAGATCCAAGAGCCTGTGCTAATTGTCTAAATGCGTTTGAAGCCTCTATAGAAGATGCACCAGCAAGCTTTGCAGCGGTATTGAAACCTACAAATGTGGTTCNTATATCCTCTACACCAACACCAAGAGGTGCAAGCCTAGCTGTTATATTTGTAATACCTTCAAGAGCCTCAACAGAGCTAATTCCAAAAAGTTTTTGGGCTTCCGCTGCAATTTCTGTTGATCTTGTAAAAGTACCATTTTGCTCCGTCAATAATTTTAAACGAACATTTAATTGTTCAAAATCAGCAGCAGTTTGTATAGATCTTCTACCAAACTCAACTAACCCAACTGCGGCGATTGCTTTTCCTAAACTGTTGAATCTTGTAGATAATCCTTTGTTTCTTTTTTCTAATACAGAAAATGATCTTCCTAATTTTTTACTAGCGTCATTTATTGATTTAAGCTTTCTGCTTGCCTTATCAACAATATCAATGGTAACGCCAGCAAATGCCATTGTTTAGCTTTTTTTATTTAGTATATCTTGTATTTCGTGCTTTATCCATTTCCCTTTTTTCATCTTGAGTTTTGTTTTCATAATAAGCTGCCCAATGTATAAATTCAGTATGAGACATTTGATTCCGTAATTGATGAATGGTCATACCTAATTCTGTTGCTAGGAAAAACTCGAATTGTAACCAGCTGTCCCCCCTCAGTCTTTTTTTGCTTCGTCAAGATCCTCTCCCAAAGCTCCAAATAAAAATAATTCAATTTCGTTTAGAACGCTCTCTGGTAACTCTCTTTGCAGTTTTACATGATCTGCATGGGCAAATGCCTTTGTGCCATCTTCTAGCTCCGCCATCTCGCAAAGCATGACAGTTGATTGCTTGAGGGGATCATCACTATTTATCATGGCTTGAACCTTGACCCTGTTAGACCTAGTNATTGGTTTAAAAAATAAATCAACTATNGGNGTGCCATCGGCTTTTTTTAGAGTGAATTTTCTCCTCTCGTTTANNTCAAANGACCCAACGAGTAAATCGACTGTTCTTTGANTAGCCATAAATTATTAAACTGCGTTTGTAATAGTTCCGTTTGTTACAAAACTNACTGATANTGTTTCAAGATCACCAACNGNAGCAGATAAANNTGTNCCNGTNANAATNCCNNNAAAACTNANTTTTTTNGCTCCAGANGTNTCTAAAAATAATTCAAACTGTGCATCNCCNGCATCTTCAGCAGTNAAAANATCATCNATNANATTTTCNGTTTCATTTCCACTTGCTGCTGTATAAATAAAATCAACAGTGCCAGAACCAGAAATTAAACCACCAGCAAAAGCTCTGAATGTATTTCCATGAGCAGTTACATCTAGTGTTTCTTTTGATGTATCGAGTGTCCAACCAGTCGTGGAGACAATTGCTTCTGTAGTTCCAGATCCGTTTTTAAATTTAACAGATCCTTCCTCTCCTCTAAAAACAGCCATGATATTAGAAAAAAAATAAGATTTAAAATTATATTAACCTTTTTTTGCTTCTTTTACAGCACCCTCTTTTATCTTCCTCATATATTGTTTACAACGTGGGTCCCACAATGCTGGATTTCGCTTACCTTTTACCTTCTCGATGATGTCAAGCATTTCTTCAGTAATTTCCATTAGAGACTCTCAATTATTTGAAAGTTAACTGATAAAACACTTTGAACGAAACCTTGAGGACTTGCAGCTTCTAAAACATTAGGTCCTTCAGGTGGTTCAAAATATAAATCAGATATAACAACTCTATTATATAGATCCCTTATTCTTTTGGCTATAGTCAGATTGTCTCCGAGTCCAACACCTATCTTTGTAAAAATATTTATTGTGATATTTCCAATTTGTGAGTTTGCAGAATCAGATGTTCCTCCGAGTGTTAGATATTCGCCAGAACCAAAGTTTACTAAACATTGCACAAAACTTGTTTCACTTGTTGGAGTGAAAGGTTGATTTGCAAATATAGTTGTGATTGCTGGTGAGCTTGCCATTTCAGTAGCAAGTCTCGCTTCTATTGTTTGACGGACAGTATTTAAATCAAGTGCAGCCATTAGTTTTTAGATTTGAGCTTTTTAATAAACTTAACAGTTTCTGCAACTTGTAAGTTTGGCCACCCTTTCTGATTACCTGATTTTTCTTTAACAGGATATCCTTTGCCCCAACTTGGAGGTGTGTTTGTGCCATAACAGACTGCTTCTGCATAAGGCAGTGGATTAATCAAAGTATACGTGTTGCCCCTTTTCTCTTTTGTATAATTTATTTTTTGTAAAGGTATGTTGGCAGATTTTTGATTTGTATGAGGACCAGTGATNATGGGTGCTTTTTTNCTATTTTGTGCAACTTGCCAGTTTNCTCTAAATCTNCCAGTATCAACAGGAGACGCTTGCTTTAATCTNAAATCTAAATTNAGAACAGCCAAACGTATAACTTCATCNTATTCTTCTCCGAAAAATTTACCAATCTCGTTGATTTTAATTTTTTTNCTCATTTTCTCAAAAACAANGTGAANGTTACTGCAACATTATTTTGNTCTTCTTTTTGTATTCTTATGATNTGAAANACTTGANNNGANATAACAACTTTNTCNGTTGTCGTTGGNGTAAATGAAAGATCAGAGGCAGCNATTGTTAATCTTTGATCTGTATCTTGTATTAGATCGTTTTCTTCTCGTTGATTGACTTGTTCTAAAAAACCTTTGACAGTTGTATCTGAAGTCGATTCACTTAAAGTTCCAGTTGCAGTATTATATGAGCCAGTTGTAATTCTTCTTATCGTCACATCTCCACCNAGCTTTTTCANAGCTTTAGAAGCAGCTTTTCTTAGGGCAGAGGATATAGACATTACAATGAATAAGCNATTACAGTTCCACTGTCTAATTTAACGCTTGTNATCACCCCACAAATTTCAGCGGTTGANTTAAATTGNAGTGATGTNAGATCTCCCGAAACNTTCTCAGCNACTAAAGTATTTATCACTGAGTCTTGNANTGCGACAACNTTNCCAAACCTTCCAGTATGGGCAGCAGTATCATTGATTATTTTTGCTGCTGGATATTCATAACCATAACCCATCATTAAGACCTCTTTAGTTGTAAGTTTGCTCTTCCACCTATTCTAATACCCATTAAGTAATGATCAACTATTGGTGGGATTCGATCAATACCTGTGGAACCATAAAACCGAGGTGTAACGTTAAGACTTCCAATATTTACTGACTGGAAATCCTCCAAACCACTTAGTTCTAACCCGTTCCTGTTGTTATTTAAATATACAGCCAAAATGACCTGTGCATTTTTTACACGATCTGGGATCTCAGTGTCGGTGTAATAATCAGCAACTAATCTATTTGGAAAAGATAAGCCATAAAGGTTTGTGTAAGTGTCTGGTTTGCGAACACCTGATCTTGGCCATTCAAGAGCCTGAGTATCATTCACACGAGCTCCGAGAAACTTTTCTCGATCAATTCTTTGTGCAGCCGTGAACAAAGCACGATTTTTATTATCGTTGCTTGACCCATCCCAAGCTGCTGCATCATCACTGAGGACTAGACCTTCAATAAATGAATTTGCATCGTCAAGAGTGATATAAGTGTTTGCACTTGCACCACCAACAGTTGCATCAAGTGATATCGCCATCTGGTTTCACCTTTTTGGGCTTGGATTTTGGTTTTGGCTTTTCAAGAGTTGGAGTTAATGAAGCCACCTTTTGAGCAGCTTCATTTCTCTCTCTCATACGCCTGAAAGCGTACATTCCCATTTAGCTAGAAGCTCCTTTTAGAGCAACAAAGCTAAGAACTATTGCTTCAGACTCAGATCCACTTGTCAAATTGGTAACAGATATTTTGAATGATCCGTCAGCAATTAAGTTGGCTTGAGCCATATATGCACCAGCGGTTCCGCCTGAGCTATGGTTTACAAGAACAACATCAGTCGATGAGATTTTGCTATTAGTGACCGTAAAGCTTACTTCAGCCCCTGCACCTAAAGCAGCTCCATTCATCGTGATTTGACCAGACTCTGCATTTAGAGTTACACCTGTTGATTTGTTGGAAGCTTGTGTTACAGTGCCGCCTCCTGTTGGACCTATCAATGACCCAGCAGTCACTTCAAATAAAGAAGCCATAATTAATCCTGATTAGAAACGTTAGTTGCACGAACAATACCGATGTTCTTTGTCTCATACACTTTCGACCATGAACCAACTGTCTCCAAAACTGATCTGTTTGGATTTACTGTTGAAACTGCGTATTTAAGACCTACTGGATGATAGATATAGTGAAGATCCACTGCCATCGCTTCTTCCAAAGCAAGAATGTCTCTATCTGTTTGTGTTCTGATTGGAGCTTGCTCTCCTGTTACAACTGCTCCTTGAGTAAAGAAGAAAGTTGAATATTCAGTAGATGATCCAGATCCAGTTGTAGGAACATCATCTGACACAATTACGTTGAGCCCCATAAAGCTGTTGACAGCAGTTGGGCCATCAAATGCTCTTGTTGTGCTACCGCCTGTGGCTGCAGTATCAGGAGCACCTGTATTATCGTAAATTCTGTCAATTGCATTTCTCTCAACTAAGTCATAAAAAACTTTTGAGTGCATTGCAACTGCAGTTAATTTATCGCCTTGATCACCTAACAAAGCCTGAGCCTTTGCAACGTGTCTTGGACTCAATGTTGTTGGAGNNTCNCCTGATTCTGAATCNATTGTTANANCAAATAAAGCNGAGNNNCTNNNGTTTGCGTTGATAGANCCAAACGCACCTGTCAAACAAGAAAATAAATCTTTTTGCTTTTGGTTGTTGACGTAAGCAGCCATTTTTTGTGCAATAGCAGCCATTGGATCAGGACCACCACCAACTGCAAGTGCAGCCAAATCTCTGGAACTGAAAGCACGACCTCTATGGAGCACAGCAGCAATTTGGTTGTCAGCTGTAATTTTTGCTGGAGTCAATGAAGTGCTATCAGATAAAACTTCAAAATCGCCAGATAAGTTTGCTTTGTAGAATGGAATCTTTACAAAGTCACCGCCTCTTTCTGCGGATAGATTTAATTCAGCTAGAGGTTGCACGACCCCACTCTGCAAGAAAGCATCTCTTTGAGTTGTTTCTTCGATCAGATAGGGTGTAAAAACCTCAGGGATGATTAAATCACTTCTTAATGTAGCCATTAAA
>FUFK010042423.1_pt1 | contig 15378 bp, 20 predicted proteins | sample 1021851 | NCBI WGS metagenome assembly FUFK01 (sample SAMEA51879418, study PRJEB19060) | metagenome | reverse complement strand
AGCAAACACAACAGGTACAACACTTGGTGATGACGTAAAAAACGTTGGTCAAGTAGTAATGACTCAATCATCAGATGTTGCCCTAACACACGCAACAACTACTGCAACTGCTTTAGGAATTGTAATTCCTGCAAACAGTCAAATTATGAATATAAACATAGTGGTAGAACAATTATTTGCGAACTCTTCAACAACTACAATCGCTATTGGTGATAGTTCAGGTGACGCAACTGATATTGCGGCAGCTCACAACGTATCAGCTACAGCGGTAGGACCATTAAAAATGTTACAAGCTTCAGCTGGAGCTTGGGATAACATTGGTTCAACTGATATTGAACTTTATGGTATTACAACTGCTAACTCTGCAACTGCAGGTAAAGCAAGAATCGTTGTTGAATATGTACAAAACAATAATTTAACTGCGTTATAATAATTAATTTAGTGTGGGCTTCGGCCCACACATAAATTTTAAGGAGAAATCAATGGGAACATATGTTTCAAATGTACAAACAACAAGATTAACTGCAACTAACACTGTATCTGCAGGACCTTGCAGATTGTTAGCTATTTATTTCGTTGCAGACACAACTGCAGGAACAATTGTCTTAAAAGATGGTGGCTCTGGTGGAACAACTAAAGCTACTTACGATACACCTTTAGGTGCATCTACAGCTGGACAAGAAGTTGCATATCAAATTAATATTCCGGGTGATGGAATTAGATTTGAAACTGATTGTCACGCAACGTTAACGAATGTTGATAAAGTAACATTTACGTTCGGCTAGGAGTCAAAAGTGGCTACAATTACTTATACAGTCACTGTAGCAAGTGGCACTAACCAGTATGGAACCGGTAATAAATTTTATATTAACGGTGAGGTAAGTCCTNTNCTTTATTTACAAGAAGGTAATACTTATATATTTGATCAGTCTGATTCAACAAACGATACCCACTATTTAGCTTTTTCTACAAATCCAAATAATTCACCAGCTGCAGCTTATACAACTGGAGTTACAACAACAGGAACACCAGGAACAAGTGGAGCAAATACAACAATAGTTGTTGCACCAGTTAAAAAAACTGGAGCTCCTGTATTATTTTATTATTGCACAGCTCACTCAGGTATGGGTAATGCTGCACAGACTATTTCACCTACTTCGGGTGAAGCAGAATTTAATCCACAAATAGATGAAATTATAGAAGAAGCTTTTGAAAGAACTGGAGTTCAAGGAACTAGAACAGGATATCAATTAAGATCTGCAAGACGTTCTTTAAATATAATGTTTCAAGAATGGGCCAACAGAGGTGTTCATTTATGGAAAGTTAAACTTGCTAAAGTACCTTTAGTAGAAGGTCAAGCAGAATATAATTTTGCATCTGATTCTGAAAATTTTCCACAAGATGTAGATTCAATATTAGAAGCTTATTACAGAAATAATTCTGATGCAACTGCACCACAAGATATTGCACTTACAAAAATAGATCGATCTGCATATTCAGCAACACCAAATAAATTAGCTAAAGGCACACCATCACAATATTATGTAGAAAGAAAATTAAATCCAAGTGTATTTTTATATACAACACCAAGTTCAAGTGTATCAAGCACAACAACACCAAGTAATTTTCAATTTTGTTTTTATTATTTAGCAAAAATTCAAGATGCTGGTTCTTATAATTATACATCAGATATAGTTAACAGATTCTATCCTTGTATGATGTCAGGACTTGCATATTATTTAAGTCAAAAATATTCACCAGCTATGAGTCAAGAGTTGGAAAGAAGATATGAAAGTGAATTATTAAGAGCACTTGATGCAGACAATCAAGGCACATCTACTTTCATTTCACCACAAACATTTTATGGAGACGGAGTATAATGGGTAAGTACGCATCAGGTAAACACGCGTTAGCGATTTCTGATAGATCAGGGATGGCATTTCCATATTCTGAAATGGTTAGAGAGTGGAATGGTTCTTTAGTTCACTATTCAGAGTTTGAAGCAAAGCAACCACAACTACAACCGAAACCAGTTGGTTCTGATCCACAAGCTTTATATAATCCAAGACCACAACCTGCATCAAAAACAAGTTTAATACTTTTAGACAACAATCCATTTACAACTGTTATTTCTGGTGGAACAACTTACGTAAATGTTTTTTCAGAAGATCATCAAAGAAGTGCAGGAGATGTTGTAAGATTTAGAGGACCACCTGTGGTAACAGCATCTGGACCCGGTGGTACTAATCCTGATGATTTAAAAAACTTACAACAGTTTGCAACTATTCCTACATTTGATAATGTAAGTGATTTAAACAATGCAAATGGATTTACAATTGCATTAGGACAAATAGATTCTGCAGGTAATGTTACAGGAGCCACAACAACAGATTCTTTAACACAACCCATAAATTATTTTTACATAACAAGCACTAGCAATGCTACATCAGGTGGTGTATCAGGTGGTGGAGCAAACTGTTCCGCGGGTCCAGTAACATTAGGAGTTGTAAACGGATAATGGCATACACTTTAGATAATTTAAGAACTGATATTAGAAACTATACAGAAGTAGGTAGTAATGTTTTGTCTGACACTGTGTTGGAGCGAATAATTAAAAATGCAGAATTAAAAATTCATAGAGCAATCGATACTGATCAAAGTGTATTTTACGCTACTTCAAATTTAATTATCGGTAATAGATATGTAACTATACCAGCAGATTTAAGATTCATTAGATATGTTCAACTTAAAAATTCTGATGGTGAGCAGTTTTTTTTAGAGCAAAGAGACACTAGTTTTATGGCAGAATATTATTCAACACCTGGCACTTCAGCTGTGGATATACCAAAATACTATGCAAATTGGGACGAAGAGTTTTGGGTAGTGGCTCCAACACCTGACAGAACTTACGATATTACACTGGCTTATGACAAAGAGCCACCAACAATTACGACAGATACGAGTGGCACATATTTGTCAAATAAATATTCAGATCTTCTTTTATATGCCTGTCTGGTAAATACATTTGGGTACTTGAAAGGACCGCAGGATATGTTACAATACTATCAAGCGGCTTATAATGAAGCTTTAGAAACGTACGCTCTCGAGCAAATCGGGAACAGACGCAGAGACGAATATCAAGATGGTGAAGTTCGGGCTCAACTTAACGTCAAACCACCATCAAGTTATGGAAAATAAATAGGAGAAAATAAAAATGGCAAACGTAGTACCTTACTCATTCGCACAAGAGTTGATGAAAGGAGCACATAACTTTCCAAGTGACACTATTAAATTAGCTTTGTATACTGCTAATCCTTACACTACTTCAAGCACAGCTTATTCTTCAGGAGAAGCTAACCAAGTTAGTGGGACTGGATATACAACTGGTGGAAATACATTGTCTGGTGGAACAGTTGCAAATCAAACAAACGTTGCAACATTGACGTTTTCACAAACGCAATGGACATCAGCAACTTTTGGTGCAGCTTTTGGAGTTATCTATAATAATTCATCGAGTGATAAGTTAGTCGTTGTTTTAGATTTTGGTGGAACAAAATCTTGTTCAAACGGAACATTTACAATCACGTTCCCAAGTACAAGTTCAGGTTCACCTGCTGGAACAGATTCGCTTATTAGTATAACATCGTAATAGGAGAATAAAATGGCTTTGGTTATAAATGANAGAGTAAAAGAAAACAGTACAACATCAGGTACAGGTAATATTACACTTGCGGGTGTTGCATCTGGACAAGGTAATGTAACTTTTAATAGTGGTATCGGAACAGGTAACACAACTTACTATTGTATTTTTGAACAAGGCACAAATACGTTTGAAATAGGTCTAGGAACTTTATCAGGTTCTACGACTCTGGAGAGAACAACAGTTATTAATAACTCTTCAGGTAACACATCTAAAATAAGTTTTACAGGCGGAACATTAGATGTATTTGTAACAATGCCTGCAGCAAAAACGGTTTACCTTGATGCGTCAGGTAACCCAGTAGGAGCAGCAAGTAATGGTTTTGCATTAGCAATGGCCGTTGCATTATAAGGAATAAAATATGGCACAAGATTTTAGAAACGTTTTAGTTAGAACAATTGGAACATCAGATACTACATTGTTAGCAGGTGGTAATTACGATGCAGTGATTGGTATTAGATGTTGTAATATTTTAACATCAACTATTGCTATTGATGTTAAGATTGCAAAAGGCGGAGATGACTATTTCCTTGCAAAAGGAGTTAGCATTCCACCAAACTCTGCAATTGAATTAATTCAAGGTGGAGCAAAAATTGTTTTAGCTAGTGGTGATACGTTAGAAGCAGTCTCTGATACAGCTAGTAGTTTAGACGTGGTTCTTTCGTACATCGANACAATTAGTTCGTAGGAGGAACAATGACGGCAATAGTAAATGGAATCCAATATATTGGAGGGCAAACCTCTCCAGATGAATTTATAAAAAATCAAGCAGGTACAATTGATGGTGATCAAACTGTTGAGAACGCGGTTCTTGCAGGTCCAGTCACTTTTCCAGGTACCGTAACAGTTACAGGAACTTTAGTAATAGTATAATGTCAAAAGTAGAAGTAAACGAAATAGACAAACAAAGTGGTTCTACTCTTACAATAGGTGGTTCTGGAACTACTGTACAATTAGGAACTGGAGCTAGTCAAACAGGATTTGGTAGAACAGGAACTGTAGACTGGCAGACAGGAGATATTAAAACATCAGACTTTACAGCAGTTAACACACAAGGTTTTTTTGTAGATACGAACGGTGGTGGAGTTGTAGCAACTTTACCAGCAGGTTCTGCTGGTGCAATTATATCTTTTCAAGATTATAGAAACACATTTGATACGAACGCTTTAACAATTCAAGCAAATGGTTCAGAAAAAATTAATGGTGGTGCAGGTGCAGTTACTTTAGGCACAGAAGGTGAAGGAATAACTTTAGTTTATATCGATGGCACAATAGGTTGGAGATCAATTCAAGATAATGATTTTGCTGCTGTTGGTAGTAATTTTATATCAGCTACAGGTGGTACAGAAACAACTTGTGGTGATTTTAAAATTCATACGTTTACAGGTCCTGGTAATTTTCAAGTTACTGCAGGAGGTTCTCCATCAGGATCATCAACATTAGAATATATTGTTGTTGCTGGTGGAGGAGGCGGTGGCGGTGGCTACGGTGGTGGTGGCGGAGCAGGTGGTTTTAGATTTGCTTCACCATCTTTAGCACCATTAACTTATCCAGGTAAACCTTTAGCAGCACCAGCAGGTTTAACAGCAACAGTAAACACTTTTCCAATTACTATTGGAGCAGGTGGAACTGGTTCTNNTGGAGCACCAAANCAAGATGGAACACAAGGTTCTGCATCAATTTTTTCATCTATTACATCAGCAGGTGGTGGTGCTGGAGGAATGGTAAATCCAGTTTGTTCACTGAAAGGTGGTTCAGGTGGAGGAGGATCAGTTTCTGGTCCAGGAGGTGCACAAACTTGTGGAGGAGCAGGAAATACTCCGCCAGTTGCACCACCTCAAGGTCAAAATGGTGGCGATGGATTTTGTGGAGGTTGTTATGGTCAAGGTGGTGGTGGTGGAGCTATTGTGGCAGGCACAAATGGAACTGGACCAGCTGGAGGTGCGGGTGGTAATGGAGCAGGAATTCCAACAGCTTTTGGATCAAATGGACAACCATCAGGATCATTTAGATATTATGCTGGTGGAGGTGGTGGTGGAAGATATGGACCAAGTGGTAATGGAGGTGGTGGTGGAGCAGGAGGTCTTGGTGGTGGATCAGGTTCTTGTGGAAGCCCAGGTGGTGGATCAAATTGTGGAAGTGGAACTGCTAATACTGGAGGTGGCGGTGCAGGTGCTAATGGTAGGCAACCTGATTCTTATAATGGTGCAGCAGGTGGTTCAGGTATAGTAATAATAAGGTATAAATTTCAATAATTATGACAAGTACAATTAAAGTAAACACAGTAACAACAGAATCAGGATCTACATTAACTCTAGGTGGATGCGGAAAAACTGTTGCTTTAGCATCAGGTGCATCGCAAACAGGATTTGGTAGAACAGGAACTGTGGATTGGGATACAACTCCTAAAACTGCAACTTTTACTGCTGTGTCTGGAGATGGGTTTTTCTGTAATACAACATCAGGTGGTTTTACTTGTAATTTACCTGCAGGAACTGCAGGAGCAATTGTTTCTCTTGCAGATTACGCAGGAACTTGGCAAACAAATAATTTAACTGTAACACCAAACGGATCACAAAAAATAGGTGGTGTAAATGCTAGTGTAATTTTAAACACTCAAGGTCAATCAGTTACATTTGTATATGTAGATGACACACAAGGTTGGATTAATGTTCAAGATTCAACTTCTAATGAAAGAGGATCTGCTTTTATAAGTGCTTCAGGTGGCACTGAGACTACTTCAGGAGATTTTAAAATTCATACATTTACAGGTCCTGGTACATTTACTGTGTCCTCAGTAGGATCAAGTACTGAGATTAATACAGTAGATTATTTGGTAGTTGGTGGTGGTGGATCAGGAAGTAATAGAAACTGTGGAAACGGTCCTGGTGGAGGTGGAGCAGGAGGTTTTAGATATTATGCAAATACAACAAACAATCCACAAACAGGTAATCCAGCTTCTCCTATAAACAATTTTCCAAGTGGAACAGCAGTAACAGTTACAGCTACAGCTTTTCCAATAACTGTTGGCGCTGGTGGTACAGCTCCAACTTGTAGTGCACCAGGAGGAGCCTGTGGTTCAAATGGTTCTAATTCAATATTTTCAACAATTACTTCAGCAGGTGGTGGCTTTGGTGCAAAAGCAGGACACCCGCCAGGGAGTGCTGATGGAGGTTCAGGTGGTGGTGGACCATCTAATGTTCCTGGTGGACAAGGATCTGGTAACACACCTCCAGTTACTCCTTCTCAAGGAAATCCTGGTGGAGATATTGGTGATAATGCAGGTGGTGGCGGTGGTGGTGCTATGGCAACAGGAGGTACAGCTCCCCCGAATACTGGTGGTACTGGTGGTGCCGGTGCAGGTGTAACAGGTTTTGGAACTTCTGGGGAAGTTTCAAGTTGTAAATATTATTTCGCTGGTGGTGGTGGCGGAGGTGCAAGAATAGAAAATACAGTTGGATCTGGTGGTATAGGTGGAGGTGCTGCTGGTAATCCCCCATCTGCAACAGGTGCAGGAACAGCTAATACTGGTGGTGGCGGTGGCGGTGGTAGAGGTTATCCTAACCCTCCTGGAGCAGCTTTATATGGTGGAACAGGTGGCTCTGGTATAGTAGTAATAAGGTACAAGTTTCAATAGGTAAATTATGAGTGAAGTAAAAGTAAATAAAATTAGTCCAAGAGCAAATTGTGGTACAGTTCAGTTAGGAGATAGTGGAGATACATTCACAATTCCTTCTGGTGCAACAATCACAAACAATGGAACAGCAAATGGTTTTGGAGGCAATGGTGCCGTTAATTGGCAAACAACAGTTAAGACATCAACTTTTACAGCGGTAGCTGGCGAAGGATATTTTGTAAACACAACAAGTGGAGCAATAACAGTTAACTTACCTGCAGGAACTGCAGGAGCAATTGTTGGTATTAAAGATTATGCAAAAACATTTGATACAAACAATGTAACAGTATCTCCTAATGGTTCTGATAAAATTGCTGGAGTTAATACAAGTGATGGAACTTTATCGACAGAAGGTTTAGCTGTTTCATTTGTATTTGTAGATTCAACACAAGGTTGGTTAGTAACAGATTCAGGTTTACAATCAGATATGCCAACAGCTGAATACGTTGCAGCGACAGGTGGTAATACAACACTTACAGTTTGTAGTCACAAGGTTCATATATTTACAGGTCCTGGAAGTTTTTGTGTATCTTCTGCAGGAAACGCAGCAGGATCACAAACGATAGAATATTTAGTAGTAGCAGGAGGTGGTGGTTCAGGTGGTCACGGAACAGATGGTGGAAAAATTCAAGCAGCTGGTGGTGGAGGCGCTGGTGGTTGGAGATCATTTACTGCTCTCCCTGCTGCAAATCCATTAAATGGTCCAGCAGCTTTACCAGTTTCAGTACAAGCTTATCCAGTTACAGTAGGTGCTGGTGGAGCAGGAGATCCTTCTAATACTAATGGTGGATCAAGAGGATCTAATTCAGTATTTTCAACTATAACATCAACAGGTGGTGGTGGAGGTGGATCTAAAAACGCTCCTAGTCCAGGTGCTGCTGATGGTGTAGAAAAAACAGGTGGATCTGGTGGTGGTGGGNCCGGTAGAGCTCAACCTCAAACTGTAGATGAAGGAGGAACAGGAAACACACCCCCTGTATCTCCATCACAAGGTCAACCAGGTGGTAGAGGAGCAAAAAGAGCAGCAGCACCAGCAAGTGAATCAGGATCTGGTGGTGGCGGCGGTGCAACTGTTGCTGGAAGTAATTGCCCAACTTGTGGAGATGATGGACAACCTGGAGGAACTGGAGCGTTTGTTCCTGATGGTTTCTTTGGACCAACGGCACCAAGTTACGGACAATCACCGAGTCCTTTAGCACCAAACGGAAGATATTTTTCAGGTGGTGGTGGAGGTGGTTCTGGTAATACTCCNGGATNANNCAGGNNNNCCNGGNGCAGGTGGTGGNGGANNAGGNGGNAATGCANCTAGCACNGTAAATNCNGNTGGNACAGCNAATACTGGNGGNGGNGNTGGAGGACCATCTTCTCAACCNTCTANATCAGGTGGTTCTGGAATTGTTGTAATTAGATATAAATTCCAAGCTTGATGAACAATAAAAATTAATATATAAGGAGAAACATTATGGCACATTTTGCAAAACTAGGNGCTAANGGAAAAATTATTCAAGTATTAACACTTGATAACAAAGATATGTTAAATGCTGATGGCGTTGAAGATGAGGCAGTAGGTCAACAATATTTAGAACGACATAATAATTGGCCTGCACAAATGTGGATTCAAACATCTTACAACACATTTGGCAATCAACATAGATCTGGCGACAATACAAAGGCATTTAGAGGAAATTACGCAGGTATTGGTTATACTTGGGACGAAGATGATCAAATCTTTTGGCCTAAAAAACCATATCCGTCTTGGGTAAAAGACACTACAACTGCAAATTGGCAATCACCAATCGGTCCTGCTCCTGCATTAACTGCAGAGCAAGAAGCTCAAAATACTCCTGTTGGAGATCCTGCAGAGTCTACTCACGCTTGGGATTATGATTGGAACGAAGATAATCAATCTTGGGACTTGACAGACAGAAAAGCATAAATTAAAAATGGTGGTGGTATGCAGAAGAAAGTATTAACAGAGCAAGCTCTATATTATGGTGATGTGGCAATGCCTAAAGATTGGGACATTGACCGAGATAAACTTCAACAAGATATATTAACATCACACGTTACAGACTCGCCTTTTCCATTTTCAAGAACGTTCGATATGTTAAATACTTATATGAGAGATCATATAAATTTAGAGTATGAATTTACTTTAATTAATAAAGAAACGTGGGGTAATATGTATAAACCTGCAGAGACAACAATTCCATTATTAAACATAGATCCAGTAGATTTACGTAATTCACCAGACTTTACATTATTATATGGTGTAAAAGTAAAAGATTGTATGGTTCGAATACATTTTGAAGATAACAGACGTAAAGGTAGAAGCTGGGATATACCATTAAAAAATAATAAATTTATAATGTTTCCATCAACAAATATGTATTATTTAACTAATAATCAAAAGGATAGTTTAAATTTTGTACAAACTATAACGTATGAATATATCTAATTATTATTGGTATTTTAGNGGTGTNNTNACACCTAGATTTTGTGATGATGTTATAGCTTATGCTAACGCACAAAAAGAAACAATGGCAATCACTGGTGGTTATGGAAGAGAAAGAGATTTGAATAAAAAACCATTAAATAAAGAAGAAGTAAGAGATTTAAAAAGAAAAAGAAATTCTGATTTAGTATGGTTAAATGATACTTGGATTTATAAAGAAATACATCCATATGTTCACGAAGCAAATAGAATGGCTGGTTGGAATTTTGATTGGGAAAGATCTGAATCTTGTCAGTTTACAAAATATAAACTAAATCAATATTATGATTGGCATTGTGATAGTTGGGATAAACCATATGATAGAAAAGATCCTAACCATCCGGAGCACGGAAGAATTCGAAAACTATCTATGACTTGTCAGTTAACAGATGGTTCAGAATATAAAGGTGGTGAATTAGAATTTGATTTTAGAAACTATGACCCACATATGCGAGATGAATCGAAGCATAGAATACAATGTAAAGAGATATTACCAAAAGGTTCTATCATTGTATTTCCTTCATTTGTGTGGCATAGAGTTAAACCAGTAACATCAGGCACAAGATACAGTCTTGTTGTCTGGCATTTAGGAAAGCCATTTAGATAATGTATATAAATAATTATTTTCCAACCATAGTATGGAATGAAGAAAAACCAGAGTTTGTTAAATCATTAAACAAAGCAAGTAATAAATATATTGCTAATGCTCGTAAGAGAGAAAAAAAATTTATTAAAGAAAATGGTGACTTTGGAACAAGTTATCATTCAACAGCACTTACACTGGATAATGATTTTTTAGATTTTAGAAATTATGTTGGTCAAAAATCTTGGGAGTATTTAGATCATCAAGGTTATGATATGTCACAATACACAACTATGTTTAGTGAGCTNTGGGTACAAGAGTTTGCTAAAAAAGGTGGTGGTCATCATNNNGCACACATACATTGGAATCAACACGTATCNGGTTTTTATTTTTTAAAATGTAGTGATAAAACTTCTTATCCTATATTTCACGAACCAAAGACTGGTGCAAGATGTACAAAATTAAAAATGAGACCAAATATGAAGGGTGTATGGCCTGGTCACGAACAATTTCATATGAAACCAAAACCTGGATCATTAATTATATTTCCAGGATATTTAGAACACGAGTTTGCAGTAGATTTTGGTAAAGAACCATTTCGATTTATACATTGGAATATACAAGCAATACCCAAAGAAATGGCTAAAGAATGAGTTTTAAAAAAAATAAATATACTATAATTCGTCAAGCGATATCAAAAGATCTTGCAAATTTTATTTCAAATTATTTTTTAATGCAAAAACAAGTTTATGACACTTGTAAAGCATCAAGGTATTTTTCACCATTTGAAGATATCATAGGTTATTATGAAGAGCCTAACGGTCAAATACCAAACACTTATTCTCAATATGCAAATATTGCTATGGAAACTTTATTACTTAAATGTCAACCAGATATGGAAAAAGCAACAGGATTAAAATTATACCCGGCATATACATATGCTAGAATTTATAAAAAAGGTGATGAACTTAAAAGACATAAAGATAGATTTAGTTGTGAGATATCAACTACTATGAATCTTAGTGGCGATGATTGGCCAATTTATTTAGAGCCATCTGGAAAAGAGGGTATGAAAGGTATCAAAGTAGATTTAAAACCAGGAGATATGCTGGTTTATTCTGGCTGTGAATTAGAACATTGGAGAGAAAAATTCAAAGGCAAAGAATGCGTACAAGTTTTTCTGCATTATAATAATCGTAAAACACCAGGGGCTAAAAATAATATGTTCGACAAGCGTCCACATTTAGGTCTTCCTAATTGGTTTAAACGATGATATAATTCTTAGATGGAGGCTGTGTCACCACCACATACCACACAGTCTCCTTTTAAGGATATTTATGAATTTAGGTTTTGACGCAATATCACAATTTCCTATATCTCAAGTAGGAGCAGATAACACAGTAACTATTGCTGTTACAGGTAATAATTTAGTTGCTAGTATAGGTAATCCTAATATTGCAGCTGACGCAGTTACAGAAATTGCTACAGGTAATCCATTTACACTTGGTATTGGAACAGTAACAATAGTTGGTACAGCTTCTTTAGAAGCACCTAAAACACCATTAACTTTAGGAACGGGGAACGTTACAGTATCAGCAGATGCGAATGTTACAGCGTCTGGAAACAACTTGATTATACGTAATGGATCTGTTAGTATTACCGGAACTGCGAGTATATCAGCACCTGCTACCGCTTTAACTTTAGGAACAGGCGAAGTAGGTATTATAACGTGGAATGAAATTATACCAGGAGCAACAATGGTTTGGACACCAATCAAACCGTACGGATAANATATGGCATCAACATTTTCAACAGATNTAGCATTAGANNTNGTAGCAACCGGTGAAAAAGCTGGTNTATGGGGNACAATTACAAATACTAATTTACAAGTATTACAACAATCAACATCAGGTGTAGTGGATGTAGCAATGTCGTCTGGATCAGATGTTACATTGCTTTTATCAGATGGTGCTACATCTAATGGTAAAAATATTTATTTAAAACTTACTGGCACAATGGCTGGTAATAATAGTTTAATTATTCCTGCCTCAACAACAGGTGGAACAGCAACAAGATTATATGTTATTCAAGATGCAACAGATAGAACTACAGCAAATAAATATACGTTAAGTATTAAAACAGCTGGGTCATCAAATCCAATAGCGGTTCCTGTAGGAGCCACAATGTTAATTCATTCTAACGGAACAGACGCAAGATTAGATATTTTGCAAAAAGGTAATTTTGCAATTACATCTAGTTCTATTACTGCATANACTGCAGTAGCTGGTGATAANTTATTAATNGATACAGCTGCAGCCCAAGTTACTATTACACTACCAGCTAGTCCGAGTATGGGTGATGAAGTTAGTATTATGGATGTATCAGCAACTGGAGGATTTGGTTCAAACAAAGTAGTTGTAAATAGAAATGGTCAACCAATAAGAGGTGCTGCATCTAATTTAGATTTAGCCACTAATAATCAATCGATCAAGTTAAGATACACTAACGCAACCAAAGGTTGGCAATACGTCTACAACCAAACAACATAGGAGTAATCAGTGCTTACGAAAATTAAGTTTGCTCCTGGAATCGATAAACAAGATACTTCAGTTGGNGCAGAAGGCCGTTGGGTAGATTCAGATAATGTAAGATTTAGATATGGCCTACCAGAAAAAGTTGGTGGTTGGCAATCTCTTTTAACAGACACAATCGTAGGTGTAGCAAGAAAACAACACGCATTTGTAGATACAGATGGCAATAGATATGTAGCTATCGGCACAGACAAATTTTTACTTTTATATTTTGAAGGTCAACTATTTGACATAACACCTCTTGCAACTGCAATCACAGGCGCAACCTTTACTTTTAATGGAACAACAACTGTAACTTTAACAACATCAGCAGACCACGGAATTTCTGTTGGAGACATAATAAGATTAAGCGCAACTACTTTACCAGGTGGTACAACAGGTGTAACTACAGCAACTTTTGATAATANAAATTTTCAAGTNTTNTCAGTGCCNNNTTCTACAACNNTAACTATTCAAGCAGCNACTGCAGGTTCAGCATCTAGTGGTGGATCTGTAACTATTACTCCTTATGAAGTGGTNGGTCCNGCAGCACAATCTTATGGTTATGGNTTTGGTATTGGAAACTATGGTGGTACAATNACTGGTGTTGCACAAACAAATTTAGACGGAGCGTTGAACGCGGATACTGCTGGTACAGGTGGATCNGGAACTTCAATNACAGTNGACTCAACNACTGGTTTTGATGCTGCCGGNACAATTTTANTAGAAAATGAATTAATCACATACACATCAAAAAATGCTACAAACTTTTTAGGTATTACTAGAGGTACAAACGGAACAGCAACTGCCGGTACATCTAATGGACAAGCTCACTCTGATGGAACTTTAGTTCAAAACGCAACATTGTTTTCAGGTTTTGGTAGTGCGGTACAGGCATCCACTGTAACTCTTGAACCAGGACTTTGGTCCTTAAGTAATTTTGGTGAAGTGTTAGTTGCAACAATTGCAAATGGAAAAACNTTTACTTGGAATGCAGGAGCTGCTAACCCAACAGGCAATAGAGCTGCAACAAATACATCAGGCTTTGAAACAACAAACAATCCAACTGCAACCAGAGTTACATTAATATCACCAACAACACGTCACTTAATTCATTTTGGAACAGAAACAACTATAGGCACACCAACTACACAAGATGATATGTTTATAAGATTCTCTGTTGATGAGGACATAAATAATTACACACCTGAAGCAACTAACACTGCAGGAACACAAAGATTACAAGACGGCACAAAAATTATGGGTGCGTTAGTTGCAAAAGAAAATATTCTAGTATGGACCGACAATGCTTTGTATGCAATGAAATTTGTTGGTGCACCATTTACATTTGGATTTGAACAGGTGGGTACAAACTGTGGACTCATTGGTAAGAATGCAGCCATTGAAATTGATGGTGTTGCATATTGGATGGGTAACAATGGATTCTTTTCTTTTGATGGTACAGTTAATACACTGCCTTGTTCTGTTGAAGATTTTGTTTACGATGATATTGACACAACAAAAGGTCAACAAATTTGTGCAGGCATAAACAATCTATTTACAGAAGTTATTTGGTGGTACCCTACAGCTAACGCTACATTTAATGATAGATATGTGGTTTACAACTATGGACAAGACAATGCAGGTTTACCTATGGGTAATTGGTACACAGCCACAAATACAAATGCAATGAGAACAACTTGGATTGATTCGTTAGTATATCCAAAACCATACGCAACAGCTTTTAATAGTTCTAACACAGGAACATTTCCTGTTATTCAAGGTGAAACAGGTTTAGGTCAAACTGTATTTTTTGAACACGAAGTTGGAACGGATCAAATTAATCCTGATGGTAGCACAACAGCTTTAACATCTTTTATTGAGTCTTTTAGTTTTTCATTACAAAAAGATCAAAGTGAAGTGTTTTTAGCTATGCGTAGATTTTTACCTAACTTTAAAGTATTAACAGGTAATAACCAAATAACTATATCTGTTAAAGATTTTCCTGCAGATCCAAGCTCTGCAACAACATTAAGTCCTTTTACAATTACATCTAGTACAACTAAAGTTGACACTAGAGCAAGAGGACGTTATGCAAATATAAAAATAGAAAACACAGGGGCCGGCGAATCGTGGAGATTTGGTACGTTTCAGGTAGACCTACAACCAGATGGAAGGAGAGGATAATGGCAAAGATAGTAGTAAGATTACCAGAACCTAAAAAAGAATACAGTGAAGATAACCAAAGACAGATAAACAGAGCATTATCAATATTAATAGAACAATTAAACTCAACATATTTAACACAACAAAAAGAAGACCAAGAACGATTTACTTGGTTAGGATTAGGTTAAT
>FUFK010042071.1_pt1 | contig 15383 bp, 15 predicted proteins | sample 1021851 | NCBI WGS metagenome assembly FUFK01 (sample SAMEA51879418, study PRJEB19060) | metagenome | reverse complement strand
TGAGGGGCAAAATATTTTAATTAGAGTTGGGGGAAAAACAGGCCCTTCATCCGGGATGCCTGTAGATCTTCAGTGCACCGTGGAATCTATTAAGGAGGATGCGTCTCAAACATTCGGCGATACAAAAACTCCAATGGGAACGGCGGTTTGGCTGCGAGGAGATGCAGGAGTTGACGTAGTGTTGACCAGTAAGCGAACCCAGGTTTTTCATCCAGANGGTATGACTTGTCTTGGTATTGACCCTNGNNCTTATAAAGGAATTNTTGTTAAATCTAGCCAGCACTTCTACGCAGGTTTTGAGCCGATTGCTGAAGAAATTGGGTATATAAATGCCCCAGGGGATATCCCTCCTGATTTTGCAAATATAGCTTTCACTAAGGTATCAAATCCATTCTGGCCGAAGGAGCCAGGACCGTTTTGGACGCCGATGGATTAATCAAACCACTAGTTTGATTATAAGGAAGACTTGCTTTGAAGTTGTTAGCATACTTTGATATAGCTGACGATGTTTTGGAATTTGTTGAAAAAGAGGAATAAATGAATGAGTGATAAAACCGATTACCAACCACCAACGGTCTGGAAATGGGATATGGAAAATGGTGGTGCATTNTCCAAGATAAATCGGCCTACCGCTGGTGCCACTCATGAAAAAGTTCTGCCGGTCGGCGATAATCCATTACAACTTTACTCGCTNGCTACACCTAACGGAGTAAAGGTAACTATAATGCTCGAAGAGCTATTGGCTNTAGGGCACTCTGGAGCCGAATACGATGCTTGGTTATGTCGAATTAGGGACGGTGAACAATTCAGTTCTGGTTTTGTAGAGATAAATCCCAATTCTAAAATTCCGGCTTTACTAGATCGCAGTGTTCAAGGTGGACAGCGGGTATTTGAGTCCGGTGCAATTTTACTATATCTTGCGGAAAAATTTGGTGCCTTTATACCTGAGGATCCTATCGAAAAAACTGAGTGTATGTCCTGGTTGTTTTGGCAAATGGCGAGTGCGCCCTATCTCGGGGGTGGCTTCGGGCATTTTTATGCATATGCTCCAGCAAAGTTTGAATATCCNATAAATCGGTTTGCCATGGAGACAAAGCGGCAGCTTGATCTTCTAGATCAAAGGTTGTCGAAAAATGAATTTATATCTGGCTCAGAATATACGATTGCCGATATTGCGATCTGGTCTTGGTATGGTCAATTAGCGTTAGGAAGACTCTACAATGCGGCGGAATTTTTGGATGTTGGAAGTTANACTCACTTGATGGATTGGACGAAAAAGATTGATGTCCGAAAGGCAGTGCAGCGGGGGCGCATGGTTAATCGTGTTAATGGGGAACTATCCAGTCAACTTCGCGAAAGACACCAAGCTTCAGATTTTGATCTAAGAACCGAGGATAAACTTTCGAAATAACGAAACGCAGTAAAGGCAATTATANATTGTTTCTTGAAGAAGTTTTATAAACTTGATTTTTGTTATGTCGTAGGATTATTTTGTAACCCANAGGCTCCTTAGCTCAATTGGATAGAGTATCTGCCTTCGAAGCAGAGGGTTGCAGGTTCGAGTCCTGCAGGGGCCGCCAAATAACCCAAAGGTAGTAATCTTTACNGTAACTTGTTTTGCGATTTAANGTGGCATAAGATTATTAGACTTNAAAACAGAACCAATTTGCTACCAGTCAATCAAATAGANTTTAGAAAGTTNACGTTTGCTTATTTACCCNGATAGATGGGCTGTGGTTTCNNTTNTAACAGCAATTTTGAGCTTTTTACTCATTTGCTTATGGTTAAACGAAATNANAATAAAAATATGGCACTTAGAAACACGCGGTTTAATTTTTCTTTTCATANTCAGTTCGGTTCTTAGCTTCCTTCTTCATAAAAAGCAGCGCTTGCAGNCAGTTAGGGAGCTAAAGACTGGTAGCGAAAAAATTCTTGATCAATCAAAAAAGGAAGCGGAGACTTTAAGAAGATTTCTAAACGCGAAAGACTCTGAAGAATAATGCGCCCGCTTGTAAAGTAAACTATCTTTTGATTTCATTTTTTCAATAATACTTTTTAGATTTTTATCTCAATAAATTTGTCTCTTNTGGAAATATAGTTTTACATAGTCCCCATGCGACACTTGTATCTTTAAAATATGAATTTTCNAGGGGGGAGGATGGTTGTTGTGAATNCTAGCGATCCGATACCAGCTGTTGTAGAAAGCGACGCAACCGGGGATATAAAAAATATTTTCGATGACATAAAAAACGTGACAGGCGTAGATGTGGTAAATCTAGTCTGGCGCCGTCTTGCCANAACTCAAAACGCACTGCCNTATCTCTGGGGAGTTTTACGTCCTTTATACGAAAGCGGCTTTATCAATCATCAAGCGGTAGAATTTCAAAACCAGTTAGTCCTTCCAAAGCTTCCAAAATTTAAAGATGAAATCCTTCTCGCGTCGGGAATAGATAAACTTGGAAAAATAACGATTAATAATATTTTAGTGTCTTATAACCGGACAAACACNGTAAATTTGATTGCTCTGCAGGCCGCATTGATAACTTTAAAGGGCGTAAAGGACGTCACGCTCGATCAAACACATAAAAAAACAACAAACGATAGTCTGCTGCCAATGCCACGTTTGCCAGCTATAAGTGACTTAAACCCAACTATCATTTCACTCGTGCAGGAACTTAATTCGCTTGGGGAAGAGGATGGAACAATTATAGCTAGTATGTATCGGCATTTAGCGTACTGGCCAAATTATCTTGCTTTGGTAAAGATAGCTTTGGAGCCAATAGCATCATCTGGAGAACTTAAGAGGGCCATCGACAAGTCCAGAGAGCAGAGCGCTGAGAAAGCACTATCCTTATCAAAATTCTTGGCGCCGTTTCCGCCCAGCATTAGCTCCTCGTGTTCTTATGAAATAAAAAGCGTTTTAGAATTATTTACTAGGCATCCATTGTCAAAAATGGTGGTCATTTGTGGAATGTTAATGGAAGCACTTGAAAACTGATTTATTAAGTAGAGGCTCGATGGAAAAGCTTTCATTCGGTCAAAAACCCAAAGTTTTAGTAGTTGGTGCTGGGCCAATTGGTTTGGCGGCCGCGCTTGAGTTTGCCAATTTTGAGATAGAGACCCTGGTTGTAGATGAACTGTCTGAGATAAATAGAGCGAGTAAAGCGATATGCTGGTCCCAGAGAAGTCTCGAGATATTAAATAGAGTAGGTCTTGCCGAACAACTTATTAACAAAGGCAGCACATGGAAAAAAGGGCGTGTTTTTAAGGCTGAAGAAGAAATATACAATTTTAATCTACAAGTCGAAGCAGGTTTCAAGGCTCCTGCCTTTATCAATCTACAGCAATATTATGTTGAGCAGTTTTTAATCGANAAGTTGAAAGAACTCGAATACCCGGTGCTGCGACGAGGCCATAAGGTTGTAGGTATTTCCCTAACAAAAGATAATCGAGCTCTGGTTCAAATTGAACATNATCNGGACATCTATAATTTTATAGCTGATTATGTTGTAGCTGCTGATGGTGTTNGAAGTACGATTCGTAAAGNCTTAGAGCTGGAGATGCAGGGAAATTATTTTGATGAACAGTTTCTAATTGTTGATGTAAAGGTTAATAGAAGTTTTCCTTTAGAACGAAAATTTTGGTTTCAGCCGAAGTTCCATGATGGACAATCTGCTTTACTGCACGTCCAGCCCGATAATATTTTGAGAATTGATTTGCAACTTGGGCCAAATATGAATCCAGAGTTGGAACAGGACGAGGAAAGAGTAAGAGCACGTGTCAATAAAATTCTAGGAAGTGATGTAGATTATCAAATAGAGTGGATAAGTCTCTATAACTTCTCGTGTAAACGAATACAGCGGTTTAGACATGGCCCAATCTTCTTTGTTGGTGATGCTGCCCATGTAGTTAGTCCGTTTGGGGCGAGAGGAGGTAATGGAGGTCTTCAGGANATAGACAATTTAGCATGGAAAGTTAGTTCCGTTATTAAAGGAAAGGCACCAAAAGGTTTGCTTGATACCTATGATGAAGAGAGGATCCCTGCTGCAGACGAAAACCTTTTGAACTCNGNGAGGAGTACGNGNTTTATGACGCCTAAAACGCAAGCTAGTGTAGACTTCAGAGAGGCAGTCTTCGAATTGTCTAAAACGATGCCATTTGCGCGAGACTTTATAAATAGTGGCCGGTTGTCTCAACCCTACCAATATATAGGTTCTTCTCTTGTTTCTGAAGACGACATCAGTTTCTTTAGTTACGGTATTTTGCCAGGGCAATCGATTTTAGACGCTCCTATTTTTATTGGACGTAAGCAAACTTGGCTGATTGATCAGATAGCAGTCGGTTTTAGTTTGGTAGCATTTGTGGATGAGGAAAAGACCGCTATATCGATCACTAAGTATTTAGATGAGGTTTGCAGACAACTGGATTTGGTCGAGCAATTCNTAGTGGTGGCCTCTAAAAGATTAAACGGNAGAAGTAAAAAGTTTCTCTGCGATACGAGCGGCTTNGCTTTTGAAAGATGGGCTGCCTCCGACGGCACTATTTATTTAGTTCGACCAGATCATCATATAGCAGCACGTTGGAAAGCTACTCCAACGATATCGGAATTAAAAAAAGCTTACAGAAAGTCAATTAGTTTATGAACGCTGACGATCATTTAACCCAAATAAATAACATTNCTGATCCGGATGAGTTTTACGAAGATCTAATACAAGCGCATGATGGATTATCAGCTGACCAGAGTCGTCAATTGAATTCACGTATAATNCTTTTAATGGCTAACCAAATAGCAGATAATAGAAAGCTAACTGAATTAATAACTTTAGCGAGAATGAGCTTGGATGTAACCTAGCTAGGTTTTTTAAATATTTCTAATTAAGGAAGGTAAATACAATGCCAAAAGGTTATTGGATAAGCGCTCACCGAAAAAAAGCTGATGCAAGTAAGCACGCAGCTTATGTAAAAATTGCAATACCTGCCATAGAAAAAGCGGGAGGTCGTTTCCTTGTTAAAGGTGGTGACTCAGTTGCTAAAGAAAATGGTCTCATGGAAAGAACAGTAGTAATCGAGTTTCCTAGCTATGAAGATGCCAAAAANGCTTATGACTCAGCTGATTATAAAATGGCACTAAAAGAGTTAGAAGGCGGAGCGGATNGAGATCTCCGAATAGTTGAAGGCGTTTAGTTTGATANCGGATGAAATCACNGCCCACGAAGCAGAAGATGATNCTCGAAATCAGCACATACTAATTTATGTCGATGGGAAAATCGTTCCGCGGTCCGAGGCTAAGGTAAGCGTTTATGACTCTGGGTTTATGTTGGGGGATGGTGTTTGGGAGGGTCTTCGTTTTTATAATGGCACTTGGGCTTTTTTAGATGAGCACATAAGCCGACTGTATGAGGCAGCAAAAGCAATCGATTTAGATATTAACTTAAACGAAGTTGAATTGATAGCAGCCCTGGAGAAAACGCGCCTAGCCAATCGCATTACAAAAGATGCTCATGCTCGAGTGATGGTGACTAGAGGAATAAAAGCGAGGCCATTCCAACATCCCTCGTTATCCCTTCAAGGACCTACAGTCGTGATCATAATAGAACATTCGGTGCCCAAATTTTCGCGGCCAATAAAACTTGCCACAGTCCCTAATATAAGGGGGCTGCCGATGACGCAGGATCCAAAACTCAATAGTCATTCGAAACTGAATTGTATATTGGCCTGCATTGCCGCTCAAAAAGCTGGAGCTGATGAAGCTTTAATGCTGGATGTAAATGGGTTCGTATGCACCACAAATTCATGCAATTTTTTTATTGTTAGGTCGGGAGAAGTATGGACTTCTACTGGTGACTATTGTTTGAATGGAATAACACGTCAGAAGGTTATAGAAATCTGTAAGTTAGAGGGCATACCAATTTTTGAAAAAAATTTCTCTTTAGTAGAAGTCTATGGNGCTGATGANNCTTTTCTNACNGGTACATTNGGGGCGCAAGTACCCGTTGGGTTAGTAGATGGTCGCCCAATAGGTAATGGAGTTGCGGGAGATATTACCAAAAGAATAAGATCGGCATATTTCGACCTCATTGAGAAAAATACCCAATGCTAAAATTAGAAGGAAAAAATGCAAACGATACCTATTAATTCTGATCGACTTTTAAGCGATCTTCGTGAACTAAGAAAAATTGGCGGGGTAGGCTCCGGCGTTGTTCGTCCAGCTTTCAGCGACTACGATATGGAGGCTAGATATTGGTTGAAAAAGAGATTTGAGGATGCTCATCTTGATACAACAATAGATGGTGTTGGAAACGTTCTAGGCCGTTCACGAAAAATAGGCACCAGCATTCTTCTAGGATCACATTCGGATACTCAACCAGAAGGCGGATGGCTAGATGGAGCATTAGGAGTTATCTATGGTTTGGAGGTCGCGCGGGCCCTTCATGAATACGATAATACAAGCCAGTTATCAGTGGATGTAGTGTCCTGGCAAGACGAGGAAAGTAATTTTTTGTCATGCTTAGGCAGTAGGTCTTGGTGTGGAACCTTAAATCCTGATTTAGAAAAACTGGCTGTAAGCCGAGAGGGTGAGAAATTGGAGCACGCGTTGAAAAGAGTAGGCTTAGACAATACACCTAGACTCAAAATTGAGAAAAATAGGTATTTAGGGTACCTTGAAGCACATATTGAACAGGGTTGTTATCTGGAAGAGGCCAGTGAAAAAATTGGAATTGTAACCGCAATTGTGGGAATACGCGCGTTTATTATAAGTTTTAAGGGTGAACAGAACCATGCTGGAACAACAACGATGAAGCGTCGCAAAGACGCAGCAACAGCTATGTTCGAAACAGCCTACAGAATAAACAACCAATTTCCATCTTTGGCAAATGAAACGACGGTTTGGACTATCGGAAATGCCACTGTGGAACCTGGTGCGTCTTCTATCGTACCCGGTGCTGCAGAACTTACCCTGCAGTTTCGAGATCAAGACGAGCGGATCTTAGATTCCTTGGAAGAAGAAGTGCGAAAAATAGTTTCCGAGATTGAGAACAAAACCGAAATCAAAGTAGATGTTCGCCCCGGTAGGGAAGTGATCCGACCCTCAAAAATGGATTCGAGTTTTCAAAAACATCTTTCGAAAGCGGCTCAGGCAATCACACCGAATGCATGGCGTTACATGCCAAGTGCGGCAGGGCATGACCCGATGGTCATTCATGAAAAACTTCCATGTGGTATGCTGTTCATTCCGTCTATTAGAGGAATAAGCCATAATTTTGACGAAGATAGTCACGAAGAAGATATTGTTTTGGGATGTGAGGTTCTAACTTCGGCGGTGGCCTCAATTTTGATGAGTGAATAGTTTGATATCAAAGTGTTTTATTAAAGGAGGAACCTATGTCGGTTTACATGATCTTGGATGCGGAAGTGCACGACCCTGTCGAATATGAAAAGTATAAAGCAGCAGCCCCACAATACGTTGCTCGGCATGGTGGAGAATATTGTTGTCGGGGTGGTGCTGCAGAAATCTTTTTGGGAGACTGGCAACCTGAACGAATCGTAATGCTAAAGTTCCCTTCGAGAGAAAAGTATGAAGCATTCATAAATGACCCTGACTACAAACCATGGAAAGAGATGAGGGAGTCTCTAACCACGATCAAGCAATGGATGCTAATAGAAGGGATGTAGAGCTTTTAAACTAAGTGCTTTGATGATTAGTTTTTGATAAAAGCAGAGTGCAAATGATGACAATTGCGCCGCCGAGATAGATATTCAAAGTTGGTATCTCGTTCCAAAAAATAAATCCAAAAACTACTGCCCAGATGAACTGTGTATACTCTATGGGAGCGACAAAATTTGCAGGTGCCAATTTATATGCTTTAATCATAGCAAATTGCCCAAACCCACCTGCGACNCCCATCCCACACAAAAATAGCAAATCGATTATACTCGGGTACGTCCAACCAAAGGGTAGAAACATGGCGGATCCTAACGTGCAAGAAAGAGTAAAATAAAAAAACATTGTCCCTGACGGTTCTGTCTTACTCAATTGCCGTATCGATAAAACAGCCAACCCATATAAAAAAGATCCTAATAGTGCGACAGCAAAAAAAATATTGGGCGGTTCATTAAAAGGATCTACCGCTATAGTTATTCCAATAAAACCGAATACTACCGATAACGACCCTAAAAAACCTGCGCGTTCCTTTAAAACTGGGAAAGAAAGAAGTGAGACGAATAATGGCATAGTGAAAATTATAAGTGTTAATATCGTAAAAGGTATCTTGGCGGCGGCCACAAAAAGGCAGGCCATAGATCCGAGTCCCAAAATTGCTCTCAGCATATGAACCTTCGGTCGGTTTGTCCGCAGAAGATCGTGGTTATTGAAAAAAAATGGCATAAAAATTAGAAGGGCTATTAGGCTCCTAAAAAATACNAATTGCTGNCCAGAAAAGTTATCACCTAATCCTTTTGCTAAGGCAAACATNACGGCAAAGCCAAANGCGGCGAGTAGGCCAAAAGAGAGTGGTAGAAGCATAGTTTTTAAAGCGCAGTTGGTTTTTATCNTTCTAGCAAAGTATATTATCCAAATGGTATTCGCCAGTTATTCAAGAATTCTTGAGACTAATTAATATAAATTAGGGTTTCGTCGTACTGTCGTTTCCTCAGTAATAAAAACAAGATCTGAAAAGGGCCTCTTTGAAAAAATATTTTTTGATAAATGATGGGTTGTTTTCCTGCTTAGATAAAGATATTTTCCTACCGTGTATATTTCTGTGGCTCTTGTGAGGTAATACATGGCAGACGTTGATGATGAGACAAGGCAATACCTTAGAATTTTAGCTGAAAGTACCAAGAATTCTGGTACAGCTGGTGTCGCTCGAAGGCTCTTTAAGGCAGCTGATACTGGTAGCCATTCTGATTATCAACAGGCCGAAACGATATTTGATTCGTTACCGATTGATAAAAGAATGGCGATTAAGGAGTTTGCAGAAACGGAAGCACGACTGGTTGAGAAAAATTAGATCCTCTAAAACGGCAAATGATTCCTATGATTTGGATCGGTATTTTACTAGTAGTTTTTGTTTTCCTGGTAGCGCTTATTTTTCGGTTGCGCAAGAGAGACTAGTTAGCTTTGGATAATAGCTATAATCCACTGGTACCTATCGTATTGATACTAATGGCATGTCACCTCTTACTTGGTATGTATGAGCGGTGGTTTAAAAAAAGTGAAAGTCTGAACTTATTTATGCCCATCTCGTACGTTGGCTTAGGAATACTTTTAATTGTTTGGTTTTTGTATCCAGACTGGCATTTTTAATATTTTCATGAAAGNGCCATATCACTGAAATANTTTTCTGTTTTGACACANGNNTTTCCAGTTATGATTTCGATAANGAGTTGAATTAGCTCTTTGGTAATATTATGAAAAAAATGCGCGATACCATCTGTCTTCTTTTAGCATTAACATTTTTTGGCTCTTTGGCTTTTGGGGAAGTAAATACAGAAAAGGCCAACGAGGCTTTCTCGAGAGGACTCGAGGCCTACTCTGATAAAAGATTTTTGGAGGCTATTAGTTGGTATACCACAGCAACATCTCTCGGTCATTTAGGTGCCCCATCTTTCATCGGGCATCTCTATGTCGATGGAGAGGGTGTGCCAAAAAATTTAACTCTTGCTTACATGTGGTATCAAATTGGTGCGACTGCTGGCTTTAAAGACTCTGAAGAAAACCGTGATAGAATTGCGCGAGTAATGGATCAGGATTCGATTTTACTCGCGAAAAAAAAAGCTAAAATATGCATCGAGTCCTTGTATGAAACGTGCAAGTGACCGAGCGCTATAATCATCCAACACAAAAGTCGGAATGGTCAGCATTTTTGATGCTCGCAATATCTCTTAGTTATTAAATGTCTTCTTTAGAAAACGGCTCGCTCTTTATCCAGTCTACCGTTTCTTTTAATAGAGTAGGAAAATCCCTTATGGTGACGCCCAGACTGTCCCGGCGAGAAAAGTCAAACGTGGTTGCTGGTAATGGTTGTTCTGTTAATGGGGAAGGCTGAACCATATAAGGAATAAGTTTTGCGCATTCCTTGTAAATATCTTCCCAATGAAAGCTCCCATAGACCCCAAAGTAACGGCCAGATGCATTTGGGTTTTCATATGCTGCAAGAAACAAATTTGCTAAATCGTCTAAATGTATCATGGAGGTAGAGTTATTAGGGATCGCGTCGTGTCGTGGCGCNCCACCGTCAATTAGGCTTTTTAACCATTTGAAGGGATTATGTTCTAAGTGTTTTGGTAATAGTGCTTCCCCGAATAATCCTGTTGGAAGAATAATTGAAAGTCGTATGTTATTCGCGCTCGCGTACTTTATGGCTTCCTTTTCCATAACCGTCTTAGCAGCCGAAGTAAATTTTCCGGAGTTATACTGTTCCAATTCATCTGACCAGTGTTCAATTTCATTCTTGAATGGCTGCGAAGGGACCGGGTTTGTACTTGAAGTGGACGAACACACAACTGCCGTTTTGATGTTATTTCTTCTAGCGGCGTTTAATATATTCAAACATCCATCCACTGTTGGCTTTATGATTTCAGTTTTTCCTTCAGAGATTGTCATCTCGCGTGCAGGTTTGCCATTACTGCCAAAATATGTGGGTATGAGTGAAGCTATAAAAACTGCGTCTGTCCCTGAGAGAGGCTTGTCTAAATCGTTTGTGTTTCTCATGTCTGCACTAAAGAGTGTAAGGTTATCCGAATTTTTTAGTTTTTTTAGATAACTGGTGCTTTCTAAATCGTTTAAATTGCGCATTGTTCCGTTAACACGGTAACCTTTACCAAGAGCAGCCTTAACTATATGGGAGCCTACAAGACCACTGGCCCCAATTACACATAATGTCTTTCTCATCATTATTTCTCGCTATTTTTTGAAACATTCACAAAAAGTAATTTAANTTTNAGCTATCCTGGTATCNTCGAATTATCTTTATTTTATATCTTGTGCAAAAATTTATTGTAGGCGGCATTTAAAGTTTCTTCCGAATATTCATACCCTTGTGATTTTAAGAACTCATTAAACGTTGGAAATAAAGCTTGTGGAATTTGAAAACCGCATAAAACTCGACCAAAAGCAGAGCCATGATTTCTATAGTGAAACAGCGATATGTTCCATTTTTGTCCCATTCTATTCAGGAAATTCAAAAGTGCACCCGGGCGTTCTGGAAACTCAAACCGATAAATCCGTTCAACTTCATTACTATTTAAACGCCCACCGACCATATGGCGAATATGGAGTTTTGCCATATCATTTTCAGTAAGATCCTCTGTTTCATACCCGTGNTGCTTGAAAGTTTCTTGGATCTTTAATCTCTCTGGTTTCCCTTCGGTTAGAGCCAGTCCAACAAATATATGAGCTTCCTTTGAACTTGAATACCTGTAGTTGAACTCTGTTATGCTGCGTTTACCCAGGACTNTACAAAATGCCAGAAAGCTACCTTTTTTTTCGGGAATTGTGACTGCGAATAGTGCTTCACGTGCTTCAGAATAATTTGCTCTTTCCGAGATGTGTCTCAGCCGATCAAAACTTACATTCGCGCCACAGTTTATTGCAATCAAGGTTTTGCCAGAAATTTTATTGTCTCTAATATAATTTTTCATTCCTGCAACAGCTAGAGCCCCTGANGGCTCAGCTATGGCTCTTGTATCCTCAAATAAATCTTTGACTGCCGCGCAAATCTGGTCCACATCGGCTAATACAATTTCGTCGACAACTTTTTTTGCTAGGCGAAAGGGTTCTTTGCCGACNTGAGCAACTGCTACACCATCTGCGAAGATCCCAACATTTTTCAATGTAATTCTCCGCCCCTTTTTAATGGAGGCATACATTGAAGCTGATTCATCTGACTCAACTCCAATGATTTTTATTTCAGGCCGTACCATTTTTATATAGGATCCAATTCCAGCTATTAACCCGCCTCCACCAATTGGAACAAAAATCGCATGAATATTTTTCGTATATTGACGGAGAAGTTCGAGTGCTATTGTGCCCTGACCAGCAATCACAAATGGATCATCAAATGGGGGAATAAAAACAAGGGAATTTTCATTTGCTATTTCTTGCGCTTTGGCGAAAGCGGTTGAAAAGTCATCCCCGTGCAGAATTACTTTTGCGCCAAACTTTTTCACTCCGTCTATTTTTATTTCCGGGGTTGTCTCTGGCATCACAATTGTAGCTTTTATTCTTAGCCTCTCTGCAGCAAGAGCTACTCCTTGAGCATGATTTCCTGCTGACGCAGCGATGACACCTCTTTGTTTCTCGGAGGGACTAAGTTGAACGATTTTATTATAAGCGCCACGAATTTTAAAAGAGAAAACGGGCTGAAGATCCTCTCTTTTGATAAAGACGTTATTTTCTAATTTATCGCTTAATCTTGGCGCTCTATCTAAAGGTGTTTCATGCGCTACATCATATACAGGCGAGTTTAAAATCATTTTTAGGTATTTTTCGGGCATTATATAGGCTCGTCATAATTACTGAATAATTAGCTATGAAAACTTAGTTTGGTGGCGGAGGGGAAGGGATTCGAACCCTCGATACCAGTTTCCCAGTATAACGGTTTAGCAAACCGCCGCCTTCAGCCGCTCGGCCACCCCTCCAGCGCTCCTTAGGCTACTGGACCACTCTAGCCTAAGATGAAAGAAATGTTGATTTTTATTATCGGAATGCAGGTGTGTCAACGTCTCGTTTACCACTAAGTTAAATCTACCACTACTTCTTGAGNTTATATTTACCGAATATTCCGCATTGGCCTATTAGCGAGACTTTACTTCCGCCAATTTTTTTAAGAAGTTGTAGCAAGGGTACACTTTAATAATTGCAAATACCTATATACTATTGAAGTCATGAGTAAATTATCGATATAAAAAATTGCATGAATTGGGATAACAATCCATGATGAATAACTTAAAAACGCGTCTCGCCGGCGATAAAATAACGGTCGCCCCCGGGATATACGATGCTTTGTCTGGACTTTTGGTTGAACAGGCAGGTTTTAGTACCGCTTACCTCTCTGGAGCCTCACTTGCCTATACACGTTTTGGGCGTCCAGATATTGGTCTAATCGGTATGCGCGAGGTTGCTGATACCGTCACAGTTATAAGAGAGCGTATAGATATTGAACTTGTGGTAGATGGTGACACAGGATACGGCAATGCCCTTAATGTAATGCGAACCGTGAAAGAGTTTGAGAGGGCAGGCGCTTCGGCCATCCAACTAGAAGACCAAGATTTACCAAAACGATGTGGCCATCTAAATGGGAAAACACTTGTATCCGCATCGGAAATGGTAGGCAAACTGAAGGCTGCAGTCGATACAAGAGTTGACCAAGATACTCTAATTATTGCACGAACTGATGCCATTGCGGTGGAGGGTTTCGAGTGCGCTTTAGAAAGAGCCGAGAAATATCTTGAAGCAGGTGCGGACGTATTATTTGTTGAAGCTCCNGAGAATAGGGATCAAATGGAAAAAATGAACTTCCAGTTCAGCGGCCGGGTACCATTACTAGCTAATATGGTAGAAGGGGGNAAAACCCCAATATCAGGTGCAGACGATTTGGAAGAGCTAGGCTATTCAATTGTTATTTTTCCGGGAGGGACTGTGCGAGCTGTTTCGTTTGCTATGCAGGAATATATGGGACAATTAAAAAAGACCGGTTCCACGGACCTTTGGCGCAATAGAATGTTCGATTTTCGGGGCTTCAATGATCTTATAGGAACACCAGAAATGCTCGCAAAAGGCGAACGCTATGCTGACCCGAAAGATTAATTAGTTGTTAGATCCTGTAACTTTGGCCGTCTTGAGTGGTCGCCTTGAGCAAATCGCTGATGAGATGGATGCTACACTGTTTCGTAGCGCTTTTAATCCAATAATAGCCGAAGCCCACGATGCTAGCCATGGAATCTATGACAGTGTAACTGGAGAGACACTAATACAAGGTAAATCGGGACTTCCCATCTTTGTTGGGGCGATGTCATTTGCGGTAAAGGCGGTAATAGAAAAAGCAAATCATGACGGGGATCTCTGTGAAGGTGACGTCTATGTTTTTAATGACCCATATGATGGCGGTACACATCTCTCTGATTTCAGGCTAGTAAAGCCAATTTATCGGTCTGGAAAGATATTTTGTTTCCTTGCATCTGTAGGCCACTATCACGACGTAGGGGGTAATGTCCCTGGAAATTATAACCCGGCAGCGACAGAGAGTTTTCAAGAGGGTGTTCTTATCCCNCCAGTTAAACTATTTAAAGGGGGAGTTCTTCAACAAGACATCATCGATATAATGTCTGCAAACTCAAGGCTACCTGGNAGTTTGTATGGTGATTTAAATGGCCAAATAAATGCTCTAGATCTGGGTACTAAAAGATTAAATGAACTATTAGACCAATACGGAGAAGACTTAGTTCATGAGGCGACTGTCGAATTGAAAGCGCGAGCATCAAAGCTTATGCGTGCTTATATNAGTAGGTTACCTGATGGGGAGTTTGAAGCTGTAGATTGGCTGGATAATGACGGTATTAGTGACGACCCCCTCAAAATAAAAATTAAGCTTAAGATTAGCGGAGAAAAAATGATCTTGGATTTTAGTGATACGTCTCCCGCGTGTCTTGGTCCTGTTAACATTTCTCGGTCGACAACGGTGGCGGCATGCTATGTTGCTATGAAGCATGTTTTTCCAGAAGTACCTGCCAATTCCGGGGTTCTTGAACCTGTTGATTTTATAATTGATGAAAATTCGATTTTATCGGTTAAAACTCCAAAGCCTGTTGGGGGATATACCGAGACAATTCTTCGAATTATTGATCTTGTTTTCCAGGCGTTAGCCCTTGCTTCACCTGAACTGACAAACGGGTGCGCATATGGAACTATTAACGCACTCTCATTGGCAGGATTTAAAAAAGATGGCAGCCGTTGGGTAATGTTCTCTTTTTTTGGAGGAGGACACGGNGGACATCCTTTAGGTGACGGCTTGAACCATGGAAATGCNCCAATCTCNACNGCNACTATTCCTCCTTTGGAAATATTGGAGGCAGCATATCCAATAAAGTTTAGAGAATGGNCNCTTCGTCANGATAGTGGAGGAGTAGGAGAAAATAGAGGCGGATTAGGAGCGGTTTACGAAATTGAGTTGTTAGAAGAAGAAGCGAAGGCCTTTATTTTTGGAGAACGTTCCAAGTTTGCTCCGCCTGCGATTTTAATTTGCTCCGCTATTAAATCAACTCCTGTAACCATTTCAGTAACTGGATGTTCAACTTGAATCCTAGTATTCATCTCCATAAAATAAAAATTATTATCATCATCAACTAAAAATTCAACTGTCCCCGCTCCTTCGTAGCCGATA
>FUFK010748235.1_pt1 | contig 15385 bp, 10 predicted proteins | sample 1021851 | NCBI WGS metagenome assembly FUFK01 (sample SAMEA51879418, study PRJEB19060) | metagenome | reverse complement strand
AAAACATTTATGCGTGAATAGCCGTGGAATTCGTGATATCGAAAGTAGCACCGTTACCAGTGAGTTCGGTGGAGCTTTCAAAGAAAAAGAGGTTCGCAGGGAATTTCTTGACTACATTAAACTAGACACTTCTTTCTAAGAATTAAAATTTTTCTTCATGGCGCTATACCAGGAACAAGGACTTAAGTTTTACAACTCTATGAGCGGTGAAAAAGAGATTTTCACGCCAATAAACGAAGGTAATGTTGGAATGTATGTTTGTGGACCTACTGTTTACAGCAATGTACATTTAGGAAACTGCAGAACTTTTATCTCCTTTGATCTTGTTTTCAGGTATTTGAAGCATCTTGGTTACAAAGTTAGGTATGTAAGAAATATTACCGATGCCGGGCACTTAGAAAATGAAGCGGATAGTACCGGAGAGGATCGCATCGCGAAAAAAGCCAGACTGGAACAAATTGAACCTATGGAAGTGGTCCAGAAGTATACTGTCGATTTCCACAATATTCTTCAGAAATTCAATAACCTGCCTCCTAGTATCGAACCTACTGCAACGGGTCATATTGTGGAGCAGATCGAGATCATTAAAACTATACTTGAGAACGGTTATGCGTATGAAGCAAACGGATCTGTTTATTTTGACGTAATCAAATTTAATAAAGATCATCAATACGGGAAATTGAGCGGTAGAGCGATCGAAGATATGATTGCAAACACACGTGAACTTGCCGCTCAAAGTGACAAACGCAGTCCTCAGGATTTCGCATTGTGGAAAAAAGCTGAACCGCAACATATCATGCGATGGCCTTCACCATGGAGCGATGGTTTTCCTGGATGGCATCTGGAATGCACTGTCATGAGTACCAAGTACCTTGGAGAGGAATTTGATATTCATGGTGGCGGAATGGATTTAAAATTTCCACATCATGAATGTGAGATCGCTCAGGGAGAAGCTGCCAGCGGTAAGTCTCCGGTAAATTATTGGCTACATGCCAATATGCTGACCCTTAACGGGAAGAAAATGGCAAAAAGCACGGGTAATTTTATTCTACCAGAACAAATTTTTAGCGGGAATAATGATGTGCTTAAAAAAGCCTTCAGCCCTAACGTGGTTCGATTTTTCATTCTTCAGGCTCATTATCGTAGCATCCTCGATTTTAGTAGTGATGCACTTATGGCTAGTGAAAAAGGTTTCAATAGGTTGATGGATGCATATAATAGTCTTGTTGAGATTCCAACTTCAGATAAAACTGATTTTGATCTTTCATCGTGGAAACAATCCTGCTATGATGCTATGAATGATGACTTTAATAGTCCGATCGTCATCGCTAAACTTTTTGATGTGGTAAAGATCATCAATAATATCAAAGAAGGTTCTGTAAGTATTACTTCGGAAGACAGGAAGGAATTGAAGGACACAATGAAGGCCTTTATGTTTGATATTCTAGGTTTAAGCGAAATGAATTCTGAAGCTGAAACAGACGGCGATAAACTGAGTGGCACAATCGAATTACTGATCCAACTCAGAGCTGAAGCTCGTGCTAACAAGAATTTTGCCTTAAGCGACCAGATCAGGGATCAGTTATTGGAGATGGGTATTCAGCTGAAGGATGGAAAAGAAGGAACAACATTTAGTTTAAATTAAAATGTTACGCGAAGCTTTGTCTGCATTTATGATCGCACTGGTCAGATTCTACAAGGCTGTCATTTCTCCACTAACTCCGGCTACCTGTAGATATACACCATCATGTTCCACTTACGCTGTAAAAGCCATAGAAGTTCATGGACCAGTATATGGAGGTTGGCTGGCACTAAAGAGGATTTTTAGCTGCAATCCATGGGGTGGTCATGGTCATGATCCCGTACCTCCAAAATCGGACTCGAAAGAAGGTTAAGAATCTTCAAATATGTATATTTACCGCTATTCAAATTAATCTCTATGTTATTTAATGCTATACACTGGAATCCATCAGAAGGATTGGATCTAGGCTTTTTCAATCTGCACTACTATAGTGTAATGTTTATCATCGCGTTTACTCTTGGCTGGTACATCATGAAAAAGATCTATGTTCGTGAAGGAATAGACATAGAGAAACTGGATTCCTTATTTATCTACACAGTACTAGCAACTTTGATAGGTGCCAGATTAGGACATGTCCTGTTCTACGACTGGGAGTATTTTCAAAATAACCTGCTGGAAATTTTCTTGCCAGTAAGATTTGAACCAGAATTTCAATTTACAGGGTTTAGAGGACTTGCGAGTCATGGAGCTGCCATAGGAATCATAGTGGCCATGTATCTATATGCTAAAAGAGTACTTCAAAAACCAGTTTTATGGATCCTGGACAGGATAGTAATTCCGGTGGCCAGTGGAGCTATCTTTGTTAGAATTGGAAACTTTATCAATTCTGAGATTATCGGAAAACCAACCGGTACAGATTATGGAGTTGTATTTGAAAAACTAGGAGAGGATTTCGCAAGACATCCTGCACAGCTTTATGAATCTGGCTGTTATCTACTTATATTTCTACTTCTCTGGTTCATTTACTGGAAAACTGAAAAACGATTAAAGCTTGGTTACATTTTCGGACTCTTCCTGGTATTATTATGGACAGTTCGATTCTTTGTAGAGTTTGTTAAAGAACCACAAGTAGGTGAACGCGCAAACTGGTTATTGAATACCGGGCAATGGTTAAGTATTCCATTCGTAATCGCAGGGCTTTACTTTATGTATCGTCCAGTCAAAAAATAGATCATGGAAAAAGGCTTCTTTCGTATTGGAATACTAGTTATGGCACTTGGCTTTGGTTTTGTTTCCTGCGATCATTCTACGGAAAAAGAAGAATCTATTGAAACCGATCCTATAGTATTTAATAAGGAAGCGGAATTGTACTTAATTCATTCCAATGGTGACACGCTCCAAAAGATCGATGTAGAACTTGCAGAAACTGATTATGAAAAGCAAACGGGGCTGATGTACCGTGAAAGCCTGGGAAGCGATCAGGGAATGTTATTTGTATACGATAGCGAGCGCGTAAGGAACTTTTATATGAAAAACACCTATATCCCTCTGGACATTCTCTATTATGACACAGACAGTACTCTAGTGAGTATACAAAAGAACGCGACTCCGCGTGATGAAACTAATTTACCTTCAGATGGACCAGCACAATTTGTTCTAGAGATCAATGCCGGTCTTGCCGATGAGTGGGGAGTTACTTCAGAAAGTACGTTTAGTGTAGTTAGAGACTAGTGATTTCTAATATGTATTCATTGCTTCTGAGCAGTGACGCGTAACGAAAGAATTTCTCTAAAATGGATGCGTCTTCAAATACGAATTCTGGAGTGAATGACAGAAAAGCAATCAAATNGATCTTTNTNATTGTAATCAGTTCAATNATTGTTCTAATCNTAGNATCANTTGCCGAANTCCTANGGAACAATATAAACCTTGACAATCCTTTAATCGACCAAGAATTAAAGGCAGAATTTAACGCTCCTATTCTCAAAAATGTACTGACCAATATTTCAGGTTTGATAGTGGTGTTGCTTCTTTACTCCTTCAAATGTAAAAGACTAGCCATCATTGTGGGTATTATGACTATTGTCATAAATTTTCTAATTGACTATACCTGAAAAATTTTATCGCTGAAAAGGAAGGCTAACTACCACCTTGAATAGAAGGTAGCAGCCAGCTTTAAAGAATGCAACTAATCTAACTTTACGAATTATTACAAAGTCAACAGATAAGCTTCTCCCAAAATCTTCGTAAGTGATGTTGGTATTCATACATTTCCAGCAAAATCAGAATAGTACGCTCCGTTCGCAATGAAGGCATAAAACGTTATTAGAAGGATATTCAAAACTATCGGCTACCTTATAACGTAGTCAAAATCTCAATTCTCCTTATCGATTCAGAAGAAAGTTTGAAGCTCGCCTTCAGAAGTGATTCTAGACTAAAAAAATTCAGTAATGATTCAGCAATGATCTAGCATAAAAAAAGGCTTCCACATTGGAAGCCTTTTTCAATATATATTCGGTTAGTTCTAAACTGTAGTAGCTTCTTCAGTAACCGGTTCTTTCTTAGATTCTAAAGAGGCTTTCTTCTTTACACTATCAAACATTACCGGAGTAGCTATAAATAGCGAAGAATAAGTACCTACGATTACACCAATAATCAATGCGAACATAAATCCTCTAATACTTTCCCCTCCAAAAATAAAGATAGCAAGAAGCACTACCAAGGTAGTAAGGGAGGTGTTTAAGGTTCTACTCAAAGTACTGTTAAGCGCTGCATTTACCGTCTTTCCTAATGGCCATGTAGAATGCTCGTTCACAAATTCACGAATTCTATCGAACACAACCACCGTATCATTCAGAGAGTAACCAATAACCGTCAAGATCGCCGCTATAAACGCCTGATCTATTTCCATATTAAATGGCATCACCTTGTATAGTAAAGAGAAGATACCCAATACTACCAACACATCGTGGAATACCGCAGCCACAGCTCCTAAACTAAATTGCCATTTTCTAAAACGCAATAAAATATAAAGGAATACCACGATTAAGGATCCTAATACTGCCCAGAATGAAGCGTTCTTAATATCATCTGCAATGGTAGCCCCTACTTTCATAGACTGCATAACACCAACTTGCTTATCATCAGCTCCATCAACAAATTCTTCATAGGAAATATCAGCTGGAAGGTATGATCCAAGTGCATCAAATAATGATCTCTGAATTTCTTCATCAACCTGAGCACCTTCTTCGTCAACCTTATACTTGGTGGTGATCTTTAATTGATTATCCGGACCAAAAGTTTTAGCTTCTGCACTTCCAAATACTTCAGTAAGATCCTTCTCTACGGCAGTTGGATTTATATCATCAGCAAATCTTACTGTATAAGTTCTACCTCCAACAAAATCTACACCTTCGTTAAGTCCCTGTGTTAGTAAAGAACCTAAACTGAGAACAATAAATATTCCTGAAACGATATATGCGATCTTTCTTTTCTTAAGAAAGTCGATATTCATGTTAGTAAACAAATTCTTAGTTATAGAAGTTGAGAAATCTAAAGACTTCCCTCTNGTTCCATATCCNTCAATAAATAATCTGGTAATAAAGATTGCTGTAAATAAAGAAGTAGCAATACCAATTAATAAGGTTGTAGCAAATCCTTTAATAGGACCAGTACCTAATAAGAATAGGATAAGACCGGTTANACCTGTAGTAATATTGGCATCCAGAATAGAAGANAATGCATTCTTAAATCCATCTGCNATTGCNTCTTTCTGAGCCTTGCCTTTGGCAAGNTCTTCCTTGATACGCTCAAAAATAAGTACGTTCGCATCTACAGACATACCTATGGTCAATACGATACCGGCAATTCCAGGTAGTGTTAATACCGCTCCAAGACCTGCAAGTATACCAAAGATGAACANNATGTTCACGATCAAAGCGATATCTGCATAAACTCCCGCTTTACCGTAGTAAAGGATCATCCATAANAATACCAGAATAAGTGCGATACCAAATGACATGATACCACTATCGATAGCTTCCTGACCAAGAGATGGTCCTACAACTTCACTTTGAATAATATCTGCTGAAGCTGGAAGTTTACCTGCTCTAAGTACGTTCGCTAAATCCTGCCCTTCAGTAATTGTGAAATCACCAGTAATTTCACTTCTACCTCCAGCAATAGCTCCGGTAGAAACACCTGGTGCAGAATATACGATGTTATCAAGAACGATCGCGATCTGGCTTTGTTCCGCAGAAGCTTTTCCTGTCATGGTTTCCCAGATCTTAGCTCCGGTTCCATCCATTTGCATGCTCACTGCAATACGACCTAACTGATCGTAAGTTTGTTGTGCATCTGTAATCACACCTCCACTAAGTGGTGGCTCCATGTTACGGTTACCTTTTAATGCATATAATGCAGCAGTTTCTGTGTCCTCATCTGCAACACCCCATACAAATTTAGCATAACGCATTTCTGAAGGAAGTAAGGATCTTACTTGAGGCATTTGAAGGTAATCCATTACCTGCGCAGTATCCTGAACATTAAAGTTTGCAAGAACTGGTCCGCCTTGAAAACCTGGAGAAGCCATTAGATCAAACAACGGATTGTTTCCATTATCAACACTAGTGCTATCTTCAGCATCNGCAAGTAGATCATCGATCTCATTGTCACCTGAAGTTGNTGCTGAATCTATTTCTTCTTCGGAAGTAACCTCCTCAGATTTTTTCATTTCAGCAAGACGATTGTTCGCCTGAACCAGGAATCCACCTAGCTCGTTGCTTTTNTAAGTATGCCAGAATTCAAGTTGNGCAGTAGACTGAAGTAAATTNTTCACCCTGCTGATATCCTTAGCACCTGGCAATTCAACAAGAATTCTTCCTGAATTCCCTAAACGCTGAATGTTTGGCTGAGTTACCCCAAACTTATCGATACGCTTTCTAAGTACTTCAAAAGCTGAAGTAATAGANTCATCAATTTTCTGTCTNATNATTGGCTCAACTTCTTCATTGCTCATGTTGAAGTTGATCTCACTACTTAATGCTTTGTTAGCAAAAACATCTGGAGATGCAAGCTTAGCATTAGGAATATTATTGAAAGCCTCGAAGAAAAGATCTACGTAGTTCTCCTGACTATCGGTTTGAGCTTTATCTGCTTCAGCGATCGCCTTTCTAAAAGCTGGATCCTGAGAATCATTTGCTAATCCGCTTAAAATATCTCTAACTGAAATTTGAAGAATTACGTTGATACCACCTTTAAGGTCCAATCCTTTGTTCAGTTCTTTGTCTTTTGCTGAATCGTAAGTGATCCCGGCGATAATTTCATTATCTCCAATAGAATCAAGATACCTTGCTTCTGCCTGGTCACGAAGTTCTGAGTAGTTTTCTACATCCTCGCCAACCTTCTGCATGGCAAATTCCTCAGCATCACTCTCAACGTTGTTTGTCAAAAAAGTAAATGACAACTGATATAGACATACCAGCCCAAACAAAATTGCAAAAACTTTAATCAGTCCTTTATTCTGCATTATTCCTCAAATTATTGATTATTAGGTCTATTTTAAAAACGGACAAATATAGGACTTCATAATTCAAATCCCAATATTTTTTTTTGGATAATTTTAACTTTTAAAAGCATCAAAAAAGCCACATAGAATGTGGCTTTAGAGTAAAGTCGGGAAAGTTTAATATAGACTTAAACGTCTAGCAATCCGTTGGTCTTTTTTACACCTTCGGCACTTTCTTTCATTTTGTTTTTCTCAGCATCGTTCAGCTCGATCTCAACGATTTTTTCAATACCGTTCTTACCTAAAATAACAGGCACTCCGATACAAAGATCATTTAATCCAAACTCACCTTCCAGTAAAGCTGAACACGGGAACATTTTTTTCTGGTCACAAGCAATCGCCTGTACAAGACCAGAAACTGCTGCNCCAGGCGCATACCATGCGCTGGTTCCAAGAAGTTTAGTTAAGGTAGCTCCACCAACCTTNGTATCTTCTGAAACCTGATCAAGACGATCTGAATCTAGAAACGCCGATACAGGCACAGAATTTCTTGTAGCCAAACGAGTTAACGGCACCATTCCAGTATCACTATGTCCGCCAATCACCATACCATCAACATCTGATGGTGGGCATTCAAGAGCCTCACTTAATCTGAATTTGAAACGAGCGCTATCTAGTGCTCCACCCATTCCAATTATTTTATTTTTAGGAAGTCCCGTAGTTTTATGAACCAGGTAAGTCATAGTATCCATTGGATTACTAACCACGATTAGAGTTACATCTGGAGAATGTTTAATCAAATTCGCAGATACTTCTTTTACAATTCCTGCATTGATCCCGATCAACTCTTCTCTTGTCATTCCCGGCTTACGAGGAATACCACTGGTAATTACCGCGATATCACTGTTTGCTGTCTTAGAATAATCATTTGTNCTNCCACTAATCTTGGTATCGAAACCGTTTAGTGTCGCCGTTTGCATTAGATCCATTGCTTTTCCNTCAGCGTATCCNTCTTTNATATCAAGCAATACTACTTCTGAAGCGAAATTTTTTATGGCTACGTATTCTGCACAACTGGCACCNACTGCACCTGCTCCTACTATGGTAACTTTCATGTTAAAATTATATTTAATTTCTATTANTAATGACTNCGAAATTACGAATTACGAAGCAGTTTTAATAATAAGGAATGGTTAAATCAAGTATTGCCTAAAGGATGAAGTGCAAGCCAACATTAAGATTTACATACTTTCCAGCAGTAGCCATAGTACTAACTTTAAAACTGTTGAAGTATAAATTGAATCCTATATCTCCTTTGAACTGAGCTTGTGAATNATTNAGTCTGGAAATCTCATCATTCACCAGATTTAAAGCTAATCCACTACCCCCGAATTCATATTCGAAGTCTGATTGTGCAATACCAAGCGCACCAAATATTTCAAAGTTTTCGTATTTTTTTGAAGCCATGACCTCAGCCATCCATACCCCTGAACTTACATCGATCAAATTCAGATTAAGTAGATTAGGCACAGAAATTTGCTCAAACTCATATTTCACATCAAAAATATCATAGGCAACTATAGCTGCCACTTCTAGATCATCATCTCTGGTTCTTCTTCTACCAAAATACTGACTCAAATTATGCTTTAAACCAACTCCATAAGTGCTGAATTCAGATCCACTTACCTCTAACGCTGGCAAAGCTCTTACTCCTAATTGAAAACCTAAAGGCAATCCAACAGAAACCTGTGCGAATGGATACATCAAAGCTCCGGTGTCTATCCCCTCAATCGCCTGAAANGCAAATTCCTGACCAAGAAAGTTCCCATTAAACATCACATCTGAATCACTACCAAAGGCAGTTGGCACAACCGCACCATTACCACCGCCGGCGATAGTCAAATTCGAAAAATCATTATTATTTATAGTAAATTCTTTCTTACTTGAAGGAACGAAAAGAGCATTTGCATGCAAGGAAACGTCGACCTTCCATGGCTCCAAAGCTTTCGCAGAAGTAAACCAGCTGGCTGTTGCCTGATAAGCTGCACTCTCAGCTGCAGGAGTAGCAAATCCATCTGCAATAAATAAAAGATCATCAATGATCTCCTGACCTTCTGCAGGTACCGATTGAGCGTGTCCCATTCCGCCGTTAAAAACAGCTAGGAGTAGCATTATTATTTTAAAATTTTTCACGTTAATTGATTTAGGTTAAAATATAGGTGTTAAGGTTTGTAAAGATAGCAGTCCCATAAATATTAAACGAAAAAAACCCACACTTAGTTTTAGTGTGGGTTTAGATCATATTATGTTAGTGAAAATTATGCATCGATATTCGCATATTTAGCATTCTTCTCGATAAACTCACGTCTTGGCGGAACTTCGTCTCCCATTAGCATAGAAAAAATCCTGTCGGCTTCTCCTCCATTATCGATATTCACCTGTCTTAATTTTCTGAATTCAGGATCCATTGTGGTATCCCAAAGCTGCTCAGCATTCATCTCTCCAAGACCTTTATATCTTTGGATCTGAACACCTCCGCTATAACTTTCTGCGATTTCATCACGNTCNTTCTCGCTCCACGCATAACGTTTCTTCTGNCCNTTNTTNACNANATAAAGTGGCGGAGTAGCNATATAAATGTGNCCACTCTCGATCAATTCGCGCATGTATCTAAAGAAGAAAGTGAGGATTAAAGTTTCAATATGGCTACCATCTACATCGGCATCACACATGATGACTACCTTATGATACCTCAGTTTTGAAAGGTTTAAAGCTTTACTATCTTCTTCGGTACCTATAGTTACCCCAAGTGCTGTATAAATATTCTTGATTTCCTCGTTCTCGAAAACACGATGAGACATCGCTTTTTCAACATTCAGAATTTTACCTCGCAATGGAAGGATCGCCTGAAATTTACGATCTCTACCTTGTTTGGCTGTTCCACCTGCCGAGTCTCCCTCAACCAGAAACACTTCACATTGTGCCGGATCCTGCTCGGAACAGTCAGATAATTTCCCAGGTAAACCGCCAACACTCATGACAGTTTTACGCTGAACCATTTCACGGGCTTTTTTCGCGGCATTTCTAGCCTGCGCAGCTAAGATTACTTTCTGAACGATGGTTTTAGCATCATTCGGATTCTCTTCCAGGTAGTTTTCCAGCATTTCAGAAACCGACTGAGATACTGCTGAAGTAACCTCACGGTTACCCAGTTTTGTTTTAGTCTGACCTTCAAATTGAGGTTCAGCAACTTTTACAGAAATGATCGCGGTAAGTCCTTCACGAAAATCATCTCCGGTAATTTCAAATTTAATCTTATCCAACAGACCAGAAGCATCTGCATACTTCTTAAGTGTAGTTGTCAAACCACGTCTAAACCCGGAAAGGTGGGTTCCACCTTCATGAGTATTAATATTATTTACGTAGGAATGCAGATTCTCACTGAATGAAGTGTTGTAGATCATGGCAACCTCAACAGGAATATCATTCTTTTCACCTTCCATCGAAATTACATGACTGATAATTGGCTCACGATTGCCGTCCAGAAACTTTATGAATTCCTTTAGTCCTTCTTCAGAATGAAAATGATCCTGAACATACTCGCCATTGTCTTCTTTATTCCTCTTATCGGTAAGACTAATTTTAATTCCTTTGTTCAGAAATGCCAACTCTCGCATACGACTGGCCAAAGTATCATAATTATACTCTAGAGTTTGTTGAAAAATGCTAGGATCTGGCTTAAACGTAACGATCGTTCCACTTAAATCGGTTTCCCCTGTAGGCTTTACNGGATANAGTGGCTTNCCAAGTTCNTATTCCTGCTGCCAGATCTGGCCATCACGATAAACAGTAGCCGTAAGATGCTCAGAAAGTGCATTCACACAACTTACTCCAACTCCGTGAAGTCCACCGGAAACTTTATAAGAATCTTTATCGAATTTACCACCGGCACCAATTTTGGTCATTACAACCTGCAGTGCAGAGACTCCTTCTTTTTTATGTAGATCAATAGGTATACCTCTACCATTATCTTCAGTAGTGATCGAGTTATCCTCGTTGATAGTAACTTTTATATTATCACAGTGACCGGCAAGGGCCTCATCTATGGAGTTATCAACAACCTCATAAACCAGGTGATGCAGTCCTCTAACCCCAGTATCTCCAATATACATGGAAGGCCGCATTCGAACATGCTCCATCCCCTCCAACGCCTGAATACTGTCGGCAGAATAATTATGTTTCTTGGCTTCTTCGCTCATATTATGCTAATTAATTTTGTCTCTTTTGGATAACGAACAAATATAACAATTCGCATACTTTTAACAGGTTGTAGACCTGCGATGAGGCTCGAAGTTATCAACAAATTATGTGGAAAAACCCGAAATGTTTAAGATTATTTTCACATTTCGGGTTTTGAGGAAAATCAAATATTTGAACGAATTTTACACAGCTANTTTTTTCATTCCAGGAGCTACGTGAGTTTCNTTGGCTCTTCCACTAGGATCAAGATCTTTCTGCCATTTTGGGATCCATCGTTTTACTGTTTTCGCTGCGGAATCCTGAGGAAAATGCTGCTGAAAGATCTCACGGTAGAAGTAAGCTTCTTTTGAAGTTGGCGTGTTTACCGGAAACCTAGTTGCCGCAGTTTCCATTTGAACGTCTGTCACCTGTTCTGAAGCATGATCAATTAGCTGATCGATCCAGTTGTAACCCACACCATCACTAAATTGTTCTTTTTGTCTCCATAATACTTCTTCTGGCAGGAAAGGTTCTTCAGGAGTATCGAATGCCTTTCTCAAAATAAATTTTTCAATACCATCATAAGTAACCGGCATTTTTTCTTCAGGAACTATTTCCATAGCGGTTTTCAAAAACGCTTTATCAAGGAAAGGCACTCTTGCCTCAAGACCATGCGCCATCGTAGACTTATCGGCTCTAAGGCAATCTGCTGTAGCTANTCGCTGTACTCTTCTAATAGTTTCTTTCTGAAACTCTTCCGCAGAAGGNGCATTTTTAAAATACAAGTATCCACCAAGGATNTCGTCTGAACCNTCTCCAGACAATACCACCTTGATCCCTTTTTCAGCAATGGCTTTAGAGAGGAAATACATTGGAGTGCTGGCGCGAATTGAAGTAACATCGTAAGTTTCAAGATGCCATACAAGCTTTTTAAGAATAGAGATACCTTCCTCTACAGTGAAATGAATTTCATNATGCTCGGTACCCAGAAAGTCTGCAACTTTTCTCGCAGCAATTAGATCTGGTGCTGCTTCATCCAAACCAATTGAAAAGGAATGCAATGTTTGACCACTATCTTTCATCAATCTGGCTGCGATAGAACTTGTTAGTGAAGAATCGAGTCCACCACTAAGCAATACTCCAAGAGGCACATCTGCCATTAATCTCTTTCTGGTCGCTTCGATCAAACTTTCACGTAGCTTTTGTANGTCTGCAGGCTGCGTAGCAACTTCAGATTCAAACCACTCTGGAGAATAATATCTNACNAATCCGGTTTCTGGTGTATAATAATGTCCAGGAGGAAAAGCATGAAATTCAATACAGCTATCTGCAAGAGATTTCATTTCACTGGCAAACCACATGGCACCTGCTTCGTCCTTCCCATAATAAAGTGGCTTTACTCCAATTGGATCCCTGGCGACCATAAATTCATCACCATCAATGATCACAAATGAGAAGACGCCATCTAATTTGTCTACGAATTCAANACCATACTTTTCATACAAATGCACGATTACTTCAGAATCTCCGGTAGTTCTGAAAGTATGATCCTTTAATTCGTTATTTCGAAGTGACATGTGGTTATAGATCTCTCCATTGTGTACCATCCAGGCAGATTCAGTTCCTTGTATAGGCTGAATACCTGTGGTGAGATCTACGATTGATAGGCGTTCGTGAGCTAACACATAACCTTTTTCAGTAATTTTCAGTCCGCTTTCATCAGGGCCTCTATGAGACATTCTTTTTGAAAGATCAGCGATCTTCTTCTTGTCAAGATCTTTTCCGATAACTGCTAAAATTCCACACATGACTTATATTGTTTATTATTATGAGACAAATATGGGCTGAAGCTATCTAAATGAAAACATAATGGCTAACAATAATAATATTTNAAAAGTTTAAACTAAAAATTACATACCAAATGGTAGTATATCATTATAAATTTCAAACTTTTCTTCCATTTGAAAACCTCAGCTAAAATTTTAACAGCATATTGGTGCTTCTTTAACAATTCACACCTCTCTGCGTCTTATCTTTATACTAACTAAATTTCAAATATTAGAATTATGAAAAAATTGATCATAGGTGGTTTAAGTGCAATGTTTTTCTTCGTTGCAAGCCCTATTAACGCACAGGATGACGATAAGGTAAACTACTCAAAGGAAGAACTTAAATTTTCCAAAGTAGATGCCAGTCNAATGGATCNTGCGCTTTACAGAGACCAGGATGACGCCGCAGTGGCGAGGGTAATTTATAGCCGACCACAAAAAAGAAATCGTGAGATCTTCGGTAAACTGGTGCCTTATGGTGAGGTATGGAGAACCGGCGCAAATGAAGCAACTGAAGTTACTTTATATAAGGACATGAAAGTTGCAGACGCTACGGTAAAAGCTGGGAATTACACCTTATACACGATCCCAGGCGAAAANGAATGGACTGTTATTCTTAACAGCAAAACCAATACATGGGGTTCTTATGAATACACAGATAAGGAAGATAAGGTAAGAATTAATGTGCCGGTAAGAAAGGCTCCTAATACCATCGAATCTCTATCTATGGCTTTCCAGGAAGCTAAGAACGGTGCAGACCTTCTAATTGGATGGGATAACAGCTATGTAAAAGTTCCATTCAAGAATGCTAACTAAAATTTAGTACAGCAACTTATAATTTAAAAACGCCCTATAGGGCGTTTTTTTTATGGTATGTTCAAATATTTATGGGTTTGTAGCGATACTTTCCACCGCGGATTTTCCATTACATAATCAACGATCATCGGGATCACTTTATCACGGTTACTCCATTCTGGTTGTAAGTATAAGATACAGTTCTCACTGACTTTCGCTGCCTGCTCTTCAGCAAACTTCAGGTCATGTCTATTAAAAACAATAACCTTTAACTCATTGGCCAGAGGATAGATCTCCTCGGTTGGCAATTTAATTTTCTTTGGAGAAAGACATATCCAGTCCCAGGTACCCGTAAGTTTATAAGCTCCTGAAGTCTCAATATGAATATCACAACCTTGGTTTTTAAGATTTTGAGTTAGAGCTGTCATATCCCAGGTTAATGGTTCACCTCCCGTGATCACAATAGTTTTACTATGACTGGTAGCATTCTCAACGATTTCCCCAATATGTGTAGGCGGGTGCGTACTGGCATCCCAGCTTTCCTTCACATCACACCAGTGACAACCTACATCACAACCACCAATCCTAATAAAATATGCAGCCGTTCCTTTGTGGAATCCCTCACCCTGGATCGTATAAAATTCTTCCATGAGTGGAAGCATTATTCCTTTATCAACCAGGCTCTTTGTCTCTTCTGAAATCATAGCCGGCAAAGATAATCATTATACTTCAGGATAAATAACCTTTGTTTTTTGAGTTTGCGATCGATCGATTTAATTCTAAGTACCAGAAAGTATATATTTAAATCAAAATTTTTAATATGCGTCTGAAGGTCTTCATAGCTGTTTTATCCATTCTCGGCCTGAGTTCATGTGCTTCAGCTTTATTGCGGAAAACAACTGAGTTTGAAAAGATTCACCATGGATTTACCGGGATCATACTTTTAGATGCTGAATCAGGCAAGAATATCTATCAGTATAATGCCCACAAATCTTTTACTCCAGCTTCCAATACCAAAATATTGAGCCTCTATTCCGCTATAAAATCTCTCGAGGACAGCATCTTTACATTTAGATACCGGAAAACTGAAGATTCTCTCATTTTTTCAGCTACCGGAGATCCCGGATTACTGGATCCAGAAGTGTCTTCCAATATAACTTTGCAATTTCTACGGAATTCTAAAGATTCTATCTATTATCAAAAAGCCAACTGGAAGCAGGAGGTTTATGGTGCCGGATGGAGCTGGGATGATTTTGAATACGCGTTCTCACCACAAATATCTGCAATGCCGATTTATGGGAATACAGTAAGTTTTACGATGGTGAATAAAGATCTAAAAGTATCTCCGGGAATTTTTACCAATTACACCCAAACTATTAATTCTGAAACACTGGAAAAGCTTAAGGGTACGAATCAATTCAGGGTTCCAAAGAAACTTCAGAAGAACGATACGCTAAGAATTCCTTTTGAAACTTCAGAAGACTTAAGCATCAA
>FUFK010040247.1_pt1 | contig 15385 bp, 13 predicted proteins | sample 1021851 | NCBI WGS metagenome assembly FUFK01 (sample SAMEA51879418, study PRJEB19060) | metagenome | reverse complement strand
ACCGCTGTCAAAAAAAATTAATCCTAGTAATGTAGTTTTGGATGTTAATGATCAAACGTTTTCTGAAGGTTTTTGTGTAAACGTAGGAAATCCGCATATAATTTTTTTTGATAAAGATTATCTGAAGCATGACCTAAGAGTTATAGGTCCTAAAATTGAAAATCATAATCTATTTCCAGAAAAAACTAATGTTACATTTGCTAATGTAATTGATAAAAAAAATATCGAAGTTAACGTTTGGGAACGTGGCGCGGGACTTACAAAAGCTTGTGGCACAGCTGCTTGCGCAACTGCTGTTGCTTCTTTTTCTAAAAATCTCACTGAAAGAAAAGTACAAATTGCTTTTGATCAAGGGTCTTTAAAAATTGAGTATAATAAAGATAAAAATATTTTTATGACAGGACCTGTTTCAAAAATTAATAAATTAAGTATTTCAATATAATGAATTTATTAGAAAAATTTAAATTAGGATTAAATAAAAGTTCTTCCTCTTTATCTGAGGGAATAAATAACATCTTTAAAAAGAGAAAAGTTGATCAAGATATTTTACAAGAATTTGAAGATTTATTAATTGGTTCAGATGTTGGTATTGAAACTGCTCAAAATCTTAAGAATGATTTTGAAAAATTTAGAATAGATAAAAAAATAGATGATCACAAAGAAATTCTTAAATTGTTNGCTGATAAACTTTCTCTAGAACTACTTAAGTACGAAAAGAATTTAAATGACCTTGGAAATAATAAGTCTGCAGTTATTGTTGTCTCAGGTGTAAATGGAGTTGGAAAGACTACAACGATTGGAAAAATGGGAAAATTTTTTAAAGACAATAACAAGTCAGTTGTTTTTGGAGCCGCAGATACTTTCAGGGCTGCTGCTATTGATCAATTAGAGCTTTGGGCTAGAAAAATAAAAGTGGATATTATCAAATCTGAAACTGGTAGCGATCCCGCGTCTGTAGCTTTCAAGACTGCTGAATTCACCAAAAAAAATCGTATTGATATTGCACTAATAGATACAGCAGGAAGATTACAAAACAAAAAGAACTTAATGGAGGAATATAAAAAAATAATCAACGTTCTAAAAAAAATAGATAAAGATTATCCTAATGAAATAATTTTAGTTCTTGATGCTACAACAGGGCAGAACGCTTTAAACCAAGTAGAAGAATTTTCTAAAATACATAACTTGACTGGCTTAATAATTACTAAATTAGATAGTACTGCAAAAGGTGGCATAGTTTTAGCCATCTGTAAGAAATACAAATTACCAATAATTGCTGTTGGGATGGGAGAAAAAGAAGACGACCTTCAACCCTTTAAAGCAGATTTGTTTGCAAAAACTTTGCTCTCAATTAATTAATATTTATTAATAAAGTTTTTAATTTCTGAAAGTAAATTATCATTGAAAGTAAGCATGTGATCATCCTCTTCTACTTGTAAAAATTTTTTTGGTTTATTTGCAATTTCAAATAATCTTTTTCCCATATAGAATGGAACGATGTTATCCCTTTTACCATGCATTATCAAAATTGGAGTTTTTATGTTTTTAATTTTTTTTTCTGAATTATATTTATCTTTTAATAACAATTTNACTGGTAAATATGGATAATAAATTTTTGCTGCTTTTTCCATTGATGTGTATGGTGACTCCAAAATGATACTATTAAATTTATTTGATTGACCAATTTCAACCACAACTCCTGTTCCAAGTGATTCTCCATATAATATAATGTTTTCGGTTGCGACGCCCTTGTCGTTTAACCATTTCACTGCTTTTTTTGCATCTTCATATAGATTGATCTCATTAGGCTTTCCAGAGTTACCACTAAAGCCTCTCCAAGAAATAATTAAAACGTTCAAGTTTAGTTCATTAAATCTGTTGAGCTTGTATGATCTATTAAATAAATTTCCTGCATTNCCGTGTAGAAATAAAATTGTTTTATATTTTTTTAAATCTTTTTCAATCAACCAAGACTTTAGTTTAATATTTTTATCAACTTCTATAAAAAGTTCTTTGTAATTAAAATTAATAGGATCGTCTAAATAATTGTTTTCGCTGGGAAGATAAAGTAATTTTCTTTGATTTACATAAATCAAAGTTAACAAAATTAAATAAATTACTAATGCTGAAGAAATTAGAATATAAATATATTTCATATTGTTTTTATTTTTCTTGCTATATATACACCAGCAAAAACTAATGCACCTCCATAATAATGGAAAGGCAGTAACATTTCTTCAAAAAGAATAATTCCAAATATTGCACCATAAACAGCGAACAAATAAAGCGTGAATCCTGTTAANGATGCACCTAAATATCTTTGTACCTTTGTGTACAAACTAAATGCGATTATACCTGGTGAAATAGCAGCAAACAAAACCCATGCTAAAAAAGTAGAATTGAATTTGGTATCAAAAAATAAAGATTCTTCTAATATATAAAAAGGAAACAATGAGATGAAACCAAAAAAGGCGATTAAAGTAAATCTTCCCATTAAACTAAATTTACTTTTCCAGTTTAAAAGATANATTGAATATAGNGCCCANCCAATTGCAGCACCTAACATCCAAAAATCTCCAGTNGTNAAACTAAAATTTATTAGGTAATTAAAATTACCTTTTGTAATTATNGTNATAACTCCGATCAAACAAATTATGAGTCCTACTATTCTATTTAAACTAATTTTTTCACTAAACAAAAATACNGACAGAATTACAATAAAAACTGGAGAGGANGTATATATGATTCCCATATTAGCCATTGTGGTAGACATACCAGCAATAAAAGGGAATGCTCCACAAACTCCACACCCCATCAAACCCAAGAAAAATAATTTATAAAATTCTTTTTTTAAAAATTTTCTTTTTTTATAAATTTCAGAATAAAAAAAAGGTAATAAAATTAGAAATACAAAAAACCATCTCCAAAAAGCTAATGAGATTGGCGGAACATATTCTACACCGCCTCTTGCAACTATTATATTTGTTGCCATAAATATAGGCTGTACAAATAATAATATATAAGGAAAAAAATTATTATTTTTTGTCGTAGAAGGCTTCATAAAGCATCATGACAATTACTATTCCCATTAGAATATAAACTGGCAAAACGTCGGTGAAACCAATCATCATAGATCTTGTTAAAGTAGTTGCTAATCCAAGTAGAAAAGCAATACATAAAACACATCCGGTAATAGTAGCAAATTTTCTATTCATCTTTACAATTTTTCTCCAACCAATTAGCAGTTCCTAAAAATCTTAAATCATCTAACTTGTCACCAACAAGCTGTACACCTAATGGTAAGTCATTTTCACCGGTAAGTAAAGGAAGTGAAATAGCTGGTAATCCCATATAGGTCCAAATTTTTTGAAAATCTGCACTACCGGTGGACTTCAAACCTTTGTCTGCAACTCCGCTAGAAGATGGAGTAATAATACCGTGGTAGTCCTCAAAAACTTCTTTATATGACTCATAACTTCTTTTCATAAAATCTATGGCATCTGTATATTCTTTAGCTGAATATTTTAATCCCCTTCCAATCGCCTCCCTCATCTCTTTTGAAAGTTTTGCTTTATCTTTATTATAGTAAACCTGAAAATTATTAGCTAAATCAGTTTCATGAATAATTTGGTGAAATTTAGGAATTTCTTTAAAATATGAGGGAGTATCAAAGATCTCAATATTTTTTTTAAAATTTTTAATCAAAAATTCAAAAGCTTTTTGAGACTCTTTGCCAATATTTTTCCACTTGTCAGTTTTATAAAAAATAAATTTTGGTTCAAAATGCGGTCCTTCATCACAAACTTTAAGCATATCATCTGCAGCAAAATGAACTGTCGATGGATCATATAAATCTTTTTTAATTAAAGATTTTGCTAGTAAAGCCACATCTTTAACTGTTTTACCAAAAACTCCCATTGTGTCTAATTTATCAGAACACTTTAGCACTCCACTTCTCGAGATTAAGCCGTAAGAGGGTTTGTAACCAACCACCCCACAGTAGGAAGCAGGTCTTATTATTGAACCTCCAGTTTGAGATCCAATCGAAAGATGGGCCATGTGAGATGCGACTACAGCAGCTGATCCACTTGATGATCCACCAGGAGTTCTTGTGTAATCATGAGGATTAGTTGTTTTGCTAGGATGTATATATGCTAATTCACAGGTTACCGTTTTACCCATAATAATCGCACCAGCATTTTTTAAAAGATTCACTATTTCAGAGTCCTGAGAGCTTGACATTTTTTTCCGAAAAACTGTGCCACATTCTGTCGGCATGTCAAACGTACCAATAATATCTTTTACAGCTATAGGTAGGCCATGAAGTGCTCCCAAAGGTTTGCCTGACTTTCTGTACTCGTCTTTTTCTTTTGCTTTTTCAATTAGAAGTTTTTTGTCAAAGAAGGCCCAAGCCTTTACATCTTTATCGAATTTTTTAATTCTTTCTAAATAAGCTTCACAAACTTCGACAGACGATATTTCACCTTTTTTCATTTTCTCAACTAAGTCATAAGCCGAGGTTGTTGTAATATTTTCCATGGAAAATTAATTTGCAAATAATGTGTCGGGTAACCACAATGCGATACCTGGAAATAGGTACATCAAAACCATTGATAAAATTACTATCGATAAAAATGGCATTATTCCTCTAAATATTTCCATTAACTCAACATTTTTAGTTTGAACTCCCTTTAAATAATATGCTGACATGGCCATGGGGGGAGTTAAAAATGAAGTTTGAAGGTTAAGTGCAATTAACATAGCAAAGAAATACGGATTAACACCAAAAAATTCTACAAGAGGTAAAAAAATTGGAACAAAAATAATTAANATTTCTGTCCACTCTAATGGCCAACCTAAGAGAAAAATTATTATCTGTGTAATAACCAAAAATTGCCAAGGTTGTATATTCATAGATTTAAAGAAATGCTCAAATACCTCGTGACCACCTAAGTACGAGAATACTGATGCAAATGTCCAAGAACCAATAAATAACCACATTATCATCGCTGTTGTTTTAGCTGTAAGAAATACTGACTCTTTAAAGTTTTTCCATTTAAGCGTTTTATAAAAATAAGACAATACTAAAGACCCGAAAGCTCCGACTGCTGCTGCCTCTGCTGGTGTAGCTAAACCTCCAAGAATTGTTCCTAAAACGAGTATAATTAAAGAGAACAATGGTAAAAAAGATACCAGAACCTCTTTTAATATAACTGCTCTTGGTGGTATCTCTTCTGCAGGCGGCTTAGGAGCAAGTGAGGGATTTAAATAAGCTCTAGTAATCGCATAGAGTATATAAAGACCCGCTAACATTAGTCCTGGAAAAATCGCAGCTGCAAATAATCTTAAAGGTGATAGCTGTGCAATAACAGAGTAAACTATAAGCATAATACTTGGAGGAATTAGTATTCCTAAACAACCACCTGAACAGATAACTCCCGAGGCAAATTTTTTATCATAACCAGCTTTCACCATAGCAGGCCATGCTAGCAATCCCATCAATGTTACAACAGCTCCAATAATTCCTGTTGCAGTCGAAAATAAAGCGCAAGTTATTAATGCTGCAACTGCCATCGAAGCAGGGAGTCCGTGGCAAGCTAATCTTATTGCAAAAAATAATCTTGAAACAATTCCAGCTCGCTCTACTAGATATCCCATAAATAAAAATAGCGGGACGGCCGTTAGAACTGTATTGTCCATTACAGTATAAGTATTTTGAACAAATAATTGAAAAATTCTATTATCCAATAAATGCTCCATACGAGTTGGATCAAAATAAGCGTAGTATCCAAAGCCAACACCCATTGCCATTAATGTAAATGCAATTGGGAATCCAAGAAGCACTGCAAATAAAAATATTACCATCATTAAAATTGCAATTTCTGGATTAGTTAAACTAAATAACATCTTTTTGATCCTCGTCTTGAGAAGTTCTCATTAAAATTTTTTCAGTTTCTTCTGCTACAACCATCCTTGCAGGCCAGTGGCCTGTTTGTATACATATGATGGATCTACAAACTTCACTTATACCCTGTATAATTAATAAAATACCTGCTGCTGGAATTAAAGATTTCGCCATATAAATCTGTATTTGTGCTGGACTATTCCAGCTTGTCTCTTTAATTTTCCAAGCTAAAGATGCGTATTCATAACCATAAAAAGCAAGTGCGATCACACCAGGAAAGAAAAAAATAAAATATAATACTAAATCAATATAACCTTGTGTTTTGGGTTTAAAAAGTCTGTAAATTACGTCTCCTCTTACATGAGCTTCAGTCGATAAAGTATAAGCCCCTGCCATCATAAATATCGCTCCATACATCTGTAAGCTAAAGTCAAAATTCCACAGTGTTGGCGCATTAAAAGCTTTTGCCATGAAAACCTCATAGCATGTTCCACCCATTAAGATCACGATACACCATGAAAATGCTTTTCCGACTGATGTACTTAATTGATCTGCAAAAAAGATAAAAGAACGCATAAAAATAAACTATTCCAATTTTTAAAGAATTTCCATAAAAAAAGGGGGCAAAAATGCCCCCTCAATTTTTTTAGTTAAATATTAGATTTTAACTTTTGCTAAAGAGCCAAATTCATTCTCATAAGCCAGTTTATAGTTAGGCTGATTCATGAGTAAGTATTTCATAACTCTTTTCGCATAAGCTTTTTGTGAGTTCACAATTTTCTTAAAGAAAGGATCTTTTTTGTTAAAGTCACCTATAACTTTATCCCAACCTTTAAGCTGTTGAGCTAAGATCTCATCAGAAGTTTGATAAACATTTACTTTGTGTTGGTTCATCAACTTAGATAAGTCAGCTGAGTATCTCACTAGAGCTTTAAAGTAGTTGTCTGTGTTNGCAGCATAAGCAGCGTTTTTNAGGATTGCCTGNTGTTGAGGACTTAATCCATTAAACGTTTTCTTATTCACTGGAATTTCAAACATCTCTTGTGATTGGTGGAAGCTTCCTAAGTGATAGTGCTTAGAAACATCTTGCATACCAAACTGAGAGTCTGAAGTAGGGTTGTTAAACTCAGCAGCTTCAATCAAACCTGTTTTCATTGCAGGTTGAATTTCACCACCTGGAAGTTGTCTTACAACCATTCCCATAGCCGTTAAAACGTTAGTAGCTAAACCAACTGTTCTATATTTCATACCTTTAACATCAGACACTTTAGTTACGTTCTTTTTGAACCAACCAAATGGCTGTGCAGGCATTGGCATATGGAAGAAACCAATATAATCAAAACCTACTTTTGCAAGTGTTTCATCATAAAGTTTTCTACCTCCACCGTACTCCATCCATCCCATTACTTCTTGAGATGACATACCGTACGACGGACCTGTTCCGAATAGAGANGCGGCNGGATTTTTTCCATACCAATAAGCAGTAACCCAGTGTCCCATATCAAGAACACCGTCACTTACAGCTTGTCCAATTTCTCCAGTTTTTACAACTGCTCCAACAGGTTGAAGATCAATTTTTAAACTTCCACCTGACATGTCTCCGACCATTTTGGCATAGTCTCCGGCCATTTCAAAAAAGATGTTAGCACCTGATGGCCATGCTGCTTGCATCTTTAATGTTTGCGGAGCACCAAAAGCAACATTCGGCATTGCTACAGCTGTTGCTGCTGCTGCACCAGTTGCTGCTGCGGCTTTGAAGAACTTTCTTCTTGAAGGNGTTTTAGAACCCTTCAATGATTTTTTATTTTTAATCATTTCTTCTCCTCTAGTTAATTAACTGTCGGGAAGTAAAACATAGTTTTATATTAGAGTCTTTCTAAAAAGAGGCACAGATTGTCACTATTTAAAGCTAATTATATTTTTTTACAATCCTGAGTAGAAATTTACTTAGATCAATTTATTATTTTGATATACACAACATTTTTCAGGAGGAAAGTGTAATTTTACTTTATCATTAGCAATTTCAATTTCTCTATTGATTTTTGACTTTATTGTTAGTTGACCCATTTTTGTTGTTAATAGTTTGAAGTTTCCAAAGTCTTCTATTTTTTGAATATTAACTTCCACCAAATTCTCACTTTCATCTTTTGCTACTTTTACAAATTCTGATCTAATACCTAGTTTTATATTATCATTTTTTAATTTTGATAAATTTGTATTTGTTTTTATTGTTGTGTCATTAATTTTTACACTATTGTCTGTATGTAATTGGCTTTCAAATAAGTTCATTGCTGGAGAACCAATAAAATAGCCAACAAAAGTAGTTTTAGGTCTTTCAAATAAATCTTTGGGAAGCCCAACCTGAACTATTTCACCTTGATCCATAACAATAATATTATCTGCAAATGTCATTGCCTCATTTTGATCATGAGTAACATAAACCAATGTTGTTTTATATTCTTCATTAATTTCTTTTAAATTTCTTCTCAATCTAAATTTTAAGTCTGGATCAATTACTGTTAATGGCTCATCCATTAACACAGCAGCTACATCTTCTCTTACTAATCCTCTTCCTAATGAAATAAGTTGTTTTTGATCTGCTGTGAGTTTCCTTGCAGGCATGTTGAGAAATGAGGAAAGATTTAATGTTTCAGATACAGATTGAACTCTCTCTTCAATTTTATTCTTTTCAAAATCTCGACATTTTAATGGGAACGCTAAATTATCATATACTGACATTGTGTTGTAAATCACCGGAAACTGAAATACTTGCGAAATATTTCTAGTTTCAGTTTTTTGGCTAGTTACATCCTCATTATCAAACAGTATCCTGCCTTGAGTAGGCTTTATTAAGCCTGATACAATATTTAACATAGTTGTTTTTCCACAACCAGATGGTCCAAGTATTGCGTAACGTTTACCATTTTCCCATGTCATCGAAAATGGATTTAGAGCATAAGTAGGTTCTAAATCTTTTGGATTATAAGTATGTGAGATATTTGATAGATCTATTTTAGCCATTCTTAATCCTGTATGGTGATGAGATTAATTTTCCATCCTCTTCAAAAACATAAAATTTATCAGAATTGAACACAACTTTTACTTTTTCATGAATTTTAAAATTCATAACTTCTTCAATCAATGCAATAACTTTTGTACTTCCTCTTTTTAAATGTAATAATGTTTCTGACCCACTAATTTCTGCTAACTCTATTTCAAATTCCTCACCGCTATCACTAAGCTTAATTTCTGAAGATCTAATTCCAAAATTATAATTTTTATTATCTAATTGAGATAAATGTTTTGGTAATTTGATGTTGATATTTTCGAAAGTAATTTTACCATCAATTTTTAAGCCATTTATAATATTCATCGGAGGATCATTTGAAATTTCAGCAACTTTGAGGTTAATTGGATTTTCAAAAATATCTTTAGCTGGACCTGTTTGTAAAACTTTACCCTCATCAAGTACAATTACCTCTCCATTTAATTCCATAACTTCTTGTGGGTCAGTGGTTGAGTAAATTAAAATAGTCTCATTAGCCAATCCCTCATTAAATATGGTTTTAAATTCCTCTCTAAGTTGTTCACGAAGTTTATAATCAAGGTTAACAAGAGGTTCATCTAATAATAAGATTTTTGCTTTTTTCGCAAGTGATCTTGCTAATGCTACCCTTTGTTGCTGTCCTCCAGACAATTCTTGGATTTTTCTATTTTCAAAACCTACTAAACCAACCGTTTTTAAAGCATCATCAACATTTTTTTTTATATTTTCCTCATTTAATTTTCTCTGTTTTAGTGGAAATGAAATATTTTCATAAACACTCAAATGGGGGTAATTGATAAATTGCTGGTAAACCATAGCAACATTTCTTTCCCATACTGGCACTTTACTAAAATTTTTATCTTCAAAATTTATATTTCCACTATCTGGATTTAATAAACCAGCTATTGTCTTTAATAGTGTTGTTTTGCCAGACAATGTACGTCCAAGAATAGTATAAAGTCTACCTTTTTCAAAATTAAAAGAAACATCATTAAGATGATACTCATCATCAGGTTTGTAAGTTAAATGTTTTGCAACCAGGTTCATTATTTTAAGGCTCCTGATAAATTTCCTTTAGACAAATATCTTTCAACCACAAAAGCGACTATTATAAGTGGAGCCACAGATATTAAAGCAGATGCGGATAGACTCCACCAAGGCGTAATAGAAGAATTTAAAGCTACCACTTTAACTGGTAATAATTGCACTTCAGTAAAAGTTAAAATAAAAGCAAAGAAGAAGTCAATCCAACCAAATATTATACAAAACATACCAGCAACAATTAATCCAGGGATGGAGTTTGGTAAAACTACTTTATAAAAGGCTTGATAGGGATTACATCCATCAATAAGTGCAGTTTCATCTAACTCTTTTGGAACTCGGTTAAAAAAATCTACCATAATCCAAACTGCAATGGGCATTAAAAGAACTATATAAACTACTACTAGTCCTATCAAACTATCTAATAATCCTAATGTGCTTAAAAATATAAAGAAGGGAATTGATAAAACAATGGGCGGCATTATTCTTTGTGATATAAAGAAGAATGTAATATCGTTATTTCTGACAAAACCAGCTTTAAAAGTAAATCTTGATAAGGCATAAGCTGCCAAAGTTCCTAAAACTATACTTATTAAACTTGCTGTACAGGTTACAAAAAGACTATTAAAGTAAGGTTCAACAATATCCACCCCACCTCTTGCAGGTGATTTAATTAATACACGCCATCCTTCAAGTGTTGGTTCAAAATCTAACCAGGGAATGTAAGTAACCTTACTATTTACTGACTGGAAATCTTTAAAAGAAGTGGAGATAGCCCACAGAAAAGGAGCTACAATAAAAACTGTCCAGAGAATAATAAAAGTGTATTTTAAAAATTTGTATAGTTTTTCCATTATTCTTTAATCATTAATTTTGTTAAAACCTTTGCAATGATCGTTAAACTAATGATCATTATAACTAAATACGTAAAAGAAAGAGTTGCAGCATAACCCATTTGAAACTCCCTTAAGCCTTTTATATAAATATAAAAACTTGAAGTTTCTGTTGCTGTACCTGGTCCTCCAGAAGTTAATACAAAAACTGTATCCATTATCTTTGAGGCTTCAATTAATCTAATAATAATTGCCCCTATTGATATTGGTGCCATAAGTGGAAAGGTAACATATACAAACTTTCTAAAAGGACTTGCGCCGTCTATTGCAGCGGCTAAAAAAGGTTCTTTTGGCAGAGACAATAAACCTGCAAGTAACAATAAAAACATAAATGGGGTCCACTGCCATACTTCAACAATAATTACTGTAAATTTAGCAATAACTGGATCACTGAGCCATAAAATAGGCTTTACTCCTAAGTTCCCTAAAAGATCATTAACAGGACCTAGAGATTCATGAAAAAAAGTTCTCCAAATTACTGTCATAATTACAGGAGTAGTCATCATAGGAATCAAAAATATGACTCTGAAGAATCTTTTAAATTTAATTTCTCTCCACACAATAAGTGCTAATGCAAAACCAATAGTGTATTGAAGAATAACAGTAGTAACTGATAAAAAACTAAGTCTGAAAAAAGACTCCCAAAATCTTGGGTCATCTGTAAAAAGTCTTATATAATTTGTAATTCCTATAAAATTCATTTCAGGTGTATAACTATTCCAGCCTGATAAACTTAATCTGATAGTAAAAATAATTGGAAAAATAAGTATTCCTATGAGCACAAATAAGCCAGGAAATAAAAAAACATACTTGTGCTTAAAATTCATAATTGCAATTTTTGGATTTTGTTAGTTGTGGCCGTCGTTATGACGGCCACAAAGTATTTTTTAAAGCTTGTTATCTTCCATTGCTACACCAACAGAGTAAGCTGCTCTTACATTATCTTTTCCTACTCTATTAAGTATATCTTCCCACTGCTTAGCAGCNTCGTCTAAGGCNGCTTGTGGTGATAACTGNCCAGCTAAAGCTTTTGCNGCAGCTGTAGCTAATGCAGCNTTAAACTCAAATGTACCNGGAACTCTCAAAGGNAAAACTCTATTNTTACTTTCNTCCATNTGAGCTANGGTATCAACATATGATTGNGCAATATCTTTATCCCAACCAATTTGAGTCCAAACATCCGCTTTAAAGTCATCATTTCTAAATGGATTAACTCCGAAACGACCAATACCTATGTCGGCTTGGTGATTTGCTTCGTTTGCAAAGAAACATAAGTAATCAAAAGCCATTTCTTTCTCTTTGCTTTTCTTAGCAACACCAACTGCCCATCCCCATACGAAGAAAGGAGCTTGGTTAAATCCTTCATCCCAAGAGTTAGTAGTTCTATTCCAAACTTTCATTGCGCCTGGTAATTGAGCAGCTCCAACTTTATTGTTAATTGGGCTATCAGGTTGCATAGCAGCAACAAATGCGTCATCCCATGAAAAACTAAACAAAGTTTGTCCTCCACCAAATGATCCAATTTCATCACCCAAACCAAAGTTTATTCCTCCTGGAGGAACATATTTAGTAGCTGCAACCCAGTCGGTTAAAGCTTCCACAAAACCTGGATTGTTAATTAATGGTTTCATAGTTTTTAAATCAAAGAAAAAACCACCTGGAGTTCTAGGATTTTTTGAATAAGCGGCAGATCTTGAATAAAAAGCTGCATACATCAAATCATCTTTTTTCATAACCTCTGCAGATCCATATTCTTTCTCGCCATCACCATCCCAGTCCCAACCATTAAAGTATGCAGCCATTTCTCCATACTCTTTCCATGTTTGCGGGACTCTTAACTCTTTACCAGTATCAGCTTTATATTTTTTTTGATACTTAGGATTGTCAATTACGTCTTTTCTATATTTTAAATAATGTCTGTCACCATCAACTGGAAACTGATACATAACACCATCCCAAGATGCTATACCAATGTGAGATGGAGTAACGTCTTGCATTTGTTTCATCTCAACATATTTTTTTGGAACTGGTTCTAAGTATCTTTTCCAATCATTAATAAAGTTTGAAAATCCAAAAACTATATCATATGGAGCTTGACCTGCTTGAAATGGAACCATAGCTTTTGCATACAAATCACCAGCAGGTGTATGTGTTACATCAACTTTTGCTCCTGTAAGTTTAGCAAATTGCTCAGCATGTAAAGCTGTTGGTTCTCCCATAACTGGAACAGCATGTGTATTTATTTTAAGTGTCTTACCTTTGTAATTTTTCTTAGACATAGACTCGTAAGAACACTCGCCTGGAATATCTCCAGTAGCCTTGATATGTGGAAACTGATCGCTCCACTTATCTGCATACGCGACTGGACTAAATACCAACAAAGCTGATATTAGAGCAGTTGCGCAAGTTTTTATTGTCTTCATCTTCCTTTCCTCTCTTTTGTTATTTATGGAACTAACACTGCACGACCTTTGACTTTTCCATCATTAAGATCATGTAGCGCTTTGTTAGCATCGTCTAATTTATATTCTTGCATGGACANCTTAACNTTTCCTCTGTCAGCTAACTCCATTAATTCNTATAATTCAGACCACGTTCCTACTAAATTTCCAATTATGTTTCTTTCAGATATGATTACATCAACAGCGAGTATTTTTATTTCCTCACCATAACCAACTATGTAAAAGAAACCACCGTTAGCGGTCATATTAAGACCCATTGATGTTGAACCTTTTTCTCCTACAAAATCTATAACTGCTTCTGCACCAACACCTTTTGTTATTTCCTTAACTTTTTCAACCTCGTTTCCATCAATAATTACTCCATGATCTCCTCCGAGTTCCATTGCATGTTTTAAAGCTTTTTCAGATTTTTCAACGATAATAATATCTGCTGCACACATTGCTTTTAAACATTGAATTGCGATATGCCCTAAACCTCCAGCACCTATCACCACACAACTTTGACCAGGAAGTAAGTGTCTTGTCGCTTTTTTAACAACTCTATAAGCTGTTAAGCCTGCATCAGAAAAAGGAGCCACGTCTTTGGGAGCTAAGACTTTTGGCAATTTAATCAAGTTTCTAACACTTGTTTTTAAAAGTTCTGAATATCCACCTTCTTTAATACTTAATCCCGGAAATGCACCTGCTGCTGCATGCATATCATTGCCTCTTCTACAATCTAAACAGGTTCCATCTGTTCCTGAAATTAAAGGGTGCAAAATTACTGGATCCCCTTTTTTAAATTCTGTTACATCTTTTCCGACATCTTCTATCCAGCCTGCATTTTCATGACCCATAACGCAAGGAAGTAATTTTCCATCCGGGTCTTGAATATGTTTCCACACACCTTCAATAATATGTAAATCTGTTCTGCAAACCCCAGCTGCACCAATTTTTACTATTACATCACTGGCTTTCTCTATTTTTGGATTTGGTAACTCTTCACCTGTGACCCAAACTTTTTCTTTCATCTCTGGGTCATACTTGTGCAAAACCTGTGCTTTCATTTCTTTTTCTCCNTATATTTTTTTTAAAAGCCTATTAAAAAATCGAAGTCCACTGGAGTCAATGGTGCTTTTAAGTGTTCAATAAGTTTACAAATACAACCTACGGTTAGTTGTTGAATATGATATTTTTAATTATCTTTGAATAATGAGCAATTTATCAGCGATAAATAATGAGTTTAAAAATATTTTAAAAAAAAGGGGAATGATGTCCTATAAAATGGGCAAAGACATTTCCGATAGTTGGTCTAGATGTATTGCTAAAGGACTTAATCCATTTAAAGATCCAANACAAAGCNTANTNTCNTCNATNNAATTAAANGAAATCAAAGAAAAAAATNANGCNCTTAGAAAAATAGTTCTCCCAGAATTGGAACTTTTATACTCACAAATTGCTGGAACTAATTTTATGGTCGCATATTCAAATGAGAATGGGTTAGTTCTTGATACAATATATGACAAAACTTGTCTTAAAACTGATGTAGGTAAAACTGTAATACCTGGATCAATTTGGGCTGAAAAAGTCTGTGGCACTAACGGTTTGGGATTATCTGTAGAATTAAAAAAACCAACAATAGTTTCTGGTAAAGAACATTTTTTTACAGCGCATGAAAATATATCTTGTTTCGCAAGTCCAATAATTAACTATGACGGTAAGACTATAGGAATTATAGATGCTTCAACTGACTATATGTCTAGAGAGCAACATACTCTAGCTTTAGTGAAACTTGCAACCAGAAGTATCGAAACAAAATTATTTTTAAAAAAGTTTGAGCATGAATTAATTTTATCCTTTCATCCTCGACAAGAATATTTATCAACCACAAGTGTTGGTTTGTTAGCTGTTAATGGAGATGGTCTGATAGTAGGTGCAAATAGTAGTGCAAAAATTATGCTTAATGGATTAGTAGATCTTAAAAATGAAAATTTTAATAAAATTTTTACTAATTCATTTTCATCTATCGCATCAGATTTATTAAATAATAAAACATTAA
>FUFK010047346.1_pt1 | contig 15389 bp, 13 predicted proteins | sample 1021851 | NCBI WGS metagenome assembly FUFK01 (sample SAMEA51879418, study PRJEB19060) | metagenome | reverse complement strand
AAGATGACTTAAGTGTTACAAAGTCCCAAATAGAAGCAATTAAAAATTGGTTAGAAACAAAAAAATCTAAAACCGAAATCGCATATAGACCTGCGAGAGTTTTACTTCAAGATTATACAGGAATNCCTGCNGTNGCAGATCTAGCTGCTATGAGAGANGCTGTNNAAGAAAANAATAAAGATCCAAATACAATNAANCCATTNTCAGCAGTCGATCTTGTAATTGATCACTCTGTGCAAGTTGATCAATCTGCAAAAGCAGATTCATTTGAAAAAAATGTAGATATAGAATTCAATAGAAATGGTGAGAGATATTCATTTTTAAAATGGGGACAGCAAGCTTTTGATAATTTTAGAATTGTTCCGCCAGGAACAGGAATATGTCATCAGGTAAATTTAGAATATTTATCCAAAGTAGTTTGGTCTGAAGAATTTAAAGGAGAGAAATATATATTTCCAGATACTCTTGTTGGTACAGATAGTCATACAACGATGGTTAACGGACTTTCAGTTTTAGGCTGGGGAGTAGGTGGCATTGAAGCAGAGGCGGGAATGTTAGGTCAGCCTATTTCTATGTTGATACCCGAAGTGATNGGTTTCGAGGTTAAAAATAAAATGCCNGANGGCACAACAGCAACAGATCTTGTTTTAACAGTGGTAAAAATGCTAAGAGATAAAGGTGTTGTTGGAAAATTTGTAGAATTTTATGGAGATGGATTAAAAAACCTAACTCTTGCAGATAGAGCAACTATCGCAAATATGGCTCCAGAATATGGCGCAACTTGNGGTTTTTTTCCAATAGATGATGAAACTTTAAAATATTTAAAATTTTCAGGAAGAGATCAGCATACAGTTGAGATAGTTGAGAAATATGCGAAGGAACAAGGTTTATGGGCAAGTAATGATTTAGAATTTACNGATGTAATTTCNTTAGANATGTCTACAGTTGTACCAACTATATCTGGCCCAAAAAGACCTCAAGATAAAGTTTTATTAACTGATGCACCAACTTCATTCAAAAAAGTTTTATCTGAAGCAACCAGTAAAGATCAAAAATCAATATCTAAAGTTTCAAATACTGATTATGAAATTCAAGATGGTTCAATTTTAATTGCTGCTATAACTTCATGTACCAATACTTCAAATCCAAATGTTTTAATTGGAGCAGGTTTGCTTGCTAAAAAAGCTGTTGAGTATGGATTAGAAGTTAAACCTTGGGTTAAAACATCATTAGCACCTGGATCTCAAGTAGTGACTGACTATTTAGAAAAAGCTGGTTTAAATACTTATTTAGATCAATTAGGTTTTAATTTAGTTGGATATGGATGTACTACTTGTATTGGAAACTCAGGACCATTGCCTGAAAATATAGTAGAGGCAATTCAAAAAGAAAATATTCATGCTGTTTCTGTACTATCTGGAAATAGAAATTTTGAAGGAAGAATTTCCCCACACATCAAATCAAACTATTTAGCTTCTCCACCATTAGTAGTTGCTTATGCAATTGCGGGTCATATGGAGTTTGATTTATACAAAGATCCGTTAGGAAAAAGTAAAGATGGAAAAAATATTTTTTTAAAAGATATTTGGCCGTCAAATCAAGAAATAGAAGATACTCTTAAACAATCTTTGAATGCTGACATGTTTATTCAAAGATACTCAAATGTTTCTGATGGTCCTGCTCAATGGCAACAAATTAAAACTGATAAAAGTAGCATTTATAAATGGGATGAAGGTTCAACTTATGTAAAAAAACCTCCATTCTTTGAAGGTTTGTCTGATGAACCAGAAGGATTTAAAGAAATTAAAGATGCAAGACCGTTATTAATATTAGGTGATATGATAACAACAGATCATATTTCACCNGCTGGCAGCATACAAAAAGATAGTCCAACTGGAGAATATTTTATGGAACATCAAATTTTACCTAAAGATTATAATTCTTATGGTTCAAGAAGAGGGAACCATGAAGTTATGATGAGAGGAACTTTTGCAAATATTAGAATTAGAAATGAAATGGCGCCAGGAACTGAAGGTGGATTTACAAAATTATATCCTGAAGAAAAAGTAATGCCTGTTTATGATGCAGTTGTTGAGTATAAAAAAAGAGGAACTGATTTAGTAGTTATAGGTGGTAAAGAATATGGAACTGGCTCTTCAAGAGATTGGGCTGCTAAAGGAACTAAACTTTTAGGAGTAAAAGTGGTTATTGCTGAAAGTTTTGAGAGAATTCATAGATCAAACTTAATTGGGATGGGAATTTTGCCACTGCAATTTAAAGATGGAGAAAATAGAAAAAGCTTAAATTTAGTTGGTTCAGAACTAATAAGTGTAGTTGATATTGAAAAAGGCATAAATCCTTCTGATGAAGTTATTATAGAGATCAAATATATCTCTGGAGAAATTAAAAAAGTGAAGACTTTATCTAGAATAGATACTAAAAATGAGTTGGAGTATTATAAAAATGGAGGAATTCTCCAATATGTGTTAAGGAACATGATTTGATATGGATGAAGATTTATCAATAATAAATGCAAATACTAGAAACGAAAAAATTAAGAACTTTTTTGTTAATAACAAAAAACTTCTAATTTCTTCAGTTATTATATTAGTTTTAATAGTAATAGGTGTTTACAGTTATGATAAATATACAACTGATAAAAAAAGACAGATATCNGATAATTTTAATGCAATCACGATCGATNATTCTGAAAGTTCTAAAGACATAACTTTAAATAAATTATTGGAGATANTTAATCAAAAAGATCCAACTTATTCTCCTCTCTCTCTTTATTTTATAATTGATAACAACCTCCTTTCTGATCAAAGCGAGGTTAATAAATTATTTGATGTCATAATTGATGAAACATCANTAGATAAAGAAATTAAAAATTTAGTTATTTATAAGAAGGCACTATTTAATGCAGATCAGGCAAATGAAGCTGATTTNCTAAATATGCTAAATCCATTAATTAATTCNGANAGTGTATGGAAATCACACGCATTATACTTAATGGCTGAGTATTTTTATGCACAAGATCAAAAACAGAAAGCAAAAGAGTTTTTTGAACAAATAACAACTTTAGAAAATCCAAATCCAGATATAAGAATAGAATCAGAGAAAAGATTAAACAGAGATTTGAGTGAATAGACTATTAGCATTATTTATTNCATTTTTTCTTCTAAATAATTGTTCTTTCAATGAAAATTCAAGAATTTGGAAAGANAAGGANAAAGATTTATCANAAAAAGAAAATGTAAAAAAAATATTTGCAGAAGAANAAGTNAAAGCTTCTGAATTCAATCAAGAAGTTAAATTGAATTTATCAGGATTAAGAACATCTAATAAAATAATTGATAATACAAATAACTATGGTGCTCAAATATATGATGGTGTGTTTAAAAAAATTGGTAGTTTTAAATTCTCAAAGTTAGATGAAATAAACAATCTTAATTACAAACCAATTTTCTTATCAGACGGTATAATTTTCTTTGATAAAAAGGGTACAATAATTAGATATGACAATAATAAAAAAGTATTATGGAAAAAAAATCATTACACAAAGTCTGAAAAAAAATTAAGGCCTAAATTAAATTTTACAATTAAAGAAAATAATATTTTCATTACTGACAGTATTGCTAAATATTACTCAGTTAGTCTTGATACTGGGGAGTTAAATTGGTCAAAAAATAATACCTATCCATTTAATTCAGATATTAAAAGTTATAAAAATAAAATTTTTGTAGTTGATTATAAAAATACATTGAGATGCTATAAAATTGAAGATGGGTCCGAATGTTGGAATTTGCAAACGGAAGACTCATTTACAATATCAAATGCAAAATATTCATTAATTATAATTAATGAAATGGTGGTATTTAGTAACTCAATCGGAGATATCACAGCGGTTGATATTGAAACTGGATTAATCACTTGGCAATTACCAACTCAAAGTAGCAGTATCATCAATGAAACATATAATTTTAAAATATCAAAACTAGTATCAGATGGAAAATCCATCTTTTTTTCAAATAATAAAAATGAATTTTACTCTGTGGATGTAAAAACAGGAGTTGTTAATTGGATTAATAATTTAAATTCCAACATTACTCCAATAATAACTGGTAATTTGATTTTTTCGGTTTCAAACGATGGTTACTTGTATGTAATTGAAAAAAATAAAGGAAATATACTTAGAATTACAGATCTTTTTAANAATTATAAAACCAAAAAAAGAAAAGACATTCAACCAGTTGGTTTTGTTATAGGTAATACCAATTTATATTTAACAAATTCTGATGGAAAAATAATAATAGCTGATTTAAGTGAAGGAAAAGTTTTAAACATTGAAAAGGTTTCTGGAGACATAGTTTCAGAGCCATTTATATTTAATAATAATTTGTATGTAGTAAGAAACGGTTCTATCGTACAATACAATTAAATATGATCTTGAAATTTTTAGAGAAGATCGGTAGAAAAAAAGTAGTTCTAGATAGAGGACCATCACACCCAAAATTTGAAGAAGCAAAACCGTGGATGAATAGATACTATGTCATATTCAGGAATAGACCTAAATGGTTTCCATTTAATATATTAATTCATGAAATGTTAGATGATGATCATGGCGATGGGGTGCATAACCATTTATGCCCTTACATTACTATAATCTTAAGAGGTGGGTATTGGGAAACCACAAAAAATGGAAGATTTTGGAGAAAGCCAGGATACATAGGTTTTAGATCCGCAAACTCTTTTCATAGAGTTGATTTAAAACCAGGTACAAAACCAATGACAATATTTATTCCAGGNCCATTTGGTTTACGAAAAGGACCTCGNTCAGAATATGGTATCGATTTTAAAACTAAAANAAATTAATGGCTCTATCTTTNGAAAAAGAATTTATATTTCACTGCAAAAAACAAAATCTAGAAATTAATTNTANCCAGATAGATTTNNTAAAAAAACTACAAGAGTACNATCAGGGTAATTTCCAATCATTNATATCAAAAATNTTTAAGAGCCAATCTTTTAAAAAAGGATTTTATTTATNTGGAGATGTTGGTGTAGGNAAGACAATGATTTTAGATTTCTTTTTTGATCAATTAGATCACAAGAAATTAAGATTACATTTTAATGAGTTTATGTTGAGTTTTCATAATTTTGTTCATGAAAGAAAAGGTGATAACCAAGAAAATATTATTAATGAATTTGTTAAAGANNTAAAATCAAAAGCNTTCTTAATTTACTTTGATGAGTTTCAAGTAACTAACATAGTTGATGCNATGATTTTAGGAAAGTTGTTTGATCAAATCTTCAAAGAAGATATAAAAATAATTGTAACTTCAAATACTAAAATCTCTGAACTTTATAAAGATGGTCTTCAAAGAGATCAATTNAAACCATTTATNAAAATAATGGAGGATCAATCTTTTCAGTACGAACTTGTAATTGAAGATGATTATAGAAAATCTAATACTCAAGATAGATACTTTTTTCCACTTGATGAAGAAACTAATTTTAAAATAAATAAATTTTTTAGAACTATTACAAAAGATAAAAAAAAAACTGAGAAAATAATTAATGTTAAAGGAAGAAACTTTAAAATAGAAAATTTTTATGAAGGAGTGGCTAGATTTGATTTTAAAACATTATGTGATCAAAATTTAGGTGCAGAAGACTATTTAGAAATTATTAAAAATTGTAGTTTTATTGTGATCGATCAAATACCACAGTTTGATAATTTTAATTCTAATCAACAGCAAAGGTTTATTACTTTATTAGACATAATTTATGACAATAGTATTCCAATTGCAGTAACAGCTGATCAAAGTTTAGATAAATTTACATCCTCAAAACTATTAGAAAAACCATTTGAAAGAACAATCAGTAGATTATATGAATTAACATCCAAAGCGATGAATTCATGAAACAAGAATTTTTTAATCTTCAAATAAATACCAATGGTCAAAAGTTATATGAATTTACTGATCAAACTCTTGATTGGATAAATGAAAATAATTTCAAGAATGGAATTTTAAATTTAAGTATCCAACATACAAGTGCATCTTTAATTATACAGGAAAATGCTGACCCAGATGTGCAAACTGATTTGATAAAATATTTTGATAAATTAGNACCAATGGATAATTCGCTTTATGTTCATACAACTGAGGGTAAAGATGATATGCCAGCTCATATAAAATCTGCATTAACGAATAATCAAATTTCTCTTAGTGTTAAAAATAACGAATTATTACTTGGTACTTGGCAAGGTCTCTATTTGTTTGAACATAGATTAGAGGATCAAAAAAGATCTATAATTCACCATTTTTTGGGAGAATAAGTTATTTTTTCTTCAGAGATTGAAATGCATCCAATGCAGCAGCTCTTGCTTTTTCATGAATAACTATTGGTTGTGGGTAGTCTTTACCAATAATTGTTTTGATAGCTTCTTGATACTTTATTTCCATTTCCCAAGGTTTGTGAATAAATTTTGCAGGAACTTTGTTTAATTCTGGAACCCATTTTTTTACATATATTCCTTCCTTATCAAACTTTTCACCCTGAAGAATAGGATTAAAAATTCTAAAGTATGGTGCAGCATCAGCTCCACAACCTGCAACCCATTGCCATTGTGCAACATTATTAGCTTTATTAAAATCAAGTAAGCAGTTTCTAAAATGCTTCTCTCCTTCTATCCAATTAATTCTCAAATGTTTAACTAAAAAGGATCCCACAACCATTCTTATTCTATTATGCATCCATCCAGTTTCGTATAACTCTCTCATACCAGCATCAACAATAGGATAACCCGTCATACCTTTTTTCCATGCTTTTAAAAATTTTTCATTTTTAGCCCATGGAAATTTATCGAATTCTTTTCTAAAGTTACCTTTTAAAAATTCAGGAAAATAATTAATTAGACTGTGAGAAAATTCACGCCAACCTAATTCGTTTATATATTTTCTATACCCAATTCCTTTTGATTTTAGTTCATTACACTTTTTCCAAATTGTATTTACATGAATTTGACCAAATTTTAAATACGGAGACAACCTAGAAGTACCGTTTATAGAAGGAATATCTCTATTTGTTCCATAATCCTTAATTTTATTTTCTAACAAATCTTTAAGGATTTTTTGAGAATCATTTTCTGAAACTTTCCAATATTTATCAAATTTTTCATACCATTTTTTATTGGGTAAAATATTCTTGAGATCTATAGAATTTTTAAAAAAATTGATTGCTTTAGTTTTCTTTTTTACAATGTAATTTTTACTGGGAGGTTGATTTAGATAAATTTGTTCAGCAGTTCTCCAGAAAGGTGTAAATACTTTAAATGGTGTACCATCATTTTTAGTTACTTCTTGAAATTCATTTAAAATATTTCCTTTAAAATATTTATATTCTATTTCGTTTTTTATAAATAGATCTCTTATTTTTTTTCCTTTAGATATAACATCTGGTTCATAAATTTTATTCCAATAGATACATGCATTATCTTTTTTTTTCAGTTTTGNAAAAATATCNAACTCGTCACCTTTTAAAATTTCAAGATTGATTTTAAACTTTGAAAGTTCTGTTTTTATTGACTCTAATGATTTAAATAACCACCATTTCTGAGCTTCTCTTTTGTTATCAAATTCAACATTGTTATAAATATATAGTGCAACCACGTTATCGTGATTATTGGTTGCAAATGAAAGAGCTGGATTATTATGAATTCTAAAATCTTCTCTAATCCAAAATATTCCTGTGCTTTTCATTATAATTATTTTTGGTTTACTAATTTTTGATACATTTCTTGATCGGTATCGCCCTCACAACCAAAAATTAACACATTAGATTTTTCATTAAGCTCTATTTTATTCTTAATTGTTTCATCTTCGTAGCTTGCAATTAAACTAATTACGCCTGGAGCTGCATTTTCACCTGCAATTATACTCTCTTCACTAAAGCTTGCATTTCCAAGTAATTTCATAGTTTTTGCAATATCATCGTCAGGTAAACTTATACAATGTTTAACTGAGTTTTTTAAGATTTCCCATGGCACAAGTGACACTTCTCCACACGACATCCCGCCCATTAAACTTTCTCTTTTAATATCAATTTTTTCTATCTTTCCAGTTTTAATACTTTCCATCACACAAGCCGCACTATCTGGTTCCACAACAATTATTGTTGGAATATTATCTAGATATCTTGCTATTCCAGCTACCATTGCACCAGCCATGCCACCAACTCCAGCTTGTAAAATAATATGAGAAATTTTTTCATTATTTATTTGTTCAGCTATTTCCTTCATCATGACTGAATAACCAGCCATTGTATATTTAGGTACTAGCATATAATCTTTCCAAGCAACATCCTGAACAATTTGCCAATTATTTTCTGTAGATTGTTTAATGCATTCAATCAAAGAATTTTCATAATTGCCTTTAACTTTTATAACTTCTGCACCAAGTGCTTCCATAGCTTTGCCTCTTGCATCACTTACAAATTCACTTATAAAAATTTTACATTTTAAACCTAATCTTTTTGCACCCCAGGCAACAGACCTACCATGGTTTCCAGCTGTAGCAGTCGCTACGACTATTTCTTTATTTCCTNTNGTAACTTTTTCTACTGCATATGCTCCTCCTAGAGCTTTGAAAGATTTTAAATTAAATCTTTTATTTTCGTCTTTATAAAAAATATTTTTTAAATTTAATTCTTTTGTTAATTTGTTTAATTTAACCAAAGGTGTAGGGGAGTATCCTTCCCATTTTGAAATAGAATTGAAAGCATCATCGATATCTTTTGATGTTAATGAGTTTAAGATTTGGTCTCTATCAAATGAATATTTCTTATTATCTACAAATTCAGTCAATTTCCATTGATGACCGTTAGATAAAATACTCATAAACTAACAATCCAATGTATTATCTTTTTCCCATTTCGTGACTGCTTTAGCTTTGTCAAAACTTTCTTTTGATTTAAANTCTTTNATTTCTGTGTTTCTCAATTTTACATAGCTTGAAATAACATCAGATCCAAACGCGTCGTTCATACTTTTATTATTTTTTAATTGAGAAAGTGATTGATCTAACTCATCTGGTAATTTTGGTAAGTCAGGATATTTTGCAAAGTCTTCGTACATATTACAGTGCAAAGGATTACCTGGATCAATTTTATTCTTCAAACCGTCTAAGCCAGCAGCTAAAATACTAGCTTGTAATAAATATGGATTTGCAGATCCATCCATTAATCTTAATTCAAACCTTCCTGGATCAGGTATTCTAATCATGTGAGTTCGATTGTTGCCTGTATAAGAAATACTACTTGGTGACCATGATGCTCCAGATTTCGTAGGTGGTGCATTTATTCTTCTATAGCTATTAATTGTTGGGTTAAAAAATGCTGATAACGATGATGCATTTTTAATTACTCCACCTAAAAAATTATAGGCAATTTTACTTAATCCAAGTTTATCAGACTTATCTAAGAATATATTTTTTTTACCTTGCCAAACTGATACGTGAGCATGACATCCATTACCTGTTAAATTATTAAATGGCTTAGGCATGAAGGTTGCTCTTAATCCATGTTTTTCAGCAATTGTTTTCACCATGTATTTAAAAAATGTGTGTCTATCTGCAGTTTCTAAGCAATCAGAATAATCCCAATTCATTTCAAACTGTCCGTTTGCATCCTCATGATCATTTTGATATGGGCCCCATCCCATTTCAATCATACAATCGCAAATTTCTTTTATTAAATCATATCTTCTCATCAGCGCAGATTGATCGTAACAAGGTTTTGATTGTGTATCTCTTGGGTCTGCAATTGAATCTCCATCAGGTGATATAAGAAAATATTCACATTCAACACCCGATTTCATTGTCAAATTTTGTGTTTTTAGTTTTTTGATTTGATTTTTTAACATTACTCTTGGCGATGCTTCTACTGGTTTACCGTTCATCCATAAATCAGATGCTAACCATCCAACTTCTTTATTCCAAGGTAATTGAATTAAGCTATCAGGATCGGGAATCCCAAACATATCAGAGTCCGCTGGAGTCATATCCAGCCATGCTGCAAAACCAGCAAAACCTGCACCTGCAGTTTGCATTTCTTTTATCGCATGAGCTGGAACAAGTTTTGATCTCAAAACTCCAAAAAGATCAACAAAGCTAATTAAAAAATATTTAATTTTTTTTTGTNTTGCAATTTTAAATAAGTCTTTAGCCATTACTTAGCTTAACATAATTATTTAAAAAAAGATAAGATAGATTCTTTATAATAAATTAGATTTACAACTATAATAATTATTATTGCTAAAATTACACCGTATTTAGCTTTAGGAAACGCAACCCCTCTCATTTTTGAGGGTCTCAATTCTTCATTTTCATCTTTCATAAAACTTTAAATTAAAAAGGGCGCTATTGATTAAAATAGCGCCCAAATTTTTAGTTTAATTACCAATCGGTAATATTGCTTTTATGATCGTTAGCACTAGGTCTCTTCCTTGCCAATCTTGAAAGCTCATCACTTTCAGATTTTGCAGTTAAGACATGCCAACCAACCCATAAAATTATAGCAATGATTACCAGTATACCTTCGCTAGATCCAGCACCAGGGTAAACAGCACCAACCACTTCTTCAGCTGGTTTGTTAAGGTGATCTATCCAGTTTGTTACTGTAGCCATATATTTCTCCTTTACCTGGTTGCAGATGAAACTGCTTTTTCATCTTCTTTAGCAGATTCCATCATTTCATAATCTAATCCAGCTATTTCTACTTCACGTGGGATTCTTAGTTTGCCCATACCGTTAAGTACTTTAGCTATGATATAGCCTGGTATTAGTCCAAGAACAACAAACATAATTATTGCTCCGATGAACTGTCCAAGAGGATTGATTGTTGCATAAGTAGTTCCATCCCACATAGCACCCACACTATAACCAGATGATGGATAGCCATTAAGAACAAAACCACAAATTACAAGACCAACAAATCCTGCATAACCGTGAACCGCTACTGCACCAACTGCATCATCGATTTTGAACTTACGTTCAACCCAGTAATGTAGTTTGTATGCAATCACAACACCGATCATACCAATGATCATTGATTGAATTGGATGATATAAGTCATTTCCAGCTGAAGCACAGATAACACCTGCTAGTCCACTAGAGTATGTCCAGAAAGGATCACCTTTAGCAATCCAATATCCAGCCAATAATCCTCCTGATAGTGACATCAAGAAGTTAAAGGTAATACCACTAAGTGTAGTAGGAGTTACGTATATGTTTGTAGCTGTCCAATAAGATATACCTTCCATTCCATATTCTGGACCTAAGTCAAAAATTGGAATGTTNCATGCAGCATAAAATCCCCAGAAACCAGTATAAATTAAAAATAATCCAACTGTTACTAGCCAAGGATTTCTAGGCCCTATGTTTCTAGGTTCACCACTTGATGAGAATTTTCCAATTCTTGGACCTAAAACCATAAGAACACCTAAAGCAAATCCACCCGCAATTGCGTGGATTACACCTGATGCATATGCATCATGATATCCTAAAAGTTTTAACATCCATCCATCAAAGTGCCATCCCCAAGCAGCATCAATTGTCCAAAATACAGATCCAATTGCAATTGCTAGAATACCAAATGCAAAAGTTGTAATTCTTTCAATGATAGCTCCTGAAACGATAGAAGCAGCTGTCCAAGAAAACAGAAGGAATGCAGCCCAGAAGACACCAGAAATGTGATCTCCTAGATTGATCGCCATAAGTTCACTTGTAGCTGTATACCAAGTAGCACTAAACGCAGACTCGTCTGTGATTAGAGCAGTACTTTCATTCATTATTGAAGGTGCTAATCCAGGTCCTGTTGGAAAAGCCCAGTAAATCCACCAACCAAATAAAAACCAAGTTACTGTTACCAAAGGTATCAGCATTGTATTTTTCATAAGAGTATGTTGATGGTGTTTGTATCGAGAAGCTCCAACCTCATACATACAGAAACCGACGTGAATTAAGAACATCAGCACCACTGTCACCCAGTAGTAGAATTCTGTAAATATGGTAGTAAGAGCAGCCAACTGATCAGTCATTTTCTCTCTCCATATTAGTTTATGGAAGCCTATTAAATTTTCTGATTCGATACAAATATAAAAAAGGTTTAAAAACCTAGCANGTGCGCTAGGTTTTTAAAAATAAATCAACTATTGATTGTTATTTAAAATTTTAGATAAGCTTTTTTCAAATCAACAAGAGGATGTTTTGGAGACATTTGGAACTTAACTAAAAGCTCTCTTGCAATCATGTCTCTGTCTTGTTGGTTGTTAGGAAGTTTAATTGATTTTGGAATTGTAACCCAACCATTTGCATTTCTACAGAACACTGCCGGTCTATCTTCNTCATAGCCCATATGCACATCTTCCAACCAATTTAAATCATCCCAACCCATTGCTTCTATATATTTTTTAAGAAANGGAGTTAGTTTTGAATAGTCAGGTAAAAGATTTACATCGTATCTGTAACCAATAGACTGACCNATCATTTTTTCTCTNGCAGTCTCTTTCTTTTTACCTAACTGNCCTTTNATCTCTTTTGTTTTTGCTACTTTTTTACTTTTTTTCTTTGGCATANTTACCTCTATATTTTGTGGTAGTTATCAACACCAACTGTNTAGTTAGTTCCAGCTAATGGAACTTTTGCTAAAGCTGATGCTTCTGATGTTAANGCAGCTAAATCTTCAGGCTCTAGAGAGTGGATATTTGTTTTACCACAAGCTCTNGCTAATAGCTGAGCCTCTAAAGTCATTGAGTGAAGATAATTATAAACTCTTAATGCAGCATCATCAGGGTTTAATCTTGCTCTAAGTTTAGGGTCTTGTGTAGCAACACCTACTGGGCAACGTCCAGTATGACAATGATAACATTCACCTGCTTTTACTCCCATTTCTTTTTCAAAGTTTGCTTCAGGGATATCTTTATTACAGTTTAGTGCGATCATAGATCCTGTACCAATTGCTATTGCATCTGCTCCAAGAGCTAAAGCTTTAGCCATGTCAGCACCGTCTCTTACTCCACCAGCATAAATTAATGTTACTTTTCCAGTTTTACCTACATCATCAATCGCTCTTCTTGCTTCTCGAATTGCAGCAATACCAGGAATTCCAGTATTTGCAGCAGCAATGTGAGGTCCTGCTCCAGTAGATCCTTCCATACCATCTAAATAAATAGAGTCTGGGTCACATTTTGCAGCCATACGCACATCATCATAAACTTTAGATGCACCTAACTTTAATTGAATTGGCACTTTATTTTTTGTTAATTGTCTTAGCTCTTCTACTTTTAAAGCTAAATCATCTGGTCCTAACCAGTCAGGGTGTCTTGCTGGAGATCTTTGGTCNATACCAGATGGTAATGATCTCATCTCAGCAACTTGGTCAGTAACTTTTTGACCCATTAAGTGTCCGCCCATTCCAACTTTTTGACCCTGTCCAATAAATACTTCAATACCATCTGCTAATTGTGCATGATGNGGNTTAAAACCATATCTNGATTGAATACATTGGTANTACCANTTTTCAGAATATCTTCTTTCATCAGGTATCATTCCNCCTTCACCAGAACATGTAGCNCTACCTGCCATAGTTGCTCCTCTAGCTAAAGCAGTTTTTGCTTCATAAGATAGTGCACCAAAACTCATACCTGTAATATAAACTGGAATATCTAACTCAATNGGATTTTCACATCTTGGACCGATCACAGTTTTTGTTTCACATTTTTCTCTGTAACCTTCGATTACAAATCTAGTTAGGGTTCCAGGCAAGAAAACCAAATCATCAAANGTAGGAATTTTTTTCATTAATGCCATTCCACGCATTCTGTATCTTCCTAATTGAGCTTTTATATGAATGTCGTCTATTACTTCAGGAGTGAAGATAGCATTATGTCCTAATAAACTTTTATTTCTTTTACCTTCTTCGTGCGCATGGACATCTGCTTTTCCACCAACACCTTTTCCATTTTTTTTAATTTTTTTACTTTTTTTCTTAGGCATTAAATTGCTCCCTTCTTCTCTGTAGGTTCCAAATTATCATAATTCCAAAGCTTTTTACCAGCTACAATTTTTTTCATTTTACTAACGTCAAAATTTTCACCAATTTCAGCTACCTTTANTTTTCTTTTTAGCCAATCTTGATCACTAGATGTTAATTCTGCATCTACTGCATCACTACCATAAGAACCAATTTCTCCACCTACGAAAATTGTCCCATCATACATAGAGTCGCCTAGGTTAATTCCAACATCTCCNAGAATTATTATTCTACCTCTTTGCATCATAAAACCAGTAAATGCACCAGCGTCACCACCAATTATTATGGTTCCACCTTTCATATCAATACCAGTTCTAGCGCCAACACTACCTTTGCAGATTAAATCTCCACCTCTGATTGCTGCACCAAAACAAGATCCGGCATTTTTTTCAATTACAACTTTACCGGCCATCAAGTTTTCTGCACAAGACCAACCAACTCTTCCATTGATTCTAACAATTGGTCCATCACACGAACCAATTCCAAAATAACCTAAACTTCCTTCAAAAATTAAGTTTAATTTATTAAGGATACCGACACCCAAACTATGTTTTCCTTGGGGGTTTTTGATTACAATTGTTCCGTAACCTTGGCTCATTAAATTATCAATTTCTTTATTAGCCTCTGCAGCAGTCATATCTTTAACATCAAGATCAGTTCTTTTGTTAAAGTCTACGTCATAAGTACCGAAGTAATAAAAATTCTCTGCCTCATCTGGGTTAAAGAATTTTTGTTGAGTTCTTCCTGTTAGAACTTCGGTATGCATACCCATTGATTGGGCTTTAGATTTTTTTGATACTGTTTTTAGATTTGCCATACTTTAACCTCCCCATCAAATGGATCATATGTGTCTATTTCTTGTGGTAACACAGATCTAATAGCTATCTCCTCTGATCCCATTGCAACTAAATCATCTGANTCATATAAAACTAANGGTTTTGCAGCCATAGTGTCTTTAGCCATTCCNANAGAGTCTTTTGTNGCNACNAAATAAGTAAANACACCGTCTAAACCAGTTAAACTCTCTTTCATNCCTTCTTCTAAAGTTGCACCATCTCTCATTTTTTCTGCAAGATAAACTGCNATTAATTCTGAGTCACACTCAGACATAAATCTCATTCCTTTATTTTCCAANACTCTTCTGTTGTTCCAATAGTTTGTTAANTGACCATTNTGAACTACAGAAACGTCACTAAAAGGATAGCCCCAGAAAGGGTGGGCAGATTTNATATCAACACCAGACTCAGTTGCCATTCTAGCATGACCTATTGCATGAGTTCCCACAACTTTATCTA
>FUFK010602727.1_pt1 | contig 15391 bp, 8 predicted proteins | sample 1021851 | NCBI WGS metagenome assembly FUFK01 (sample SAMEA51879418, study PRJEB19060) | metagenome | reverse complement strand
CCGAAAAAGCTACAGGCAGTATAAGGGGGAAAACGGACGGATTGTCGAGGTATTATGCCGAGAGATAACATTGTATTGCAGTGTACGGAATGCAAAGAACGCAACTACGTAACGACGAAAAACAAAAAGAGCACGCCTAACAGGCTGGAGTTCAAAAAGTTTTGCCGCCGTTGCCGTTGCCATACACTGCACCGGGAAAATAAATAACAGAACCTTGAAGCCGATAAAAGGCCGGCCGCAAACCGGCCAAGCGGCATCGGGAAGGGGTATGGTGTTAACGGTTAGCATGGAGGTCTCCAAAACCTTAGGTCCGGGTTCGAATCCTGGTACCCCTGCCAGACAAAAATTTAGCGGGTCCGGGCCCGCATAGTTTTCCAGGAGAAACAGAGTGTCTGAAGCTGTTGACACAGTAAAAGAAGCGTCGAAGAAAGAAGGTGTTGGCGATTTTATCCGCCACACCCGCGAGGAGTTGGCGCGGACATCGTTTCCGTCCGCGGATGAAGTGCGCAACACGACCATCATCGTCATTATCAGCGTGATTTTCTTCGCGATTTATTTGTTTTTGGTTGATCAGGCGTGGACATATATCCTCGAGGGCCTGACATGGCTGGTTAACAAGATTGCCGGCCTCTAAAGGATAACTTTGATGAAGCAGTGGTTTTTCATCCACACGTACTCCGGGCATGAGAACAAGGTCGTCGAGAGCCTACAGGCACGCATCCGCGATATGGGTCTCGGTGAATTGATAACCTCCGTGCTTTTGCCCAAAGAAACGGTTGTCGAGATTCGCGGCGGCAAAAAGGTCGAATCTTCGCGGATGTTTTATCCGGGTTATGTACTGGTTGAAATCGAGTGTGATGAAAAAGGAAAGATTCCGGACAACGTCTTTCATGCAATCCGCCAGACGCCGAAAGTAACCGGTTTCCTGGGTGGCAAAAACCCTACACCGCTGACTAAGGAAGAAGTTGACCAGATTGTCCACAATATAGAGGTTGCGACGGAAAAACCGCGACCGAAGTTCACTTACGATGTCGGCGAAGTGGTCAGAATCAAGTCCGGTCCGTTTGCAAGTTTCACCGGCAAGGTAGAAGAAGTAAACGAGGAAAAAGGTACGCTGAAAGTATCCATTACAATTTTCGGGCGTTCGACGCCATATGAAGTTGAATTTTTAGACGTGGAAAAAGTCACATTCACCGAAGACGAATAGACTTAATTTAATGAGGACATTTCCGGGATTGTATCCGGAATCGTAAATCGAAGAAATGGCAAAGAAAATCGAAGCATATATCAAATTGCAAATACCGGCAGGCAAGGCAAATCCTGCCCCGCCGATCGGACCTGCTCTTGGACAGCACGGAGTGAACATTATGGAGTTCTGCAAGGCATTTAATGCCAAAACGCAGAACGACGATCCGGATATGAAGATTCCGGTAGTGATTACGGTATATTCCGACCGCTCCTTTACTTTTGAGACCAAAACGCCGCCGGCGGCAGATCTGCTCAGAAAAGCAGCCGGAATCGCAAAAGGCTCCGGTAAGCCAAATCGCGAAAAGGTCGGGACGATTTCACGTGCAAAAATCGAAGAAATCGCCAAAAAGAAAATGCCGGATCTGAATACAACCAACCTCGAGGCAGCAATGAGAACCATCGAGGGAACAGCCAAATCAATGGGGCTGACAATCGAATAAAAGGATCAGATGCCGGGCGGCTTGATAAAAAGATCTGTCCGGTTAATCCAAACTGAGGGAGAACGATTAATTCGTTCGCTATTACCTGGAGGAAAAATGAAACGAGGGAAAAAATACCTTGCGGCTCTGGCAAAAATTGAGCCGAAGAAAAAGTACACACTTGATGAGGCGGTTGCGAAGTTAAAGGAAATCGCCTTTGCAAAGTTTGACGAAACGGTCGAATTGACAATGTGGCTCGGAGTCGATCCGCGAAAAGCGGATCAGCTGGTCCGCGGTACAATCGTGCTTCCGCACGGACTCGGAGGCGCGGCCAAGCGCGTAGTGGTAATCGCACAAGGCGACAAAATCCGTGAAGCGCAAGAGGCCGGAGCCGACGTAGCCGGCGGCGACGAAATAGTCGAGAAGATTAAGGGCGGCTGGCTGGATTTCGATGCATTGATAGCAACGCCCGATATGATGGGAAAGGTCGGGCAGCTTGGTAAAATCCTCGGGCCGCGCGGCCTGATGCCAAATCCGAAAACCGGCACGGTAACAATGGATGTAAAAACCGCCATTGAGGAAACCAAAGCCGGCAAAGTCGAATATCGCGTCGATAAAACCGGCGTGATCCATTCACCGGTCGGGAAAGTCTCATTCGATAATCAAAAATTAGCCGAAAATGCCAAAGTTCTGATAAATGCGGTTATCAAGGCAAAGCCCGCAACCGCCAAAGGGCGTTACGTCAAGAAAATAAATCTTGCCGCAACAATGAGCCCGGGCATTTTGCTCGATGAGGTTTCCTTTACTTAAAACTCCGGAGGAATCAAGAATTGACAACGGCGGATTTGGCCGAAACGAGGTATTAAGATGAAAACGCGAGAAACAAAACAAAAGGATTTGGCGCTGCTCAAAGAATCGCTTGAAAATTCGAAATCGGCAATTATCGTGAGCTTCAAAGGCGCATCGGTGGCAAAGGACTGGGAGCTTCGGAAAACCATACGTGAAGCCGGTGCCCATTATCGGGTTGTAAAAAATACCCTTGCACGTCTTGCCGTCAAGGGTACGGATTTCGAACAGGCAAACGATGCCTTCAAGGGCGTTTCAGCCATTGCATGGACAGATAAAGACCCTGTCGTGCTTTCGAAGGCCATCTCGAAATTTATTAAAGACAATTCGGACGTCTATAGCTTCAAGTCAGGCGTTGTTGACGGTAAAGTAATTGATTTCAAACAGTTAGGCGTTATAGCCAATCTTCCGTCCAAAGAAGAACTGATCGCCAAGCTTCTGTTTGTACTCAACGCCCAGGCTCAACGTTTGGTTACTGTCATCAATGCGGTTCCGCGTGATCTGGCTATCGTAATCAAACAAATCGGCGAAAAGGCTCCGGAATCGCGAACGCAGGCCGCCGGTCCGGCTCCGGCTGATCAGGAAGCGGGCGCTGCAGTGGCTGCTGCTGAAGGCTCGGAAGCGACGGCTGAGGAGGCTCCGGCAGAGGCAAAGGCCGAGGACTCAACGCCTGATGCCGGCAGCGGGGAAAAAGCGGAATAAAACAGTTTTAACCAACGAAAACATCGTTGGATAACAGGGCCGTACTCAAGGAAAACGGGCCGGGCGATATGTCAGGTCGCCTGTGCTGCTCGGATCCGTCGTGTTAAGGAGATGCACCTTAGGCAAGTCGGGTCCCATGGGTTCTAGCGGCTGACAACAATAGATAATGCCGTCATCTATTGAGAAATAATTTGAGGATGGCGGCGACGAGAACCCTAAAGGAGATAAATAATAGTCATGGCAATTACAAAGGCAGATGTAGTCGAGTATTTGAAGAGAATGACGCTTTTAGAAGCGTCGGAGCTTGTAAAAGAGCTCGAAGAGGTGTTTGGCGTTTCGGCAGCCGCCGCCGCTGCACCGGTTATGGTGGCTGCTGCGCCGGGAGCCGGTGACGGCGCCGCCGCGGCTGAAGAAAAAGATTCATTCGACGTTATCCTTGCTTCACCGGGCAGCAACAAGATCGGTGTTATCAAGGTCGTTCGTGAAGTCGTGGCAGGGCTCGGGCTGAAAGAAGCCAAAGACCTGGTTGACGGCGCTCCGAAACCGTTGAAAGAAGGCGTTTCCAAAGAAGAAGCCGAGCAGATCAAGGCAAAGCTCACGGAAGCCGGAGCAACGGTAGAGATCAAATAAATGTCGGGGACGGCGGCCTGCTTTTCCGAAGCCGGAAAAGCCGGATAGCTTCGGAGAGCGGCTGCCGGCCGGGGATTTGCCGTATGGCTAATCCCGTGTTAGTATTGATGATAGGCTGCGGGAAATTTTCGCCTTAAAAACTGATTATCTTATCAACCGGAAATGCTCCGGATAAGGTTTCCGGCCGCAATTTCCCGTTAAAAATAACGGAGAGTAGGTGTCTCTTTCGGCACTCTCGGAAAATTTGGTAACTGAAGCAAAACTGCTTGTAAAGCGGTCGGGGGAAATTTTTGTCCCCGCCCGCAGTTACCGCTTTTAAATGCGATGTCAGGCATCGGAACTGTTAAAGCAACTGCCGGCCTCGCCGTTGTTACCTAGTTAATTTAATAGTTTAGAAATCAATAGTTTTTTATCGCCACGGCGACTACTTCAGGGCATTCAAAAATATGATTAACAATCCGCTGCAAAGCAATACAATCGGGCTCGGAAGGCGAACAAGCCAATCACCCGAACGGGTTGATTTTTCCAAAATCTATACAACCGCGCAAATCCCGAATTTGATAGAAGTACAACGCGAATCCTACGAACGTTTCCTGCAAATGGATTTGATTCCGGAAGAGCGTGAAAACATCGGTTTGCAGGCGGTATTTTCATCGATCTTTCCCGTCTCGGATTTTCGCGAAACCGCCACGCTTGAATTCGTTGAATATCAGATCGGAAACTGGCAGTGCAAATGCGGTAATCTCGAAGGTCTCGACCATCTGCGCGCAAACTGTAAAAACTGCGGCGCGAAGGTAAAGGTTGACCCGTTCAATCCTGCTGAAGTTTTATGTAAAAAGTGCGGCACGTTCAACGAAGTCAAACCGAAACTGTGTCCTAATTGCGGTGAACCCGTCGGACTCAAACATAAACATGATCAGAAAGAATGCCAGGAACGCGGCATGTCTTACAGCGTGCCTTTGAAGGTAAAAATCCGTCTGACGGTTTATGACAAGGATCCGGAAACAAACATCTCCACCATTCGCGACATTAAGGAAGAAGACGTATTTTTCGGTGAAATTCCGCTGATGACCGATAACGGCACATTTATCATCAACGGAACGGAACGCGTCATCGTCTCTCAGCTGCATCGCAGCCCCGGCGTTTTCTTCAAAGGCGAACGCGATGAATTTCTGGCAAAGATAATTCCCTACCGCGGTTCCTGGGTTGAATTCGAATACGACCAGAAGGGCCTGCTTCACGCACGTCTCGGGAAACGCAAGATTCTGGCAACGATCTTCCTGCGGGCACTCGGGCTGTGGCTGAATCCGAAGGTTGATATGAAAACGCTTTCGGACAGCGGCGTGGAAGAGGTAGTAAAATCCGCAGAATACACCAATGCGGATATTCTCCGGCTCTTTTACACGGTGGACCGCGTTTACACCGAAAAGGGCAGCGTTTATTTCTCCGTCAAACCGCAGGGCGAGACGCATCTTGCCGGACTGCGTGCGGGCGAAACAATCAAAGACGGAAAAGAAGAAATCACCCGAACCGGCAAGAAAATAACCAAGGCGGCACTTAACGATCTGCGCCGGATGAAGGTCAAACGCGTAGAGATCAACCCGGCTGACCTGGAAGGTGCCGTCGCGCTTGCAGACGTAATCAATCACGAGACGGGCGAAGTCATCGTCGAATCAAACTCCGAGTTGACGGCCGCCAAGATACAACAGATTGTCGAAGAAGGCATTGAGAGCTTCGAAGTTATTTTCCCGAAAGAAGACATGATCGGCGATGTGATATCGCAAACCTTGAAAAAGGATTCGATCTCCAAGCCTGTTGACGCTTTGCTGGAAATTTACCGCAAAATGCGGCCCGGCGATCCGCCAACAGTTCCGACTGCGTATCGCCTTTTGGAAGGAATGTTCTTCGATCCGCGCCGGTTTGATCTTTCACGCGTTGGCCGTCTTAAATTCAATATCAAAATGGGACGACCCGAACGCGACCGGATTGACGATCCGCTTTTAGCGCCGATGGATTTCATCGATGTCGTCAATTACCTGCTGCGGATGAAAAAGGACAGTGAAAATTACACGCAGGACGACATCGACCATCTCGGCAATCGTCGTGTCCGCGCCGTCGGCGAATTGCTGGAAAATCAGTTCCGGATCGGGCTCGAAAGAATGGAACGGGCAATCAAGGAAAAAATGTCCATACAGCAGGATATGCATACGACGATGCCGCGGGATTTGGTCAATGCAAAACCTGTAACTGCCGCCGTGAGGGAATTCTTCGGGTCGTCGCAACTGTCGCAGTTTATGGATCAGACGAATCCGCTATCGGAAATAACCCATAAGCGGCGTCTGTCCGCACTCGGGCCGGGCGGCCTTTCGCGTGAACGGGCAGGTTTTGAAGTCCGCGACGTTCACCCGACACATTACGGGCGGATTTGTCCGATAGAAACGCCGGAAGGTCCAAACATCGGGCTCATCTCTTCGCTTTCGTGTTTTGCAAGAATTAACGAGTTTGGATTTATCGAATCGCCATACCGCAAAGTGGAAAACGGCCGCGTGGTCGAATATGTCAAGGTGCATAACGGCGGCGATACGAAATTCAAACCCGGCGATCATGTACCGCTCGAAGACGTAGAGCGTGCAAATAAGAAAGTGGCAAAAGAAGGCGGAAAACTTGCCGAATTCGAGCCATATCCTTTTTACCTGACCGCATGGGAAGAAGACAGATATATTATCGGCCAGGCAAATATTGAACTCGACAGCAAAGGCAACATTGTAAATGAACGCGTTGCAGCCCGGCGAAAAGGCGAATTTATTACCGCCGACCGATTAGAGATTCAGTATATGGACGTATCGCCGAAGCAATTGGTCTCTGTTGCCGCTTCGCTGATTCCGTTTCTTGAAAATGACGACGCAAACCGTGCTCTGATGGGTTCCAACATGCAACGGCAATCCGTTCCGCTGCTTCGTGCAGAGTCTCCCTATGTGGGAACCGGAATGGAAAAAGTTGCCGCCAGGGACTCCGGCGCCGTTGTCATCGCAAAACGCGACGGCGTAGTTGATTATGTCGATTCCGAACGCATAATCGTCAAGGCAGACCACAACGTTGACGGCACCATTTCGCGTGAAGTTACGGCTGATATCTATTCGCTGGTCAAATTCAAGCGTTCTAACCAAAACACCTGTATCAATCAGCGGCCGATCGTACAAGTCGGCGAACGCGTACGCAAAGGACAGGTAATCGCCGATGGACCTTGCACGGACCGCGGAGAGCTCGCTCTCGGGCGAAACGTGCTCGTTGCATTTATGCCTTGGCGCGGCTACAACTTTGAGGACGCGATACTGGTTTCCGAACGCCTGGTAAAAGACGATTACTATACCTCGATTCACATTGAGGAGCTTGAAATCGAAGCCCGCGATACAAAACTCGGGCCCGAGGAAATCACCCGCGACATTCCAAATGTCGGCGAAAATATGCTCCGTGATCTGGATGAATCCGGAATTATCCGAATCGGTGCACAGGTTAAACCGGGCTCGATTCTGGTCGGAAAGGTTACGCCAAAAGGCGAAACGCAGCTGACTGCCGAAGAAAAATTATTACGGGCAATCTTCGGCGAAAAGGCGGGAGACGTCAAAGATGCATCTCTTACCTGTCCGCCGGGAATTGACGGAACGGTCGTGGACGTTCAGGTCTTTACCCGCAAGGGACAGGAAAAAGATGCCCGTTCGCTTGCAATTGAAGCAATGGAAGAGGATGCTCTTCGGCGCGACCTCGAGGACGAAATCCGCATTCTGCAGGAACAACGCGACGAGCGTATTTACGAACTCTTCGAAGGCCGCAAACTGCAAAAAGACCTGCTCGACGGTAAGGAAGTAATCATAAAGAAAGGTACGACACTTACACGTGAACTTCTGCGCGGGATCGATATAAAAATCCTCAAGAAAGCTGAAGTTGCGGCCGGCAAAATAGATATAGCAGCCGAAATTCGTGAATACGAAAAACGAACCGAAAGACAGATAAATATCCTTTCGGACATTTACGAAGAAAAGATTACCAAGTTAAAACAGGGCGATGAACTGCCCCCGGGCGTAATCAAGATGGTCAAGGTCTTTGTGGCCATGAAACGCAAACTCAGCGTTGGCGACAAGATGGCCGGACGCCATGGTAACAAGGGCGTTATCGCACGCATTTTGCCCGAAGAAGATATGCCATATCTGCCGGACGGAACGCCGGTGGAAATCGTGCTGAACCCGTTGGGCGTGCCGTCACGAATGAACGTAGGCCAAATTCTCGAGACGCATCTTGGCTGGGCTGCCCGAGTCCTCGGGCTGCATTTCGCCACGCCGGTCTTTGACGGTGCAAGCGAAGAAGAAATCAAGGAATATATCCGAAAAGCCAATGCCAGGTTTGACGAGCTCGGACTGCCGCCATCTGTCGGCCCTTCCGGCAAAACACGGCTTTATGACGGGCTAACCGGTGAACAGTTCGAACAAAAAGTAACCGTTGGTTATATCTATATGCTCAAACTTTCTCACCTGGTGGACGACAAGATTCACGCACGTTCCATCGGCCCGTACTCTCTGATAACGCAGCAGCCGCTCGGCGGAAAGGCTCAGTTTGGCGGCCAGCGTTTCGGTGAAATGGAGGTCTGGGCTCTGGAAGCCTACGGTGCAGCCCATATTTTGCAGGAGCTTCTAACCTGTAAATCGGATGACGTTGCCGGACGGTCGAAAATCTATGAAACAATCGTCAAGGGAGTTTCTGATTTCGAACCCGGAATACCGGAATCCTTCAATGTCCTGGTGCGGGAACTTCAAAGCCTGTGTCTGGATGTGGAGTTGATTCAGGAAGATGAAATCGACCCCGATGCAGTCGCGGCCGGCGTGGACGCTCTGGTCGGCGTTGATTAAAGGCATCCGAAAGGGTAAGTTCTCCGCCGCCCGCGCGAACTGGTTTGTTTCCGATCCGCAGAAGCGGGCAAATGACAGCGGATCGGATACTGAGATCGAATACGGAGATTTGGAATGTTTCGATTCAATAACGAAAGCAAAACGCAGTTGACCACAAATTACGAGGCTATTCGCATCAGTCTGGCCTCACCTGAAAAAATTCGCTCCTGGTCGCACGGCGAAGTAACCAAGCCGGAAACTATCAATTACCGGACTTTCAAGCCGGAACGCGACGGACTGTTTTGCGCGCGGATATTCGGGCCCGTGTCCGATTGGGAATGTCTCTGCGGTAAATACAAGCGAATGAAACACCGCGGCGTAGTCTGCGATAAGTGCGGCGTAGAAGTAACGCAAAGCAAAGTTAGACGCGAACGCCTTGGACATATCGAACTTGCAAGCCCTTGCTCGCACGTATGGTTTTTCAAAGGTCTGCCGTCGCGTATAGGCCATCTTCTCGATATCACGCTTCGCGACCTCGAGAAAATACTTTACTTCGAAACCTATATCGTCATTGATCCGGGCGATGTACCCGATATCAAGGAAAAAGATCTTTTGACAGACGAGAGATATCGTGAGCTGAGCCGGGAATACCCGAATCGTTTCGTTGCAAAAATGGGTGCCGAAGCCATCAAGGAGCTCTTGATGAAAATAGACATCAATGAGCTGGTTGAAGAACTCCGGCAAAAAATGCGCGACGAAACTTCGCAACAGAAAAAACTCAAATATTCCAAACGGCTCAAGGTTGCAAACTCATTCGCGCGTTCAGGCAATAAACCCGAATGGATGATCCTCGATGTAATTCCGGTCATCCCTCCCGAATTACGGCCGCTTGTCCCGCTGGACGGGGGACGCTTTGCAACCAGCGATCTGAATGATCTCTATCGCCGCGTCATAAATCGAAACAACAGGCTCAAGAAATTGATAGAGCTGCGAGCTCCGGAAGTCATCGTTCGCAATGAAAAACGAATGCTGCAGGAAGCCGTCGATGCTCTGTTTGATAATGGCAGACGCGGACGCGTTCTGCGCGGAGCCAACAACCGGCCGCTCAAGTCTCTCTCCGGTACGCTAAAAGGAAAACAGGGACGATTTCGTCAGAACCTGCTTGGTAAACGTGTTGACTATTCGGGCCGTTCAGTCATCGTGGTCGGCCCCGAACTCAAACTTCATCAATGCGGCCTTCCGAAAAAAATGGCGCTCGAGCTCTTCAAGCCGTTTATTTACCATAAGCTTGAAAAAGAAGAACATGCAGCAACAATCAAGCAGGCCCGCGAAATGGTCGAAAGGCAGGAGCCGATCGTCTGGGATATCCTCGAAGATGTGATTCGTGAACATCCCGTGCTTCTTAACCGTGCTCCGACGCTGCACCGGCTCGGGATTCAGGCTTTCGAACCCGTTCTGGTCGAAGGCAAGGCAATCAAGATCCATCCGCTGGTATGTACGGCATTTAATGCTGATTTTGACGGTGACCAAATGGCCGTGCATATACCGCTTTCTGCCGAAGCACAGATAGAGGCTTCCGTGCTGATGCTTGCGTCACACAACCTGCTGTCNCCCGCCAGTGGACAGCCAATCGCAGTACCCTCGCAGGATATTGTTCTCGGCTGCTATTATCTGACGCTTGGCCGTGATGATCTGAAGGGACATGGAAAGGCCTTCAATTCAATTGAGGAAGTACTGCTTGCACTTGATGCCGGAGTCATCGAAACGCAAACCAAAATCCGCCTGCGTTGGCGCGGCTCGCTTATTGATTTGACGACCGAATCGCATCCGCAGGACGTTATGCGCGCAACTGTTCGGGAAAATGTAGATCAAATCATCGAAACAACTACCGGGCGTGTAATCCTGAACGAACGTCTGACACGCGACGGATTGCCCTTTATCAATGGAACGCTGAAGAAGAAAGGTCTGCAATCGCTTGTCAGCTTCTGCCATTTCAAAATCGGGCATGAGCCGACCGTTGCATTGCTTGATGACCTCAAGACTATGGGCTTCCTCTATGCGACCCGTTCAGGTATGTCCATCGGCGTTGATGATATGGTAACGCCGCCAAACAAATGGAAAATTATCGAAGAAGCACGCAAGGAAGTAGATAAACTTCAAAAACAATACGAAGAAGCCACAATGACCAATATGGAACGTGAAAATAAAGTAACGGCCATTTGGTCAGAGGTAACGGACCGCGTAGCCAAAGAGATGTTCAAGGCGATGCACCAACGCGAGGAAGAGCGTAAGGAACTCAACCCGATTTTGGTGATGGCCGATTCCGGAGCCCGCGGTTCTGAGGCTCAAATTCGGCAGCTGGCCGGTATGCGCGGCCTTATGGCAAAACCATCCGGCGAGATCATCGAAAATCCGATTCTGGCAAACTTCCGTGAAGGCCTCGACGTATTGCAGTACTTTATTTCCACACACGGTGCGCGAAAGGGTCTTGCCGATACGGCACTAAAGACCGCAGACTCCGGCTACCTTACCCGGCGTCTTGTTGACGTTGCCCAGGACGTAATCGTTTCCGAAGAAGATTGCGGAACCAGCCGCGGCGTTTGGGCCGAAGCAATTATCCGAAACGGTGAAGAGGTGGAAAGCCTGCGCGACCGTATAGTCGGTTGCACCGCTCTGGAGGATGTGCGCGATACACTTGATCGAAGCATTGTCATAATCAAGGCAAATGAAGAAATCGATGAAGAACGCGCCGCACAAATACAGCTCTCCGGTCACCAGCGAATCCGCATCCGCTCACCGCTCACCTGTCAAAGCCGCCGCGGAGTCTGCGTAAAATGTTACGGACGCAATCTTGCTACCGGCAAAACCGTCGAAATCGGAGAAGCGGTTGGCGTTATCGCCGCACAGTCAATCGGTGAACCCGGTACGCAGCTTACAATGCGTACTTTCCACGTCGGCGGTACGGCAAGGCTCGAACAGGAAACCAAACATGTCGCGGCAATGGACGGAACCATCAAGTTCCTCGGCGATATGAAGGTAATCAAAAACCGTGCCGGGGAGATGATCTCGCTCAAACGGCAATCAGAGATTGCCATTGTAGATGATCGCGGCCGGGAGGTTGCACGTTACCAGGTTGTTTACGGAGCTCAGCTTCATGTCAAAGACGGACAGAAAGTCAAAGAAGATGACGTTCTGGTTACATGGGATCCGTTTACATTTGCGATTTTGACCGAGGTTAAAGGTACCGTTAAATATCAGGACCTGAAAGAAGGAAAAACGGTCGAAGAAGATATCGATAAGGTAACCGGCCAAAAACGCCTTGTCGTAAAAGACTCCGACGAGAAAAATCAACCGCGGCTCGAGATCCGTGAAGGCAATAAAATCCTCCGGACATATCAGATGCCGATCCGTGCAAACCTGCTTGTCGAGGACGGTCAGGAAGTTGCCCCGGGTGATATCATCGCCAAAATTCCGCGTGAAACGACAAAGACCAAAGACATCGTCGGTGGTTTGCCGCGTGTTGTGGAACTATTCGAAGCCCGCAAACCGAGCGAAACGGCCGTAATGACTGAAATCGATGGCGTAGTCGAATTCGGCCAAATTTCCAAAGGTAAGCGCAAGATTATTATCAAGGGTGATGATGGTACCATCGCAGAATATGACATTCCGCGAGGCACGCATATCAACGTCCAGGAAGGAGACCGCGTCAAAGCCGGCGAACCTCTAATGGATGGCCCGCTAAACCCGCATGACATTCTGCGAGTACTCGGAATGGAAGCACTCCAGAAATATCTCGTCAGCGAAATTCAGGAAGTTTACCGTCTGCAGGGCGTAAACATAAACGATAAGCATATTGAGGTTATAGTCCGTCAAATGCTCCGCTGGGTAAAGATAAAAGAGGTCGGGGATACCGATTTCCTAATGGAAGAGCAAGTTGACCGCTTCAGATACGAAGACGAAAATCGTCGGGTCGTCGAGGCAGGCGGCAAACCCGCCATCGGTGAGCCGCTCCTGCTCGGTATTACCAAANCCTCGCTCTCTACCGATTCGTTTATTTCGGCCGCAAGCTTCCAGGAAACCACACGCGTACTGACCGAAGCTGCAATCTCCGGTCGCGTTGATTACCTCCGCGGTTTGAAAGAAAACGTCATTATGGGACGCCTTATCCCGGCGGGTACGGGTATGAAATATTACCGTAATATCCAGATTGATCCGGATCCGACAGAAAACCGCAAAGAGCAGGACGAATTCGATGAGATCGAGACGATCCGGGGCGGAATCGACATTCCGACTTTGTCTGCGGTTCCCGGCATCGGCGACGGTGATGACTACTCTGAGGAAAATGAATCAGTCGAAATGGAGGAAATCGAAGACTTCGATATCGATGAAGCCATGAATATAAATCTGGAAGATGACGAGATCTAAATCTCAGTCATTCTGATTACTCCTACCTTTCCAAAAAGCCGCAGATTCAAACCGTCTGCGGCTTTTTGCCACATACTTGCACGGCGCTTACCATACAGAATTTTTTCAGCAACTTTAATTAAACTATTCAAATATGCGATTTTAAGGGGACTTAAGCAACTTTATGCCTGGATTGACACATTGGCATGGAATTTGCCATTATTTATTAGCCCAATATCTTCGTCGCTGTAATGACGAATTGGAATAGAAGGTTAATTCAATCTTTTTTCTTATTAGGTGACCAATGTCACCAAAAAACCGGGTATACCGCCCCGGTTACCAAAATATTAAGCCAAATCGGTAATATAGCCGATCGCGGTTTAGTTTCCCCCAATCTCCGACTGAGATTCTTGCCCCGCACTGGCAAGGAATCTCACACGTTCTATCTAAAGAAAGTGTAAGCTCGGAAAATTCAAGACCAGGGTGTACGTGAGTAGGATTGCTTCAAAGAGCAATCATTTTTATCAAGTTTATCAAGCGATAACCGGTAGTTGCCGTCACGTATTCACTGAGCAAACAAATCACAAAATATTAGCGGAGCTGTTAGAATGAAGACCACCACCAGCCAGTTGCCGTCCTTTAGTTTTCGTCGTTATTTGTCTCCGATAACTGTCTTAATTATCGGTATCTTGCTTCTTGGTTGTACAAATATCAGCCTCTTCGGGCAATCAAGCGTAAAACTTTATCCAAAAATTATTAGATTACAAAAAGGCAAAACTAAAAGCATCACGGCAGCCGCTTATTCAAGCCCTTCACAACCCGTTTATAGTGCGACTTTCGGCTTTTCCGTAAGCAACCCTACAGTGGTAAGTATCTCCCCTGCAGTAGTTTCGGGAGATGACATAAGTACGTCGACCACGCCGCCACCTAATTTGAGGACGCTTACCGGACTAAATGCCGGTACTGCGACTATTACGGCTACGTGGAATGGATTGACAAGCAATGTTGCGAATATCATTGTAGATGATCCAGCGGCAACACCCATTGCAATCATAACGGGAGATGGTAATTCAGCCAATGGTACGAATATAAATACGTACGTTGGTGAAGCGATTGAAGTCAGTGCCGAATCATCGACAGGTGTAGCAAGTGTTGAGTGGAATTGGGGTGATGGAGATAAGACCACAGAATTGTTGTCTGCTACGCATGCATATCTTGTAGCCGGAACATATACTTTGCGTTTAACTATAACAAATACACAAGGGCAAAGTTCAATTGCAAATATAAATGTCAATGTTGCAAATCATCCGGCACCAACGCGTATCATCAACGTCACAACCATTTCCCAGCTTGTAAATGCTTATAATTCAGCTACGGGAGGTGAACATATTGTTATTCCTGCGGGAACGGTTCTAACCGGCGAGATAGTATTACCTTACAAAGCATTTTCGGATTACGTTACTATTCGTTCCAGCGGCACAATGCCTGATATAAGGGAAAGAATAAGCCCTAACAATGCAGGGCTGGTTACAATTCGCGGCTCAGCAGTTGGTTCTATTCCACTGACTATAAAAAGCAGAGCATCAAAAATTAGATTGATCGGACTAAAGTTTGATCCAAAATATTACACTTCGAACAATGGTCCGAGCACTTATTATCTTGTGCAAATTGGAGAGGCTTTCACACAAACGGATGTAAGTCAAAATCCAAACAAGATAATAATGCAACACTGTGTAATAAACCCGCCGGACGATGTCGATGTCGTGCATGCCGTCCTTAATGATGGATACAAAGTTTCATTGATATCTAATTGGATTGGGAACGTAAAAACAAACGGGGGACAGGATAGCCAGGCAGTTGTTTCATTTGACGGGCGTGGCGCTCATGTTTATCATAATAACTTTTTCGAAGCAGCATCGGAAAATGTTATGTATGGTGGAGCGGTGCCTAATATTGATGGCTTGGTTACCACCAACATCGAATTTCGGAGATGTTATTTTTCTAAACGACTGAATTGGCGTTCATATAATGGCACTACTCACCCAATAAATGTTAAGAACCTTTTTGAAGTTAAGAACGCTCGTCGGTTGTATCTGGAAAGCAGTGTTCTGGAAAACCATTGGGATGCACTCCGAAGTCAGCTTTTCGCATTAGTGTTCAAGAGCGCGACCAGCCCAGGCTCAATAGGAGAATTCGTACCTTGGGCTATAAGCGAGGACATAGTAGTTGAAAATTCAAAAATCAATCATATTTACGGCGGGG
>FUFK010477669.1_pt1 | contig 15398 bp, 14 predicted proteins | sample 1021851 | NCBI WGS metagenome assembly FUFK01 (sample SAMEA51879418, study PRJEB19060) | metagenome | reverse complement strand
GGGCGGCTGCTGGTCGAAACCTTCCCGCACGAGGGGCGGCACCATATGGTGGTGTACAGTTTCGAAGGGTGGAACGCGCATCAGTCGCTCGGCATGCTGGTGACGCGGCGGATGGAGGCGCTGGGGCTGAAACCGATCGGGTTCGTTGCGAACGATTATGCGCTGGCGGTGTATGGCTTGGAGCCGATCACCGATCCGGTGGCGCTGTTTTCGCCCGATATCCTGGAGGATGAGTTCGTCGACTGGGTGCAGGGGTCGGCGCTGCTCAAGCGGGCGTTCCGCGAGGTCGCGATCATCGGCGGGCTGGTGGAGCGGCAGCAGCCGGGGAAGAAAAAGACCGGGCGGCAGGTCACGTTTTCGACCGACCTGATCTATGACGTGCTGCGCAAATATGAGCCCGATCACCTGCTGCTCAAGGCGGCCTGGGCCGATGCGCGGGCGCGGATGACCGATGTCGGGCGGCTCGCGCATCTGCTCGACACCGCGGCGGAGCAGATGGTGCATGTCGACCTTGATCGCGTCAGCCCGATGGCGGTGCCGGTGCTGATCATGATCGGGCGCGAGACGGTGGCGCAGGGCGCAGCGGAGGACGCGATGCTGATCGAGGCCGAGGCGCTGGCGGTCGAGGCGATGCGGGTGGATTGAGTTTGCTGCGCCTTTCGGCGCAGTTCGGCGCCGGCCCGCTCCCCCACCCGGCTACCCATAGAATACACTGTCGTTGGGTGGCCGGGTGGGGGAGCGGGCCGGTGCCGCAACCGTTTGAGCATCGCTCAACCGCAAAATCCCTTCGACCAACGGCAATTGCTGCGCAGCATGGCGCGGTGTAGGATCGTGCGATGCGGTCGTTCTTCATCCTGCCGCTCGTTGCAGCGTTCGGCGCGCAACCCGCGCCGGAAGAATCGTCGCCGCCGTCCCCGGTCGCAGAGGCAGAAGGCAAGACCGTCGCGCTGGGGTCGATCGCGACGCGGATGACCGTTCCGGTGTCGATCGGTGGCGCCCCGCCGCGACCCTTCATCATCGATACCGGTGCCGAACGCTCGGTCGTGTCGCGCCAGCTGGCGGGGCAGCTCGGCCTTGCCGCCGGGCCGCAGGTGCGGCTGACGACGATGACCGGCACCGCCCGGGTCGAGACGGTGGTCGTCCCCTCGCTCAGCGTCGGGCCGGTGCGCGACCGGCGCGCGTTCAANGCNCCGGCGCTGGANGAGGTGCATCTCGGCGGGCACGGGCTGCTGGGNATCGAGCANTTGCGCGATCACATGGTNTCGATCGACTTTGCCAAGCGCGAGATGGCGGTGCGGCCGTCGCGCAAATTGCAGTATGGCGCGGCACGCGACCGTGATCCCGACGAGATCGTGATCGTCGCGCGCAGCCGGCTCGGCCAGCTGATCGTGACCGAGGCGGAGTTCGAGGGGCATCGGGTGACGGTGGTGCTCGATACCGGATCGCAGATCAGCATGGGCAATCTGGCGCTGCAGCGGCGGTTGCGGCGTATTCCCCTGAAAGGTCCGATCGAGCTGACCAGCGTGACCGGTCAGAAGTTGTCGCTGAACTACCATGTCGCGGGTCGGGTGCGGATGGGCGGGGTGGTGATGAGCGGGCTGCCGGTCGCCTTTGCCGATATCCCGCCCTTTGCGCATTTCGGACTGGAGGATCGCCCCGCGCTGATGCTGGGGATGGACGCGTTGCGTGCGTTCCGCCGGGTCGAGATCGACTTTCCCGCGCGCCGGGTGCGGTTCGTGATGGATCGCAATCCCACACCGGCCACCGGATCGCGCATCGGTTGACGGCGCGCGTCGGCGCGGCGATAGCGGGACCATGGTTCCCTTTTCGTTCGCCGGTCATGATCTGTGCGCGTTGCCGGAGGCGGCGCTATACTGGCCGGCGCGGCGCGCGCTGATCGTCGCCGACCTGCATTTCGAGAAGGCGAGCTGGTTCGCGCGCTGGGGGCAGCTGCTGCCGCCTTATGACAGCCTGGCGACGTTGGATGCGCTCGCGGCGCTGGTCGCACGCACCGACGCGCGCGAGCTGTGGTGCCTGGGCGACAGCTTCCACGATTCGGCCGGGTGCGAGCGGTTGCCGGAGGCGGCGCGGGTGAAGTTGCGTGCGCTGACCGGGGCGCTGGAGTGGACCTGGATCACCGGCAATCACGATGCGGCGCTGGCCGAGCAGGCGGCGATCGACCATTGCGGCGGGCGCGTGCTGATCGAGGCGGAGGTCGACGGCCTGTTGCTGCGGCACGAGGCCGAGCCGGGCGAGCTGCGGCCCGAATTGTCCGGGCATTTCCATCCCAAATTGCGCATCCGGGCGCGCGGACGGGCGGTGGCGCGGCGGTGCTTCGTGGCGAGCGGGACCAAGCTGATCTTGCCTGCGTTCGGCGCGCTGACCGGGGGACTCGACGTCGATCATCCGGAGATCGTCCGTGCAGTCGGGCGCGGCGCGCAGGCGCTGGTCGCGCTCGAGGACCGGTTGCTGCGCTTTCCGATTGCGGCGTGAACCCCGGCGGTTCCCCTCCCTGAAAGGGAGGGGCTAGGGGTGGGTTTAGCGGCAAGCGAGGCTCGATGCCTCGATTGCCGCTGTTTTGCCGCACGGTCTGTTTGAGCCTACTCGGCGCGCAGACGCGCGCACCCACCCCCGACCCCTCCCTTTCAGGGAGGGGTTTACTTCCGCCGCTCAGTTTTGCCGGTGCAGCTCGCCGGGCCGGGGCCACTGATCAGGCAGGCGGCGTTGCCGGTAACGCGGACCGCGCCGGTGCCCAGCGTCGCGATCTGCGCGGTGTAGCGGGCGGTGAAGCGGCTGTCCCCGGCGCTTTGCGATTGGACGATGAGGTCGTTGACGGTCATCCCTGTCGCGTCGATCGATCCCGCGCCATAGCTGCCGAACCGGGCAGAGCGGGTCAGGCCGCCCTTGATCCGCACCGCGCCGGTGCCGGTCAGCGTGACCGCAAGCTGATCCGCGTCGAGCTGTGCGATATTGAGCGAGCCCGCGCCATTGACGCCCAGATCGACGCGCTGGCCGCCGATCCGGTCGACCTCGACCGATCCGCCGCCATTGATGTTGATCCCGCGCAGCCCGCGCGCGCCGACGGTGATGGTCAGCGGTCCGCTCGCCTCGCTCCACCCCTCGAACGTCTGGTTGCGTGGGCCGATCACCAACTGGCCACCCATGTTGCGGACGCTGACCCGGTCGAGCGCGCGGCGGTCGCCGGTGATCACGGCCTTGGGCGGCTGGCCATCGATCAGCTTGACCAGAAACGGCCCATCGACGCGCAGCCGTCCGAAGCCGGTGAGCATGACGGTGTTGCTCTCCGACGCCTGCGGAACGGGTGCCGCCGCCGAGGCGAGCAACAGGATGGGGAGAGCAAGCAAGCGCATCAGGCGGGCATCGCACCGATTGCCCGCCCCGCGCAAGTGACGTGACTCAGCTACAGCGCGCGTCGCCCGAGCCCATCTTGCTGACCGAGCACTTTGCGCCGCCGGTCAGTTCGACATCGCCCGATCCGATCAGCGAGATATCCGCCGGCCCGCTCACCTGCGCGCGGACATTGCCCGAGCCGGCGATCGAGATATCGGCCTTGGCCGATTTGAGGCCGGTCGCGGTGACGTTGCCCGACCCGGCGATCGAGATGTCGAGCGCGGAGCTGGTCCCGCCGGAGATCGTCACGTCACCCGATCCGGCAATCGCCAGATCGGCCTTGCCCCCCGCCAGCGCGGCGATGGTCATGTTGCCGGAGCCGGCAATGGCGCCATCGAAATCGCGCTTGGCCTGGTCGATCGTCATGTCGCCCGACCCGGCAATGTCAGCGCTGGCGAGCGCGGGGAGGGTGACGATGATCTTTGCGCCCTTGTCGCCGCCCCAGTTCCACTCGCCATCCTTGCGCCCGATGCGCAGCGTGTCGCCATCTTTGCGGATTTCGAGCCGGTCGAGCAGTGCGCTGTCGCCCTCGGCGGTGACAGCGAAGGCGCCGGTGCGTACTTCGACATCGTCGGCGCCGCGCAGCGACACGCCGGTGAAGTCGGCGACCTGGAAAGTGCGCGTCGCGCCCTGGCCGCTCGGCTGGACGACGTCGCCGCTCATGCCGTTGGCGAAGTTGCACGCCGACAGCGACAATGCGGCGGTGGCGACAAGTGCGATGCGGAAGCGGTTCATCGGCTCTCTCCAATGTGTGTTGTTTCAATAATACACGCTGCGCACAGACGGTGCAAACAAAAAGGGCGGCCCCGCAGGACCGCCCTTGTCGTCAACGGATCGGCATCACCCAATCAGGCGGTCGCCTTGTCCTTGTTGTAGATCGCGGCCGAGGCGCGGAGGATGTCGAGCAGCTTTTCGAGCGCGGCCTTTTCGTCGATCTGCTCCATCGCGGCGAGCTCACGCGCGAGGCGCGAGGCGGCGGCTTCGAAGATCTGGCGTTCGGAATAGCTCTGCTCGGGCTGGTCGTCGGCGCGGAACAGGTCGCGGACCACTTCGGCGATCGACACGAGGTCGCCCGAGTTGATCTTCGCTTCATATTCCTGCGCGCGGCGCGACCACATGGTGCGCTTGACCTTGGGCTTGCCCTTGAGCGTGTCGAGCGCCTCACGCAGCGTCTTGTCGCTCGACAGCTTGCGCATGCCGACGCTTTCCGCCTTGTTGGTCGGAACGCGGAGGGTCATCTTCTCTTTTTCGAAGCGGAGCACGTACAGCTCAAGCTGCATGCCCGCGATTTCCTGCTTCTGGAGTTCGATCACACGGCCAACGCCGTGCTTGGGGTATACGACATAATCGCCGACATCGAAGGACAGCGCCTTGGCAGCCATGTGCGGGAAGCCTTTCTTTTGAACTCACGCCCCTGAAGGGATTGCGCCACAGGCCCGGTGCGGTTACCGGGCGGGTGAAGCCGGTTCGGGGCAAATCAACAACGGTCTCCAGTACCGAAACGCGATTCCTCACGTTCGGCGCGCTGTTTAACACAGATGCAATAAAATTACCACACCGGAATTGGTGGGGATTGGACTCCATTGTCTGCGCTCAGTCCGGGGTGAGGCTGATTGCGCGCCATGTTCGATCCGACCATAGTTCGTGCATGTTGTCACTGCTCCTCCTCCTTGCGATCCCGTCGCCCGATGCTTCCGCCGAGGCCACGATGACGCCTGCGGTTCGCGCGTTGGTCGATCGACGCGGATCGATGTCGGCGAGCGCGTTTGCCCGGGAGCTTGAGGCGCTCGCCGCCACCGATGCCGTCGCTGCGGAGTTGCTAGGCGAAGCGCTGATGTTCGGCCTACTTGGGCTTCCCGTCGATGTGCCGCGAGCCTGTGGTTGGTTCGAGCGCGGCGCGGGCAAGCGCGGCGACGCAACCCACAATCTGGCGCTGTGTCATGAGCGCGGCGAGGGGCGCCCCAAGGATCTGGCGCGCAGTCGGGTGCTGTACGCACAGGCGGCGGAGCTTGGCTGGGTTCAGGCCAAGTGCGCGCTCGGCAATTTGCTGATTGCCGGGCAAGGCGGCCCCGTCGATGCGCCGCGCGGCGTGGCGCTGTGTCGCGAAGCGGCGGAGGCGGGAAACGCGCATGCTCAGGCGGATTATGGCATCTTCCTGCTTGAAGGTAAGATCGTGCCCAAGGATGTGGTCGCGGCGCGACGCTGGCTGACCGCTGCGGCTGAACAGAAACAGGCGAATGCGGCGTTTCTGGTGGCGCAAATTCACTGGTATGGCGACGGGACGCCGTTCGACCGGGCTGCGGCAGAACGCTGGTGGCGCGTTGCCTATGACGGCGGGCGCAAAGACGCGGCGATCCACGTCGCCCAGGCGATCTACAAGGAGATTTCGCCGGACGGCAAAGTCGTGAACCGCGCACGCGTGCCGGAATGGGTTGGATGGCTCAGGATCGCTGCCGCCGAGGACCCCGATCCCGCGCGGCGCGCGAAATGGCAGGAAATCGTGAAGTCGCTCGAAAAGGGCGATTGAAGATCAGTCGCCCGCGCCGGGTTCGGGCGAGAAATACTTCTCGTACTTCCCCTCTTCACCCTTGTGCTCGTCGGCGTCGGCCGGGGTCTGGTCGGCCTTGCGCGTGACGTTGGGCCATTGCGCGGAGAAGGTGTTGTTGAGTTCCAGCCACTGTTCCAGACCGCTCTCGGTGTCGGGCAGGATCGCTTCGGCGGGGCATTCGGGCTCGCACACGCCGCAATCGATGCACTCGCTCGGGTTGATGACGAGCATATTCTCGCCCTCATAGAAGCAGTCGACCGGGCACACCTCGACGCAGTCCATATATTTGCAGCGGATGCAGGCGTCGGTGACGACATAGGTCATGGCAGGTTCGGCCCCTCAAACGCCCCGTCCGGGCGGTGTTCTATCGCCTTTTGCTATGCAAGCCGCTGCGTCAGGTCAATCAAGACACGCTTTCTGCGATACGTTCTCAATCTTGTGCGACGGGCGCGCCCGCGGTGAGTTCGGTGTAGCAGTCGCGCGCTTCGGCGGGTGGACCGCGCCGGTGCGGCAGTGTTTCGATCCGCACCACGCGCACCTTTCCGCCATGCGTGACGAAGGCGAGGATGTTGCCGGGCCGCACGGGAAGGTGGCCCCGCTCGACCCGCCGTCCGTCGATGCGCAAATGGCCGGATTCGGCGAGCGCGCGGGCAAAATTGCGCGAGGCGGAAATGCGCGACCACCACAAGAAGCGGTCGAGCCGCATCGCGTCAGCCATCGATCAGGTCCGCAAGCGCAGCAAAGGCGTTGTCGCGCGGGGCCGGTTTGGGCTTGGCGAGCGGGGTCAGCCCCTTCCACACCCAGCGCTGCGGCTGGCCTTCGCGTCCGCGTAGCGCCTGAAAGCCGAGCTGCGCCATCAGCCGCGCCAGCGTGTCGGAGGTCAGGCCCATCGATGTGGCCAGCGCAGGGTCTGGCGCGAAGGGCGCGCGGCCCTTTCTGGAGTCATGCGCCGCGCGGGCGATCCGTTCGGCCAGGTCGATGCGCACCGCCTGTTGCCCCAGCGGGCGATAGCCATGGTCGAGCGCTGCGCCGGGTGCGGTGCGGGCGAGGACGCTGGCGCCATCTGTCGGTCCATCGCCAAGGTTCAGCAGCGCACGGCGCGCGGCTGCGGCGCGGGGTTTGAGCAGGCCGGGCATGAACAGGTCGAGCGTACCGATCACCAGCCCCGCCTTGCGCAGCCGCTTGCGATCATCGGCATCGAGCGCCTCGACCAATGCCCCGGCAGCACGGCGCGGCATCAGCCCGCCGGCCTGGACGAGCAATCCGGCGAGCGCGCGCACCCGGCTGCCCGCAGCAGCATCGCGGCTGAGCGCGTCGAGCTTGGCGAGATCAGGCAGGTCGGCGGCGATCCGCGCGTCGAGCCAGGCGGCAGCCCGTGCCTGCGCGGCAGCCTTTTCACGCACATCCAGCACGTCGAGCGTGCGGCACAGCCGGATCGCGGGACGCAGCGGATTGGCGGTGGAGTCGAGATGGGCGACGCGGACGCCCTGCCAGTGGAGTTCGTCGCCGACCCGCGAGAGTGCGTCGTCCGGCGCATCGGCGAGCGCGGCGGCGCGGCGGCGCAGTTCGGGGGCGAGGCCCTTTTCGGCGGCGGCGAGCAGCATCCGCTTGTCCGCGGCGCGCGCATCGGGCGATACCGCGAAGTGAAAACCGTTGAGCTGGCCAAGCACATGATCCTCGACCGTCACCTCGCCTTCGGCCCCGATCACCACGGGAAGGTGCGAGGCGTCCGCACCGATCTGGCGCAGCAGCACCGTGGTGCGCTTGTCGACGAAGCGCTGGGTGAGGCTGGCGTGGAGCGCGTCGGACAATTTCTCCTCCAGCGCGCGGGTGCGGTCGGCCCAATGCGCCGGGTCCTCCAGCCAGTCGGCGCGGTGCGCGATATAGGCCCAGCTGCGCGCGGCGGCGATGCGCCCGGCGATGCTTTCGACATCACCATCGACGCGGTCGAGCCGGGCGATTTCGTCCGCGAACCAGATATGCGGGATATGGCCGCGCCCCTCGCTCAGATGGCGGAACACGCGCGACGCGAAGCGTGCATGCGGGTCGAGGCCCAGCTTGCGGAAATCGGGCAGGCCGCACGCTGCCCACAGCCGCGCAACGGCACGCGGCGTGCGGACGCGGTCGCGCACCCAATCCTCGTCGGCGAGGCGCTTGAGCACCATCAGGTCGGTTGCCTCGGGCGCGGCGCGCAGCATGGGCAGGTCGGGCTTGGCCTCCAGGCTCGCGATCAGCGCGGCGATGCTGCTGAGGTCCGGCTCGCCCTCGCGCCAGTAGAGATGGTCGAGCGGGGGGACGCGATGCCCCTCGATCGCGGCGATTTCCTCGGGCGTGAACGCGCCGGGGCCTTCTTCGACCAGCGCGCCGAAGGTGCCGTCACGCTGGTGGCGGCCCGCGCGCCCGGCGATCTGCGCCATTTCGGCAATGGTCAGGCGGCGCTGACGGCGGCCGTCGAACTTGTTGAGGCTGGCAAAGGCGACGTGATGGACGTCGAGGTTGAGGCCCATGCCGATCGCGTCGGTGGCGACGAGATAATCGACCTCACCCGCCTGGAACATCGCGACCTGCGCGTTGCGGGTGCGGGGGCTGAGCGCGCCCATCACCACCGCCGCGCCCCCGCGCANCCGCCGCAGCGNTTCGGCGACGGCATAGACTTCCTCCGCGCTGAACGCGACGATGGCGGAGCGTTTGGGCAGGCGCGAGAGCTTCTTGGCGCCGGCATAGGACAGCGTCGAGAAGCGCGGGCGGGTGATGATCTCCGCGTCCGGAACCAGCTTGCGCAGCACCGGGCGCAGGCTGTCCGACCCCAGGATCATCGTTTCGTCGCGACCGCGCGCGCGCAGGATGCGGTCGGTGAAGACATGGCCGCGCTCCGGGTCCGCGCCCAATTGCCCCTCGTCGAGCGCGACGAAGGAGACTTCGCGGTCGAGCGGCATCGATTCGGCGGTGCACAGGAACCAGCGCGCGCCGGGCGGGACGATGCGTTCCTCACCGGTGACCAGCGCCACTTCCTTCGGCCCCTTGAGCGCGACCATGCGGTCATAGACTTCGCGCGCCAGCAGGCGCAGCGGGAAGCCGATGATGCCGCTGGAATGCGCCGCCATCCGCTCGATCGCGAGATGCGTCTTGCCGGTATTGGTCGGGCCGAGCACCGCAGTGACCGGGCTGTTCGGGGAACGCGCCATCACCGGACAAGATTGCCCCGAGTCGAGCGCGGCGCAAGGCACCGCGCGGGGGTTTCCCTAGCAATTTCGGTTAACAACACGCCCCATCCCCGCACCGGCACGACTCGCCGCAAGAAGCGGGCGACCCGCGCCTGCTTAATTTGACATTAGCATATACTATCCACAACCGTTCGGGCCGACGCCGGGGGAACGGCACTTCGTTCAAACGATTGTGAGTGGGGGCAGCGCGCCTTGTTTCTGCGCAGCGATCAGGGTTCGGATCAATCGGGTGGTGCTGCTGCGCTGTCGTTCGGGCGCGGCGTCGATGTGCGCAAGCCCGGCATGATCGAGCGGTTTCGCGAACGCTATCCCGATTTCGAACTGGTCCCCGACCTCGGCTCCCGTATCGGCAGCCCGGAATGGTTTCGCGGCGCCGCGACCTGCGCCGGGCTGTGCGCCTTCGTCTATCTGCTGTCGCCCGGCTTCGAACGTCCGATCTTTGGCAGCGTCCCTTCGGCCCATGCCGCCAGCGCCGATCTGATGCGCGCGCAGTCGATCGCGCCGCTGGACAAGGGTGGCGTGACCGGGACGAAGCTGGCCGCCAACCGGCTGGTCACGCCGCTGACCGATACGCCGGAGCGGCCGATCATCCAGCATAGCGTGACATTGGGATCGGGCGGCGGATTGCAGGCAGCACTGGCGCGGGCCGGAGTCGCCACGAGCGAAGCCGCCACTGCCGCCAATCTGGTCGGCGGCGCGATGGCGCTGGGCGACCTCAAATCGGGGACGCAGCTCGACCTGACGCTCGGCCGCCGGGTCGACAAGTCCGCGCCGCGCCCGCTGGAGAAGTTGGCGTTCCGGGCGCGCTTCGACCTCAGCCTCGAACTGGTGCGCACGCCCACCGGCCTGGCGCTCAACGAAATTCCGATCGCGGTCGATCACACCCCGCTGCGCATCCGTGGCCGGGTGGGGGAGAGCCTGTACCGCTCGGCGCGCGCCGCCGGTGCGCCGTCGCGCGCGGTGGAAGCCTATATCCGGTCGATCGCCACCCGCACGCCGATTGGCCGGGTCGGGGCCGACGCGGAATTCGACATCATCGTCGAACAGGCGCGCGCCGCGACTGGCGAGGTGCAGCTCGGCAACCTGCTCTACGCAGGGCTGAACGGCGGCGGCGCGGGCAAGGTCCAGCTGGTCCGCTGGGAAGACGGCGGCAAGGTCAGCTGGTTCGACGGGCGCGGCACGGGCGAACGCAAGGGCACAATGGCGATGCCCACGTCGGGGCGGATCAGCTCGGGCTTTGGCTTGCGGCGTCACCCGGTGCTGGGCTTCAGCCGGATGCACAAGGGCATGGACATCGCTGCCCCCTATGGCGCGCCGATCCGCGCGGCCAATGACGGCGTGGTCGCCTTTGCCGGGCGCAATGGTGGCTATGGCAATTTCGTGCGACTCAATCACAGCGGCGGCATGGGCACCGGCTATGGCCATATGAGCCGGATCGCGGTGCGCGGTGGACAGCGGGTCAGCCGGGGTCAGGTGATCGGCTATGTTGGTTCGACCGGCATCTCGACCGGGCCGCATCTGCACTACGAACTCTATCGCAACGGCGTGGCGATCAACCCGCGCTCGGTCAGCTTCTCGGTGGTCCAGCAGCTGGGCGGGAACGATCTGCGCGCGTTCAAGTCGAAGCTGGCGCAGCTGCTCGCGGTGCCGGTCGGCGGCACGCGGAACAAGCCTGCCCAGACCGACGCCGCCGAGTGATCGGTCGTCGCACGCTGATCGCCGGAGCGGCGTTTGCGTGTGCTGCGCCTGCAGTCGCCAAGCGTCGCGCGGAACTCTGGAAATTCGATTCGCTCAAGCGCATCGGCGGGCTGACCCCGCGGGTGATCGGCGCGCCGCAGCTGATCGACAGTCCGCTGGGCAAGGCCATGCTGTTCGACGGGGTGCGCGATCAGCTGCTGATCCCGCGCCATCCGCTCGCCGGCACGCCGCGTTTCACGTTCGAGGCACTGTTCCGTCCCGATGGCGGCACGTTCGAGCAGCGCTGGTTCCATCTGGAGAGCGGCGATGGGTCGGCCGCGACCGCGAAGGATGGGCAGCGGATGCTGTTCGAAATCCGGACCGAGGGCAGCGAATGGTGGCTCGACACCTTCCTGCTCGGCCCCGGCTATCGCGCGCCGCTGATCGATGCGGCCAAGCGCTGGCCGGTCGGGCGCTGGCACCATGTCGCGCAAAGCTATGACGGGCGGGTCTATCGCGCCTTCGTCAACGGAGTGGAGCAGGCGCGGGCCGAGCTGGCCTTTGTGCCGCAGGCGCCGGGTGTGGCGTCGGTGGGGATGCGGATGAACGCGGTAAGCCCGTTCAAGGGTGCGGTGCGCGCAGCGGCGTTTACGCGCGGTGAGGCGCTGGCGCCGGAGCGTTATGTGCTGAAAATTCCGCGCTGATCCCAGACTGTCACCCCCGCGAAAGCGGGGGCCCATCTCCTGCACGATCGGCAAACGCGCCGGCGCAAATCCTGGACAGTCCGGGAGATGGGCCCCCGCTTTCGCGGGGGTGACGATGGGGGCTTTTACCGCCCCTGCGCGCGCCAGCGGCGGATCGTGCGGTCGAGGATCTGGTCTTCCCCACCCATATGCCGCCACAGTTCGGAGAAGAGCGGGTCGCCCGATGCCGGGCGCTTGTTTTCCTCCAGCGCGTCGAACGCGACGCGGACCGGGGTGGCGACGCCTTCGCCGACCATGATGCACTCGCGGTTGCGCAGCGCGGGGATGGCGTCGAGGAAGCCGCGCGCGCCTTCGGGCATCGCGGCGCGCACGAACGCCTGGTCGCGGTCGTTGTTGAGGCGCATCGAGATGATCGTGCCGCACTGCGACAGCACGCCTTCGGCCAGATCCGAGGGGCGCTGGGTGATCAGGCCGAGCGAGACGCCGTACTTACGCCCTTCCTTGGCGATGCGGCTGAGGATGCGGCCGACCGATGATCCGTCGGCGTTGCGCTCGTTCGGCACGTAGCGGTGCGCCTCTTCGCACACGAGCAGGATCGGGCGCTGTGCCTCGCCGCGCGACCAGATGGCATAGTCGAACACCATCCGGCTGAGCACTGCGACGACGACGCTGGTGATCTCGCTCGGCACGCCCGACACGTCGATGATCGAGATCGGCTTGCCGTCGCCGGGCAGGCGGAAGATGCGGGCAATGAAGCTCGCCATCGTGTCCGACACGAGCATGCCGCTGAACATGAAGGTATAGCGCGGGTCGGCCTTGATCTCGTCGATCTTGCCCTTGAGCCGCAGATAGGGGGCGGTGTCGGTCGCCTTGTCCATCTTGCCCATTTCGAGCTGGATGATCTGGGTGAGGTCCGACAGCAGATACGGGATCGGCGCGTCGACGGTCAGCTTGCCGAACTCGGCGGCGAGCCGGTTCTTCTGCTTGGCCATCAGGATGCAGCGCGCGAGGATGTCGGCGTCGACCTGACGGTCCGACCCGTCGGTGGTCAGGAACACTTCGCAATGTTCCTCGAAGTTCATCAGCCAGTACGGCATGGCGAGGTTCGACACATCGAACAGCGCGCCGTTGGTCTTGAACGCCGCTGAATATTCGCCGTGGGGATCGATCATCACGACATGGCCCTGCGGCGCGAGCTCGCAGATGCGGTGGAGGATCAGCGCGGCGGCGGTCGATTTGCCGGTACCGGTCGAACCCAGCAGCGCGAAATGCTTGCCCAGCATCGAATCGATATAGAGCGCGGCACGGATATCCTTGGTCGGATAGACATTGCCGACCTCGATATGCGCGCGGTCGTCGGCGGCGTAGATCTGCTTCAAGTCGGCGGTCGAGACCGGGAAGACCGGCGTGCCGGGAACCGGGTAGCGGGTGACGCCGCGCCGGAAGCTGTAGAGCTTGCCGGTCAGCTTTTCCTCGTCGCCCTCGCCCAGGAAATCGACCTGCGCAACGACTGCGCCGCTGCGTTCGTCGAGTCGCAGTGCGCGGATATTGGCGATCAGCCAGCTGCTGCCCGCGCGCAATTTGATCTGGCTGCCGACGGTACCGGCCCCGGCGACCGCCGGATCGGCGCTGGTGGCAAGCGGTTCGAGTGCGGCGCGGTCGAACACCACTTCGCTCGATGCGCCGCCGATTGCCGAGACGACGCCGATGCCATGGGCCGCTGCGGGACTCGCCGCGTCGCTGACCTCAGAGGCCGGACGGATGCGGTCGAATCGATGGCCGCCCATGTCTTCAGTCATCACGCGCTACTGCTCCCCCTGCAAAACACCGTGGTTCTACGAGACGGGAGTAAAGAAGTGGTTCGCGTGGGGAGTAGGCCGGCGCGGCCCACCAACGGCTCAGAATCGGCGGAAAATGGCGCCCGCAGCCCAGCCGAAGCCGATCGACAGCAGCACTGCGGCGATGCCGTAGAGCATTGCGTGCTGTTCGGCCGCGCCCGCCACCCAACGCTCAAACCCCGATTTGCGGATGTCGATCTCGCGCACCGCTGCGGCGAGCACGCGACCGTCGCGGATCAGGAAGGTTTCGGCGGTAAAGCGCCCGACCGGCACGCGCGCCGGAATCTGGATGCGGCCGCGATAGAGGACATTGTCGGTGATTTCGACGGTGCCCGGGGCCTCGTAATAAAGGCCCGCGCGGCGCTTGAGGTCGACCAGCCCCGCGTCGAAGCGCGACTGGACCGCAGGCGCCGCGCCCGATGCCGGGGAGAGCTGGAGGCTATCGAGCCCGAGCTCGTAGATGGCGCGGGTGCGCGCATCGACGATCCGGTCGATCGGGCGCGACGAGGCAATGGCGTAGAAGGACGGGGCCGAGCGATAGCGGGTGCGGTCGGCATTGACCCAGATGCCCGCCACGCGCTGCTTCTCGCGCACCAGCACCGATTCGGTCGGCCCCTTGACCACCACCACGATGTCGGTGGGCGGATCGCCGGGGCGCGGGGCCGTGTTGCCCGGTTGAACGATCGCGCCGAACAACAGCAGTTCCGCACCGGTGAAGGAGTAGATGATCTCGATCTCGCGCTGCGACACATCGGGGACGAGCGTCGGCTTGGCCTGTCCCAGCAGCAGCGGCGCGGTGAGTGCGAGGAGGAGCGGCGGGAGCTTCATCCTAGCTCTACCGAGTAGATTTCGTCCGGCTGCCAGGCGAGGCCGGCGACCATGCGCAGCGCGACGAGCAGAACCATGATCGCCAGCGCAAGGCGCAGATATTCCGGCTTTGTCCGCGCCGCAAAGCGTGCGCCGAGCTGCGCCCCAACGACCGATCCGAGCAGCAACAGCGCGGCGAGGACGATATCGACCGCCTTGGTCGTTACCGAATGCACCATGGTCGCGGCGGCGCTGACGAACAGGATCTGGAACAGCGAGGTGCCGACCACGACCTGCGCCGGCATGCCGAGCAGATAGAGCATCGCCGGGATCAGGATGAACCCGCCGCCGACGCCGAGCAGCATCGTCAAAATACCGGTGGCAAAGCCGAGCAGGAGTGGCGCGAGCGGCGAGATGTAGAGGCCCGAGCGGTAGAAACGCCAGCGCAGCGGGAGTGCCGCGACCATCGGATGATGCCGCCGCCGTCGCGCGCGCGCGGTCGCTCCGGTCCGCGCCGAACGGATCGCGCCGAGCGATTCGGACAACATCAGCCAGCCGATCGACCCCAGCATCACGACATAGAGCAGGGCGATCACCGTATCGATCTGCCCGCTCGCCTGGAGCAGGCGGAACAGCAATGCGCCCGCGCCGGAGCCGAGCACGCCGCCGCCGATCAGTACCCATGCCATATGCAAATCGACGCCGTTGCGGCGGAAATGCGCGAACACGCCCGACACGCTCGCCCCGGTCACCTGGCTCGCCGCCGACGCCGCCGCGACGGTGGGCGGGATGCCATAGACGATCAGCAACGGGGTGGTGAGGAAGCCCCCGCCCACGCCGAACATACCCGACAGCATCCCGACGCCCAGCCCCAGCAACACGATGACCAGCGCGTTGACCGAGAGACTGGCGATGGGGAGATACAGGTCCATGAGGATGTCCTGCCTAGCCCTTCACGCCGCACTGCGGAAGGGCGCGCGGGCGATAGATTGTTTTCAGCACGGCTGAAATGGCTGCGGCGCCGGCCCGCCAATCAGCGGAGCTGAATCCAACTCTAGAAATCCGCGCCGAGGGTGAGCGCTGGCCCCGATCCGGGACGCGCATCGCCGGCGACCCGCGCGCGCCAGTCGAGTGCGATGCGCAGCGGCTGTCCGGCGATCGGCACCGTGGTGACGGCGGTCGGGCCGAT
>FUFK010048570.1_pt1 | contig 15398 bp, 13 predicted proteins | sample 1021851 | NCBI WGS metagenome assembly FUFK01 (sample SAMEA51879418, study PRJEB19060) | metagenome | reverse complement strand
ATCAGTGATGGAGAAAAAATTTACAACATAATTCATGAAATTAAAGAAATTAATATAATCGATTACTCAGAAAATAATCAATGGAATCCAATTAATATTTTCAAAACTTTTCTTGATAAAATTAACTCAAGCCTACTTAAATATGAAGAAGATTATATTTTCATCAATTTTTTTTTAGAAGAATTAAATAGAAACTACACTTTTTTCTTAGACAAAAACTATAATATTTTTAAATTAAGAATGAAGAATAATGAATCCAATTCATCAACAACTATTTTAATAAATGACATTTTTTTTTTCAAACAAAATATATGATATTGGTTTTGATAGATCTGCATATAAAGATTATTTTTTAAACAACTTATGAAAGTTCTCGACAGATATATCCTAAAATCCTATTTAACAAAATTTATTAGTTTTTTTGTCATTATAATGATCATTTTTATTTTTCAAACAATATGGATGTTCATTGATGATTTGGCTGGGAAAGAATTAGATGCTGAAATTCTATTTAAATTTATTGTTTATTATTGTCCTAAACTGATCCCCCTAGTTTTGCCCTTAACTGTTCTTTTAGCTTCAATTATGACGTATGGGGATTTGGCTGAGAATTATGAGTTCGCAGCAATTAAATCATCTGGAATTTCTCTATTTAGATCAATGAAAAGTTTATTGATCTTTAACACAATACTCTGTTTTTGTGTTTTTTTTATTTCAAATAACCTAATTCCATATTCTGAATTTAAATCTTATAATTTAAGAAAGAATTTGGCTAAAGTAAAACCAACACTCGCAGTCTCCGAAGGGGTTTTTAATAGTTTAGGAAACATGAATATAAAAGTAGATGACAAATTTGGGATAGATAACAATAAATTGAAGAACGTAATAATTCACAAAACCAATAAGAATAATGATAATCTTACAGTTATAAAATCAGAAAATGGACAATTAATTTTTAATGAGAAATTGGATGTTTTGAACATAGTTTTGAATAATGGCTTCCGATATGAGGAGATTCTTACAGAAAACTCTGGAAATAAAGAATACAAACCGCACACTAAAATCAAGTTTAATAAACACACAATAGTTTTTGATCTTAAAGAATTTTATGATGTTGATTTCAGTGAAGAGAAGTACAACAATACCTTTAGAATGCAAAATATCAAACAACTAAAATTTAGTGTTGATTCACTAGAACAAAAACTAATTCAGCAATACAATAATTTTAGCAATAGTTTTTATAAAAGAACTGGCATATATAGTTTCCAAACTAAATATAAAGGCTCTGGATCATTTGATAAAATTAACATCTCAGATCACAATACTGTTTTAAATGATTTTGAAGAAAGCTACAGGGTGCCAATTTTAAAATCAATTAAAAGAAATATTGAAAATCAAAGAGTTACATTATCTACTCAAAAAACAAACTTTTTTATTAGAAACAAATTAATTAATCTTCATAAACTAAGTTACTATGAAAAATTTGCAATCTCGCTAAGTCCTATAATTCTTTTTATTTTGGGTTCTTCAATTGGAGCAATAGTAAGAAAAGGAGGTTTTGGATATCCTGTACTATTTGCCCTAATTATTTTTCTAACTTATCATTTTATTGGCACTTTTTCAAAAAATGCAGCTGAAGATGGCACTATCAGTGCAACATTTGGAAGTATGATTTCAACAATAATTATTTTACCGCTATCTATATATTTTTTTAGACGGGCAATTATGGATAGAGATTTGATAAATATTGACTTTATTGGTATAAAAATTTTTGGTTTTTTAAAATTTAAAAATGAAAATTAAATTAAATACTATTGAGGATGCATTAGATGATTTCAAAGAAGGAAAAGTATTAATTGTTGTTGATGATGAAAATAGAGAAAATGAGGGTGATTTTGTTTTTCCCGCTCAAATAATCACAAAAGACATTGTCAATTTTATGATAAAAAATGGGAGAGGTTTAGTTTGTGTGCCAATGACATCTAAAAGATGTAAAAAACTGTCATTACAACCAATGGTAACAAAAAACACTGAAGTAATGGATACCGCTTTCACGGTTTCTGTTGATTTAAAGGGCAATGGGGTTAGCTCAGGGATATCGGCTGATGATAGATCAAAAACAATACATGCTTTAGTAGATNCAAAAACAAAACCAGATGAATTAACTAGACCTGGACATGTTTTTCCTTTAGTTGCCAAAGATGGAGGTGTTCTGAGACGGTCAGGACATACGGAGGCCGCAGTGGATCTTGCAAGATTAGCTGGGTTTTTACCTGCTGGTGTCATCTGTGAAATCATGAACGAGGATGGTTCAATGGCTAGATTACCTGAACTAATTGTTGTTGCTAAAAAATTTAATTTAAAAATTATTTCAATTGAAGATTTGATAGCTTACAGAATGAAGTACGATACTTTAATTCATAAGATTGATGAAACATCAATGAATATTAGAGATAAAAATTTTAAACTACATGTTTTTAGCCAAATAAATTCCGATAAAATTCATTTTGCAATAACTCATGGTTTATGGAAAAAAAACTCTCCTGTTCTAACAAGAATGATTTCAACCAAGTCAATTAGTAATACTGTAACTAGTATTCATNATGAAAGCGATGAGGAACTAAACAGATGTATTAATTTAATCGTTGAGGAGAAAGCCGGATCTATTATTTTTATAAATCAAAACAATGAGAGTAAGGATGTTCTTGAAAGTTTGAGTAAGCTTGGGGATAAAGAAATTAAAAAACCTTTGTTGACATCAGTAAATAAAAAAATGGACTTAAAAGATTTTGGAATAGGAGCTCAAATTTTAGAAAAATTAGAGATAACAAAAATAAAACTATTGACTAACACACGAAAAGTTAAGAGAGTTGGTTTAAGCGGATATGGACTGGAAATTGTTCAAAGAATAAAATATTAGAAAACCCACAACTTAAACGAAAACAACAAAACACAAATTACTAAAAAAATTCTTACTATATCCTCACCTTTTTTCACACTGTAACGACTTGCCCACCATCCCCCATAAAGAGTTCCAAAGCCAAGTGAAAGACCGTATCCAAAATTTACAAGATCATTGATAACAAATGTTAAAAATGCTCCAATAGTATATATTAAAATTACAGCGGATTTTGTAGCATTGACTTTAATTAGATTCATTCGATTGTAAAAATTTAAAAAAAGCATAATAATAAAACCTATTCCTGCATTAACGAATCCACCATATATTCCAATAATAAAAAAAATAAAACATGAAACCATTAAACTTNTTCCTTTTATCTTTTCATTTAAATCACCTTTTAGGATTTGAGGACTAAACAATATCATTATAATTACGATTATCATTATTAAGGAAAGAATTTTATTAAAAATTCTATCATCAATATCAATGGCAATCTGTGCTCCAATCAGAGAACCAATNAAAGCAAAGAGACCAATATAAATACTAAATGGGTATGTTGAAATTCCTTTGCTTTTGTAACCCATCTTTGCTGAAAATGCAGTCATTAACAGCCCTATCCTGTTGGTTCCGTTTGCGACATTTGATGGCAAGCCTAAAAAAATAAGTATGGGTAATGTAATTAGGGATCCACCACCAGCCATTGTATTAATGACCCCTACAATACATCCGACTAACACTAAAACTGGATAATGCCAAAAATTTTCTATTATTAAATCCATTTGAATTTTGCCATAAATGTAATAAAGAATTTTTTCCTTAAATATCAAAAATTGTTAATTATATTTGCTGCCCAAGGAGAGATGGCAGAGTGGTCGAATGCGGTGGTCTTGAAAACCATTGAGGGTCACACCTCCGGGGGTTCGAATCCCTCTCTCTCCGCTTTAAACCTTATGATATTATCATGAGGTTTTTTTTGTTAATTACTTAATGATTAAATCATATCAAAAAATATCCAAAATATTTAATTTTATGTATGCTTTCAAGTAAAGAAAATTCTTATATCAAGAAAGAAGAAAAGTTTTGTTCCAACACCTACCATCCTCTTCCTGTTGTCCTTTCCAGAGGGAGAGGCGTTTTTGTGTGGGATGTACACGGAAAAAAATATTTTGATTTTCTGTCATCGTATTCTGCAGTAAATCAAGGCCATTGCAACAGAAAAATCTTAAATGCTTTTTTAAAACAATCAAAGAAACTAACTCTAACATCACGAGCATTCTACAATAGTGAACTAGGCGATTCTCTAGAATACATAACATCTGTATTTGGATACGATAAGATGCTTCCCATGAATTCTGGTGCCGAGGCAGTAGAAGCAGCTTTAAAAATTTGTCGAAAATGGGGATATGAAGTAAAGAAAGTTGCAAAGAATAAGGCAAAAATTATTGTATGTAATGGTAATTTTCATGGAAGAACAACAACAGTTATTTCATTTTCCTCAAGTAAAGAGAGTAAAGAAAATTTTGGGCCTTTAACTGTTGGTTTTGAAATCATTGAATACAATAATATTCAAAAATTGAATGAAGCTTTTAAAGCAGACAAGAATATTGTAGGGTTTTTAGTTGAACCGATTCAAGGTGAAGGTGGTGTAGTTGTTCCTGATGAAGGATATTTGATGAAATCAAAAAAATTATGCGAGAAATATAATGTTTTGTTCATAGCAGATGAAATTCAAACAGGGATTTGCAGAACAGGAAAATTGTTAGCATGTCACCATGAGGAGGTAAGACCAGATATAGTTATCTTGGGAAAGGCACTCTCCGGTGGATTTTATCCAGTATCAGGTGTGCTTGCCGATTCAAAAATAATGGGTGTTTTAAAGGTTGGACAACACGGTTCAACATTTGGTGGAAATCCATTAGGGGCCGTTGTGGCAAAAGAATCTATAAAGTTTGCTTTAAATAAAAATTTATCCAATAATGCAACAACAATGGGAAATTTGTTCAGAGATAATTTGGAAAAGTTAAGAAGTAAACACAAATTAATAAAAAAGATTAGGGGGAAAGGTTTGTTAAATGCTATTGTTCTTGATTGTAGCGAGACTTCAAAAATCCCATGGGAGTTATCATTAAAAATGCGTAACAATGGGGTTTTAGCAAAACCAACTCAGGGAAATAAAATAAGATTTGCACCGCCGTTAATAATAAATAAAAAACAAATTTTGAAAGCAATTAAGTTGATTGATACAAGTTTTTCAGAGTTGTAATATGAATCTTAATATAAATAGCGAAACTTCAAAACTAAAAGAAGTTTTAATTGGCAACTCATACAATTTTAAATCTCCATTAAATTTCAGAGACCTTTATGACCCTACGTCATTACTAAATTATCTAAAAGGGAAATATCCAAATAAATTTCGATTACAAAGTCAGTTATCAGAACTTAAAAAAATATTAATTAAATATGGAGTTAAAGTTCATGAACTAGATACTGAAGATACAAATCAGATTTTTGCTCGAGATCTAGGCTTTGTCATCCAAGACAATTTTTTTGTATCATCAATAATCCCAGATAGAGAAAAGGAATTAAATGGGTTGAGATCGTTACTTAGTAACGTTAAAAATGTAATTAAACTACCAAAGAGTGCTCACATTGAAGGAGGTGATGTTGTTGTTACAGAAGATCATGTCTTCATTGGTTATTATGATAAAAATGATTATAAGAGTCAAATCACAGCAAGAACAAATAAAAAAGCAATAAAAATGATGAAGGAGCTAATAAAAAAAAAGGAAGTATTTCCAATTGAATTGATAAAGTCATCCATTACACCTTCTTTAAATGCTCTTCACCTTGACTGTTGTTTTCAGCCTGTTTCAAAAAATAAAGCTGTGATGTGTAAAGAAGCATTTGCAAATAAAATTGAACTCAATTTTCTGATCTCATATTATGGTGAAAAAAATATCTTTAATGTAACATTAGATGAGATGTCAAAACTTTATTGTAATTTTTTTTCAATTAATGAAAACACAGTAATTACAGATAAAAGATTTAAAAGATTAGTGGATTGGTTTTGTGATATCGGTTTGAATGTTGAAAAACTTGACTTCTCTGAAATTTCAAAACTTGGTGGGCTATTTAGGTGTTGTACATTACCTCTGATAAGAGAAAAAAATTAAAAAATATAGTTTGGCTTATTTATTGCTAGTATATTATGGATGAGACTCNTAATAATATTATTTTCATTAAATATCTTTTGCCAACAATTAACATTAAGCGATACTGGCGTTAACTTAGAGTTCATAAAAAGAGAACTTTCAGCACCTTATAAATCTCAGAATATAGTTATTGCTGGAAATAAGTATTTCTTCAAAAAACCAACCAACGCTACATTAAAATTATCAAATAATGACACACCAGTAAATGTTGTAACGAATTACAATCTTCTAGAACAAACATTTGACATATTTGATGATAACAGTATGTACAAATTACTGCCAGATAAAATTGAAAAAGTAATTTTTCCTGAAAAAGAATTTGTCTCAATAAATAATAAATTTTATGAAGTTATCGAATCTAATCAGAATTTTTCCCTGTTGGCAGACACATTTCTCGAAATATATTATCCCGACTATACACCTGGAATTCAAGACAAACCAGATCCAAAGTACAGAAAGAAAAATTCCATATTTCTATACTACAATGACAAGTTCAATTATGTTGAACGTAGAAAGAGCTTTCTAATATCAATGTTTGATAAAAATGTTTCTAAGGATGTGAATACCTTTATAAAGAAGAACAAAATATCCCCCAGAGATGATCAGGAACTAAAAACACTGTTTGTTAAATTTCATAATTCCTTAAATAGATAGTTCGATAAATTTTCTTGTCCTGGTTCTAATTTCCGACCAGTTACTTTCAGCTATTAATTTTTGCTCAGCAATCCAAGAACCTCCTATAGCAATTACATTTTTCATCCTTGAATATTTCATCACATTGTCTTGATTAATGCCACCAAGAACAACCCACTTTAAATCAAGATGTTTAAAAGGAGAGTTTATTCGGTTTAAATATTGAGTGCTACCCAGGTCTTCGGCAGGAAAAAATTTAAGTGTATTTATTCCGAATTTAACTGCAGTGGCAATATCAGTAGGAGTTGAAATACCTGGAATAAAATTAAAATCTAGTTCAATAGATTTTTGAATGATTTGGGCATCAGTAGAGGGTGAAAGACCAAAGTTTGCTCCAACCTGTTTGGCAAAAATTAGATCATCAATCGTCAAAATTGTTCCTATGCCTATATTCAAAGGGATTGGGGAATTAATTATTTTATCAATAGATTTTCTTGAGCTATCGGTTCTCAATGCGATTTCAATATTTCTAATTCCTGAATCGTACAAACATTTTACTAAATCAACTGCTTTTTTTTGATCATGAATAACCAAAACAGGAAGAATCTTATTATCAACAAACATTTTTATTTATAAAGTTTTTTATTTGCAGAGATCGCATTAAATTTATTAATATCTCCTTTAAAAGTATGTGCTATTGCAAAAGAAGATGCGGAAAATGAAATAATTTTTTCAATATCCCAGCCTGAAATGAATCCATGCATGGTTGCTCCAAGAAATGAATCACCAGCTCCTACTCTATCAATTTGATCAACTTCATATACATCACTTGTGTAATTATTAGATTTATATTTTATAAGTGCTGCCAACTTATTTTCATTTCGAATGGTCATTGCAACACATGGTATTTTGTAAACTTTCAAGAGCTCTTNTACAGTTTTTTTTGTTTCATCAAAAATATCATCATCGTTAGAACTAACATTAATTTCTAAAATTTCTTTTAATGTATTTGAACTGGTAAATAAAAAATCAACACTGTTCAATATTTTTTGTGTAAAAAGCCTACATTGACTCATAGACCATAAATTTTTTCTATAATTTATATCGTAAATAATTTTTACATCAAAGTTTTTTGCTACTTCAACCATGTTTAATATATTTTTTTGACATTGACTTGATAAAGCTGGTGTAATTCCTGAAATCAAAAGATATTTTATTTCTTTAAAAGAATTTGAAAGATCAGATTTTGGAATTGAGTAAAGGGAAAAACTACTATTAGCACGATCATAGATAATTTTAGTAGGTTTATTATTTTTCCCAGGAATTGTAAAGTAAACACCTAATCTATTTTCATCAAAATTAAGTTTACAATCTATATTGAATGATTTTAGAAATAACTCTATATCTCTACCTATAAAATTGTCAGGAAATGAAGACAAAAATTGACAATTATGCCCTCTTTGACCTAAAAACGCAATAGCATTAGCCTCACATCCTCCATATCCAGTAACATAAGAGCTGTCTGATAATTCATCATCAGAGGAAATTCTTACCATTATTTCTCCATAACCTAGGATTTTATCCATTATACAGAATTTCCTAATCCAAGAACTACTGCAGATATTATTAATACAACAAGTCCAGCAAGAAGCTTATTAAATGGTCCTTTCGCATTTTTCCATTCACCAGCCCTGTATGCCCAAAAATTACTAATTATCAAGGATAAACCAAGAAGAATTGGCCAGCCAATAACTGGTCCAATTTCACCCAATAGAGCTGCTCCTTGCCCATAAACACCAAGTGCCGCAAACCAACAAAAACCTGCAATAATTGCCCACTTATATGCATTAAAAGATTTATCTATACTAAAAGTCTTCCATGAATTATTTCTAAAAAGTAGAAAGATAGAGTACCCAAAGTTCATCAAAAAAGCTCCCCAAAGTACCACAACCCACGCTGCTAAGCTGGAATTTCTTGGAATTACTCCAAATTCAATTGCTGTTTGTGCAACCGGAGCAGCATTTGCAAATCCAACATTAAGTAAAGATGACAACAAACCACATGTAACAGCAATTATAATTCCTTTGGTTATATTTTTAGACTTATTTGCAGTTTCAATTAATTTATCTCTGTCTATTCCCGCCTTTGCCGTTATAGCAACTCCAATTAATGAAATGACTAAGCCGCCTATTATGTAGGGAAATGATGGCTGAGAGGTCGCATTTTCAATTTGAAATAATGGAATAAGACTACCAGCTGACCCAGCAAGCCCCATAACAATACCCATGGTTAATGATAAACCTATATATGGAACACTAACTCCAAACATAATACCACCTACACCCCATGCAAATCCTAAAGCCATCGCCCAAAAAATTGCATCTTGTGGAGAGCTTGCTATAATTTCAAATAGATCAGGAATTGCAATGTATGCCCATATCATTGGAAATAAGATCATTGCAACTAAAACGTGAATGACCCACCAAGATTCCCATGACATTGGATTCATGTATTTCATTCCTAAACCAAAAGTTCCTTGAAAGAAACTGGCAAAAATTAAAAGTAAAAAAGGTAAAAATAGTTCCATAATTATTGTTTTGTTATAGTTATACGTTTTTTAATTAAGTAATCATCAAGTGCAAGCTCAGAGCAATCATGACCAACTCCACTTTCTTTAATTCCTCCATGTGGAAGATAAATATCATACTTAATACCATTTATTTGAACTTCTCCAAAATCAAGCTCATTAATGAAGCGATTAATTCTTTCTTTATTTTTTGTAAATAAGTAGGATGCTAAACCAAATTTGGTATTATTTGCAGATTTAATCACCTCATCCTCTGATTTAAAGGAAATTAATGAAGCAACAGGACCAAAAATCTCTTCATGGAAAATATTCATTTTTTCTGTTACGCCGCTAATTACCGTAGGTTGTATCCAATTTCCAACATTTAAGTTATCTGGCGATTTTCCACCACACTGAAGTTTTCCACCATCATCAATTGTCTTTTTAATTAACCCCAAAACTCTTTCTTTTGATTTATTTGTGATCATTGGACCAATTTCATAATCCAATTGTTTATTGAAACCTATTTTCAATTGCTTNGCTTTAGAAATCATTTTATCCATAAACTCGTCGAAAATTTTCTCGTGAATAAAAAATCGATTGGCTGCAACACATATTTGACCACAATTCCCAAATTTAATAGCCGCACCAATATTTGATGCTAATTCAATATCTGCATCATCAAAAACAATAAATGGTGCATTTCCTCCTAGTTCCATGCTGTATTTTTTTATAGATGTTGATGAGTCTGAGATAACTCTTTTGGCAGTTTCAGTTGACCCAATCATTGTAATTAACTTTGGCAAAGTACTCTTTGATAAGGTTGTAGCAACCTCACTTGGTTCTCCACATAAAATATTCACAACCCCTTTTGGAAAATTAATTTCATGAAGAATTTCACCAATAATGTATAACGATACTGGAGATAACTCTGATGGCTTTAAAATAATACTACATCCAGATGCAAGAGCTGGGCCTAGCTTAAATCCAGCATTTAGCAATGGAAAATTCCAAGCCAAATATGCAACTACAACACCAATTGGCTTTGAAACTAAATGATGGGAGTGAGTACCATCAGGATCAATAATTTCTTTATCCTTTTGATAATCTTCTATAATATCTGAGTAGTATTTTAAACTGTTNGTNATTGATTCTATATCCTCCGCAGTTGCATTGTANGGTTTTCCCATTTCATAGGAAATTGATTTTCTCAAAATCTCTTCTTTTTCTAAAATTTTATCTCTCAAAATGAGCATCCACTCTTTTCTTTTCTTAACCGGTGTTTTTGACCAAGTATCAAATCCGTGCTTTGCTGATTTCAAAGCTCGTTCAGAATCCAAACTATTTGCCCATGAAAGTGTAGCAATCCTCTCATCATTTAAAGGACTGTAAATTTCTTTTGTTACATTATTTACAGAGGAAACTAGTTCTCCGTCAATATACATTTTAAGTTGTCCAAAATTCATCTTTAAATTTTAATTTCATTTAAATAATTCTCATCAACATCAATTCCTAAACCAGGAAGTGTATTAGTCTTTATATATCCATCTTTCATCAAGATATTATTTTTTATAATATTTTCTCGAATTTTATTTTCGGTTCTATCATACTCAATGTACGCGTCGTCTTGATAGAGTCTTCCAGGGATGGGTTCAAGATTTGATATAAAATTAATTGCTGCAAAAAATGCAATTCCTGAACCCCATGTGTGAGGAATTACCTTCACTCCTTTGGTAGATGAAAGTGACGTTATTCGTTTTGCTTCAGTCAAACCGCCACAGGAACAAATATCCATTTGTAAAAAATCAATACAGTTTTTGTCCAAAAGCTTTTGAAAACCGTATCTCAAATATTCACATTCTCCAGCTGCAACTGGTATTTGGGACTTCGCCTTGAAATCTGAATATTGATCATAGAATTCAGGTGAGAGTGGCTCTTCAAACCATTTAATTTCCATATTTTCCAATCNTTTTGAGAGTTTTAAAGCCTCATCATATGAATATGCGTGATTGGCATCAATCATAAGCTCAACATCAAAACCAATTGCGTCTCTGACTGCTTTTACATTTTTTTCATCATCGTCTATATTTAATCCAACTTTCATTTTGATTGACTTGAAACCATCATTTACATATCCAATAGCTTCATCACATAAATCTTGGGTGAGGGTTTTTGAATCTGAAAAATAAAGACCAGTCGCATAGGGTCTTATTTTTTCTCTGTAAGAACCACCTAAAAGGGTAGAAACAGGTAATTTATGATACTTTCCTTTAATATCCCATATTGCAACATCAATTGCACTAATTGCAGAGAGAAAAACCCCTGATCTACCATAATCATGAACTCTTCGAAATAGCGTCGACCAAATCACATCAGATTCCAATGGATTCATTCCGATTATATTCTGCTTAACATAATCAATGCATTCTTTAACAACTGGTGCAGGTCCATATGCTTCTCCCCATCCAATTAGCCCATTGTCACAAATAATTTTAACGACGCAAATTTTTCGATTGCTGTATTCCCATTGCGAAAAGAAAAATTCTTTTTCAAGATCTTCATTTAAGACATATGGGATTATTTCAAAAATTTTCATTTTAAAATCCTTGCCAGAGTCCTTTCGAATCTCCATTAATATAATCGATTCCTACCATATTTTGTGGTTTTACTTCTATTATACCTATATTTTTTCTCCACTCAAGACTTTTTACAATTTCACTCATTTCGGTATCATAACATTTAGCTATTTTAGCTCTTCCCCTTTTAAAAACTATTTCTTCCAAACAGTGATTCTCTTTCATTTCATTTTCAGACATTAAAATATTTTTATAAGGCTGTATTAAAACCTCTTTAGGCCAATGATTTTTTCTAAAAATATTATTTTCAAAAAAAACATTTTCAATTTCTGACCCTCCACCAGGATCAGGTTTATATTGATCACCCAAAACCATTACAGGGTCATTCTCAAAATAAAAAATATTATTGGCCACATAAACACCTTTTGAGGCTTTGTCTACGGCAATCTTTGGAATAATATCTTTACCGACATAAACTCTGTTTCCATAAATATAAGAGTTAAAAGGACCGTTTCTTTCCTGTCCTCTTCCAATATATCCACTCAACCAAAAAGTTTTTCCCTCCTGAAAAGCTCCATTTTTTCCCTTTACTCTGTGACCATCATTAATACTGGTATTATTTCTATATGAACAATTATAATTGTTACCCAAAATTTCAATAAATCCACCAGCGTTATTTCTAGTTAGGTTGTTTTCAACAATAACATCATTACAGTTAAAATCAATATGACATCCTGCTGAATCAGCAGGACCATTTGCATTTTGAAATTTATTTCCAGAGATAACAGCATATGAGGTTCCCCAAGTCCAAAGACCACTGCCCCTTCCCCACTTTCTACTATCATCAAATGAACCGGAATAATTGATATCATTGCCTCTAGCAAATAAATTTCTGGTACTATTAAAAACCATTCCGGGTCCACCAGTTCTTAAAACATCATTATTATATATTTCAAGGTTTTTGAACTGTCTTTCTCTCTTTCCGATAAATCGAATGGCAGTATGAGATATGTTTGTGAATTGAGAGTTTTTAATTGATATGTTCTCTAAGTTTCCAGATTCTGAAAGATTTAATACTCGTATTCCCCATCCATAACTTTTGGTTCCGTTTGGTGTACGAACTTCACTTTCATTTCTTTCATAACCAGGATCTTCATAATATATATCTCTCAAATTAACATATGAAATTTCTAACTCACTATGTATTTTATTGTCTGTAACTAGATACAAAATTCCTGTCCTTAAATCAGTTTTTAATTTTTTATGTAAAAATTCATTCGTACCACCACCGTTTGCTGTAATCTCAACATTACTAATTTTTATATTTGACGAATTTTCAATAAAAATAGATGCTATTTTGCCTTTTGAATTTATGGTAGGCAACTTAGTATTTCCCTCAATTTCATAATTAGAGATTTCAATTCCATCATGATTTATCAGATCAATTGTATTTAAAAAAGTTGAGCCGTTGGCCAATAATATCTTATCACCATTTGATAATTTAATATTATTTAAAAAATCAAGACTTTTAAAAGGTTTTTCTTTTGTTCCAAGGTTGGCATTATCACCAGTTACTGAGTTGAAGTGGTAACTATATCCAATATCATTTTTATCTCCGTATTGAACTTGAGAGCATGAGCTAAAAATTAAAGCAATGATTAATAAAAATCTTTTCATTTAATTACCATTATAAGCCCCAATGTTTGGTTTTGTATCACTAGAAACTGTATTTCCAAAATAGTCCCTGCCTCCATTGTTTTGAATATAATTTTTTACATCTGTGCTACCATTTATGATAAATCCAGAGTTAAAAGCTGGACTTCCTGATTTTAATTTATAATCATTAGAGGAGTTACCCCCTACATTGGAAAATTGTGGATCTGTGTTCAATAAATCACTTGGATCGTGGTTATATGGATAGTTTGAATCTATCACAACATTTCCGTAATACATATTGTTACGAAATGAATTGAATTGTTCGGTGTCATTTCTAATATCCATGGTGAGTTTAGCTTGATCACTAACATAAACAATATTGTTGTATACATAAGTGTAATCAGCATCTCTAAAAAATATTTCAATATGATCCATAGGGTTATTGTTTACATCATTTATGCTAGGAACAAATACAGTATTGTTATATATAAAATTATTATTGGATGTGACTCTTCTGTTTTGCCCAGCAAAATCTGATATCCAAAAAACATTTCCATGATGTTGACCTGTTCTTTTACCATCTGCAATACTAATATTATAACGATACCCACACATTTCATTTTCACCCAAAATTTCTACAAACCCACCAAAGTTATTTCTACTTAGATTATATTGCATTACAACTCTTTCACAACCCCAATCGATATGAGCACCGTATGAATCTTGTGGACCATATGCATTTTCGAAAATATTTTCTTGTATAATTGTATCATTACAAGTGTAGGTCCACAAACCACTTCCTCTATTCCACATTCTACTATCTTCATCAGAACCAGTTCCATCAAAATGGTTATCTTCTACTAAAACATCCTTGCATCTAGCCAACACAATACCTGAACCTCCTGTGTTGGTAAACTTTGAATTTTTAATTGTAATATTTCTGTGGTAAAACTCAGAATTAGCTGGGGACATTCTGTTTACAATGTGAATGCCATAATGACCAGTAAGAGATATATCAACATTATCAATTTCAATATTTGAGTAATAATTCCTATCACTATTGTTGTAGGACTCAAATCTTATCCCATAACCTTGATGTTCTTTCGTTGCATCACCAGGTGTAGGGTATATGTTTGATATTTTTACATTGTTAATATTTATATTAGAGATATTTCTGCCATCCCCGAATCTGAGCACAAGAATACCATACCTTTCATCCTGACCATTTCTGTCAGAATTATGCATAAGCTTAACAGATCCATCTGACTTTCTGTGAGTAGCCTCATTTGTAATTTCAATATTTGATATAGTAATATTTTCAATATTTTCTAAAAAAATCCCCGCTTGATATCCATTTCCGTCTATGATTGGAAGATTTCCAGAGCCATAACTATCAACACTAATGTGGCTACCCTCACTTCCNGAGCCCCTGATCTTGAAATAACCCTTCCATGTATCCCCCTTCTTAAACTTAACAACATCACCAGCTTTAAATGTTATACTGTTTATTTTACCAAGGTTTTTGAAAGGAGTTGTTTCAGTTTTTCCATCATTTGTATCATCACCTGAACTAAAGCTGACATAATAGGTTGTATTTCCCTCAGAAGTTGAGTCGGTATAATCATCTGGATCAGTACTACCATCTTCTGTGTTGTTTCCTCCTCCATTATTTCCTCCNTTATTTCCTCCGTTATTTCCACCATTATTTCCACCTGGATCATCACCGCCTGAACCACTGTCTGATGAACATGATAATACAAAAAGAGATAGTATTATAATAAAGAATTTTTTCATAGTTTAGAGAATAAGTTATCCTTTCAAGATACAAATTGAATTTGAAATATTAAATCTTC
>FUFK010041035.1_pt1 | contig 15406 bp, 21 predicted proteins | sample 1021851 | NCBI WGS metagenome assembly FUFK01 (sample SAMEA51879418, study PRJEB19060) | metagenome | reverse complement strand
ATGCCCTTGATGTCAGCATACTCCCAGCCGATGCCCCCACCTTCAACTCGTGCCTTGATAACGCCGATAATACCGAGAGCCGCCGATGCTGCCTGTGCGTCTGTGGGAAAAAACAAACGATACTGTGTCTTTCCTCGTATGACTAATGACGACATTCTTTCCGTAGACACATTGTCTAATCGGGGCTGTATCTGCTTCGATACTGTGCCGAGTTCAACGTCACCGATCTTTTCCGTACCGGCAACTGTGCGTAGTCCGTCTGGTGCAAGAAAGACAATATCACCCGATATCTCCTGAATGCTGAAGCCGTCTACACAACCAATCTTTCGTGTGACTGGTATGACTGCAAAGTCGGACAGGCTCGAACCCGTGATCTTGAAGATAGAGTCTTCGCAGAAAACAAAGAGACTTTCACGGAAGACCTTGATGCCCTTGATGATGCCGTCAACCTTGATTGATCCTGCGCCGCTGCCGCCCGTGAAATCATCTTCGTCGAACGGCACACTGAAGATAAGTTCCTGTGGACTTGCAGACATACCCGCGTAGAACACGTGGCTTCGGAATACCTCTACGAACTTTGGGTCTGCCGGTCTGCCGCTGGCACTTACGTCCGTGATACTGCTATTGTCAAAGACGGATGCTAGATTTGCGCCGTCTACAAAAACAACTTTGTCCGTGCCATTAAAGTTGAAGTTGACGAAGTTGTATCGTCCGGCACTCGTACGGCCTGAATCTATTTCTGTCCACGATCCGGTTGCGCCACCCTTGAATACCTTTTCACCGCGTGCAGCAATGACCTGATCTTTGTAAATGTGTACGCCAAGAACCTTTTCGGTGGACGCGCTAGTCTGAGGCACGATGTTCGAGTTGAACTTAGCAAAGCCGTTGATGCGACGATAGCCGCCGTTGATATCCGGCTCGAAGTTTTGCAACTGGGTTGCCGCTCCCGCTGGGAGAGTGAAGGCATCCTTATCGAGCATCAAGCCGCCGCCCAGCTTCACAACAAACGGACTGAGTAGTGAAGTATCTGGCATCAGACAGCCCTCATGTAGTCCTTACGATTGATCAGTTCGATACGCATACGAGCCAAGCCTTCTGTGTAATCTCGTAGCGCAAGCTGCGAGAACTGAACGTCCGAGCGGAGCATGTGTGTGTAGTATCGAGCGCGATTTACGATTACGTCGTGAAAGCGTTCTGGAATCGAAGGGGTGTCGGTGTTAGCAGACATATCGCTCACCGTCTGGTAATAATAATACCGGATTGTGTATGTGGACACATCCGGGACGGGAGACAAGCCGAGTTTTTGATCAGGTGTCTTGTAAATAAATTCAGGCAAGGCACGCGAATTTGTATCCGGATTCGTATCGGCCTCGTTGCGCCGTTCCAGATACTCGTTGAATGAAAGGTACTTCAGTTTCCTTTCCGATGTTGACGCGGACTCTTGTACAGTAAAACTATCATAATCAACAGTTTTTGCATCTGACTCTCGGGAATACTCCGCTGTTCCCGCAGTAGTCGTAAAAGATTGACTAACAACAGTAAACGGCCACTCAACTTCGGAGTTGATAATGTCTCGCTGTGATTTGTTGATNAAGTCTTTGACTGANGTNTGNATACCGCGNGTCGAAGAAACTGTGGTAATNTCCACNTCATTGATNTCTCGTAACACAGCNTTTATGAGTTGTANAAATGTCATCTATCGTACCTTGCGATATGCNCGGGTCTTCTTTGCTATCTTCTTCGGTTGCCTAGCAACCTGTTTACCCNNCTTCGTGGCNTTACGCTTTGCGCGAGTCGTAGCAGCGTACTCCTTCGCGGAGAGCGCCTTAATAGCTTTTTCCGGTAGATATCTCTCCCCGGTAGCTTTCGGACCTTGTGTGGACGGCTTGCCACTNTTGGTNCGCCACTTCTGCTTAGTCCACGCTGTCAAAGAGCGTTGGCTCTTCTTCTTCGGCATCTGCCATCTCCATTGTAAGCGTAGCCANTGCGGCTAGTTTGTCTTGCGCGTCACCCCACTTCGTAAGCGCCGCGTCCATCTCCTCCAGCAAACCCGGATGTTCACCGACGCCCACCGGCCTGTCCATGTAAACTTGGAATACAAACTCTGCATCCGCCATCTCCGCCTGATATTTATGCTGTAGCGCTTGTATAGCTAGCTTTTGCATATCAACCCCCAAATACCCTTAGTATATCATAAATACATAAATTTTGCAAGTAAATTATAGTTTACCCTGATGGTGCAGTAGCAAAGCGATGAACGCACCAAAGATGCTCAACCCAAGAACAAAGAAGATCGTAATGATCGTAATGTCGAGTATCTTCTTACGTTTACGGATTGCTGCCTCTTCTGCCTCTCGACGCGCTATCCGTGCCTTTGCCTGAAAACGTTGCCAGTCACCCCACAAGCCGGGTCGTCCGGCATAAATCATAATTTGCTTGAGTTGCTCTTCTTGTTCGCGTATCTGTTCGAGTGCCATAAACTCTTCGAGATCAGAGCCGCCACCCTTTTTCTGTGCCTTTCTCTGTAACTGCTCCTTTGCACCTACAAAGTTGGCGATGGCCTTACCAGCACTGGCAATCTCCTTGCCATTCTGGACAGCACTTTTGATGACTTGGAAGGCTGCGTTGGCTGCAGCGAGTTCGGCTAACATCAGTAAACTCGTACACTTTCATCGACTAATCTAGGTAGGCAGTATGCCGTCACCTTTTTCCCTTGTTTATGAAGTTTTTGTGCGTACCATACGCATTCGTTCAAGTCACGGAAGTACATGTCACTACTGACTTGACGTTTGTCCTCTCCTGTGCCAAGAAAGACAAACAGGAGAAAGACATGCTTCATTAGTCTTTGTAGCCGCCCCCTGCTTTTTTGTAGGCTGACGCAAGCATTTGGGCTTTACGCGCCGACCACTGTCCCGGGCGTCCGCCCTTGCCACCAGCCTTGATACGATTGAAGAGACGCTTTCTCATTCCGGGCTTAGTGTAGTTGCCAGCTTCATTAACTCGACTCTTGCTCTTCGCTTTAGGCTTCGACGATTTGCGAGCTTTTCTAACCCGGCCACCCTTCTTGAGTTCCTGTGTTTCCTCGACGCCCGTAATTTTTCCGGCGTTGCGCGTTGCGTAGAAGACTTCTTCACCCTTCTTACCCCCGTACGTACGTTTCATGGACTCCATGATCTTTTCACCTTTGTTTGTTAAGGGCATCACGTCTTCTTAAAAAACTTTTCTACGGCTTTACCTACGAGACCTGTAGTGGTGGGCATACCCCCACCGCCACCGCCGCCGCGACGACGACTAGCGGCTCTGTTAGCACGCCGAATCTTTTGAGTCTTTTCCTGTTCTCTAAGCCGTGTGCGCTCGGTTTTTTCTTGTTGTCTAATGTGTTCACGCAACTGTCGATAGGCTTTACGATCTTGTTTATCAAGCCTGCGTCTCGTTCTTTCGTTTGCTATGGCATAACCTAGCCCTCCCGCTCCGACTACAGCAGCGGCAGCAGTTTCACCTGCGACGTAACCTCCTTTGATCTTTTCTGCAACATCCGGCTTTTCCGCGCTACTCTGCGCTTTTCTTCCGCTGACTTCACTCATGCGAACTCTCCATTTTTCATGGCGTCCGAAAGTTTCGTCGCCCGTGATTTTACCTGCCGCGCCCAGCGCGAATCGAGCATCTCGACGGATGCGGTGTCGAAGTCGCCTGCCTCGATAGCAGCCCACATCTTCTTGAATTTGCAGAGGCGTGGCACGCCCATATTGAATGCCATATCCATCACGATCAGTTGACGTACTGCGTCGAGGTCGTACACACAGGGTTTAGCTCGTGTCAGTTCGTTCTCTACGATTGCGATATCATTTGTGGCGAGGTAATATGCATCCTCTTCTGTGATGCCGTGTTCGTAAACAGCATCTATGGAGGGAATGTCCATGTAATCGAGTTCTTCTTTACTGATCCCCCGGTCTTTCAAATTGCGCCCGATACCTATAGTGTCGATGCCGAGAGTGTCCTTGTACACTGTAAGGACCAAGCCCTCGTGTACGCGAACCTTATTTATGAATGTGTTTATATCGTACTTCATCTTAGGAGTTATATTGTGTGCATTCATCATCACTTTGCCTCATGTCCCATCCAAACCGCAAACGCACCGGCCAGCGTTCCCGTCACCACACTCACAAGTGCTGCCTGTTGACTTGTCGGGTCCGGCAGTCCCATGAACCATTCCACCACGCGCCATGCCGAGATCGACATTCCCAGCATCATCAAACGGGGGAGTATCTTCCACTTCAGGATGCGCTCCATAGTAACTTCGGCCATGCTTACTTCTTCCCAAAGAACTTAGTAGCGCTACGAACGCCAAATGAGGCAGCAACGATAACCCCCAGAGAATACTGATACCATTGCGGCATAGCCTTGAGTTGCTCGAATCCATTAGCTACGACTCCCTCCATGCCCGGTATGAACGCAAGGATCAACGGCACCGAAAACAAAATGACCAGCCACTCGTCTTTCCACGATGACTGGCTTCCGCGTGCCATTTCCAAGTCCCATTCGAGTTCTCCCGTGGCTTTCTTTTCCATGATAGTTGCTTCGGCTTTTGCTCGTGCAACTTTGGCCCCTGTCTCGGCTTTTGTTTTTTCGACCTTGCCTTCTAGCCACGTACCGGCTAAGTTTGCTATGGGTCCGATGAGTGCGGCTAACATTTCCACCTCTTACGTGCTTGTCGTAAACGACTATTCGGATTCTTTGCAGCCTTTGGAAACTTCTTCATCTGCCCAGCAGAACGCGCACAGAACGACTTACGACGCTTGGCATCCTTGCTTCCGGGCTTTACTTTGCCCGTAACTGCAGTCTTGAGTTTGGAGCCGGGGTTTTTGCGCCGATACGCAGCCACCCCGGCCTTAGTCATGCCAGCCCCTGCTTTCGTTGGTCGAAAGTTCTTTTTGTTACGGGCTGGCATCCTGTCGGCTTTGCGTGCCATTATCTCTTCCTTGCAGTCTGAGCCGCACGCTTGAAGTTGCCGGTTGTTGGTGCGCCTTTGCTACCAGCCTTACGCATCTTCTCGCCGCTACCCGCTTTGATACGACGACGCTTGGCTGCAATATTGGCATATAGTCCGGGACGTTTTGCCATCAGCCTATGCCTTTACTAGCTTGAAGCCTTTTGCTTTGGCAGCAGCACGGATTTGTGCAATAGTCATAGTAGGCTTCTTTGCTGCCTTTTTCTTGCCGCCTGTTGCACCGCCCTTTGAGTAGCCCTTTGACTTCATAGCGTTACGACCGCCACCGGCCATGCGTTTCATCTTGCCGCCATACATCATCTTCTTCGTGGCACCGCCGCGCTTACCGCCTTTAGCCATGCCTTTAGCTTTCATCATTTTCTTCATAATCGCTCTCCGCGTAAAGGTTATCGAATACCCGTGCCGTATCGCTGACATAATTCGGGTCTTGCTTTGAATGATGGACCCACTGACTAGGAGTGAAATCCGGTGGGCCATCGCCCGTTACAAACCATGCAGGGTTGGTTACCCTTACTCGGTTGTTCGGAAGAGCAACGATGTTGCCCGTCCACTTGCCAGCATCCATGAGTTCGAGTACGTGACTCTGCTTGTGCTGCGCTGGATCGTCCGCTACTTCAGTATCCGTGTAATCTACAGTGAAGTAGTATTTAGCCGGATAAAAGTCTCCGTCTATCTTCGCCAGCCACGGACAGGGTGTGCCTCTGTTGAGGACAAATACTGAGTGGTGATGTGACTGACAGTCCCACGGCTGTGCCAAATAAGTAGGAATAGGTTCAGGCCATTCATCGAAAGGTGTGTCCCCTACTAAGGCTGTGAGGGGCATACGTGCCCACATCGCTCCGCCGTGTACGTTTTCTTCTTCGTCGCATCCCGTAAACAAAACTTGAAATGATAGGGTACGCATAGGAAGGGTGGTTACCCCGATTACCATTGCGTGTAAGAATTCACCGTGGTATCTATCATGACCCGTAGTGTATTCTCGTCGTACCCACGCTTTGAAGTACGGAATGTTACTCGTTATATAATTCATCGCAGGACTCCGCTGTTATTTCCCGGCAGGGATTCCTGCTTTTACCACATAAAATAAAGGGTGTCAAGGGGGCATGAAGCCCCCAAGACAAAGTTTTTTAGGTGCCGGTCGAGACCGTAGCAGACTCAACAGGGTTCTGAGACACGTCGCACAGGACGGCGTGTACACGGAAACGCAGTGCAGTTGTACCGGACGATCCGGAGTCAAGCACAGTCACCTGAACGGAGTCAGCAGCAGTGACCATATTCACGCCTGCAGCCTTCAGGTTAAACTGGATGATTGCAGCAGCGTTACTTGCGCCACCGTCAACCAGCGAGTCAACGTCAGTGCTGGTGCCNACGTCGAGCGTCACNGAGGAGTTGCCCGAAGCCTCAAGGACTTCNAGAGCNCCGCCGATNACCATCGTATCTGCAGGCAGATCGATGAGCTTGACGATATCAGCGCCAGCGAGNGANGTGTTATCNACCGCNTCNTANACCGGNGAGGTGANGANGTACGGNCGGGGCAGGTTNCCNGGNTGNCCNNNNGTNCCGCCGCCNGTAATNGTACGATCATAAGTAGCCATTANTCAGTNCTCCCTACTAGTCAAGGCTAACAACGCCACGGACGATNGCTTCCGGACGNAGAACTTTNCGACCNAAGACATGNAGACCGCGAACGATGTCGCTGAAGGTTTCAGTCGAACGGACAACCTCNGTCTTCGCAATGTGCGAAGCGGTAGCCGTTGAGGACATNTGACCACCGAGAATNACGTTCTCAGAGCCGTCCGTAGCGAGGCCAGTCAGCGTTACCTGATCCGTGCCGCCGGTCGATACGAGGGCGGTGGACTTGTAGCACTGGAAGCCAGCGATGTTGCCCAGCGAGACAAGGCCGTTACGCAGCGGGGAAGTCGCGTCGCCAGTTACCTGAACTTCTGCGAACTTCGCACCAGCCGAGAAGAGGTGCTTGTAAAATGCCGGGGGAGCAACGAACCAGCGGTTCTCTTCCGGAACCGATTCGTTGTCGAGTGCTTCTGCCATTTTCAGCATGGTGTTGACAGCAGTATCGCCGGGGCTAGATGCACCGCCGATGTCAAGAGCGGAACCAAGCGTACCGATACCCGAGATTTGGGTGGTGGTAGCAGTGGACTCACCGTTGAGACCTGCGTCAGTTGCTATGATGTCAAGGACGTTAGCATCGTACTTACGCTTCAGGGAGTATGCACCCGAAGAAGTCGCAAGCGCTTCGAAGTTTACGTGAGACTGACGCTCTTCGATGTCGTCAATCTTGAACGAAAAGGCGTTTGCCTGATCGACCACCATAGTGATCTGATCGTCAGCAAGGTCTTGTGCGTTCACGACCGANCCGCGAGTATACGAGGAGACGGTGATTGTCGGCTCCTTNATAATGCGGACGGTNTCGCCAAAGTTCTCAATTTCGCCAGCGTAGTCGGTATTCGTAATATCTTCTGCAACCGAAGCGCGACGGAAGAATTTGAGAACCTTTTGGCTAAAGATTTCCGGNGTAAAGTTNCCGGAAGGCAGGTTACCNTAACCTGCAGNAGTACCAAAAGCCATTGGTCTNTCCTTCCTTTGTTGAGGTTTAAGAGTTGTAGTCTATTCGGCCTTCAGCCCGTGCGGCGTCGAGTTCTTGTTCGAGCTTCTCGAATTCCCACGGCTTCATCCGGCCGATTTCTGAAGCCTTCCAGACTCGTTTCTCCCCCGGTACACTCACAACTTCTTTGGCTGCGGGTGTAGACACGGACATAGCCGCATCCTTGTTTTTTCGAGGACGAGTGGATTTTTTGTTCAAGCCCACATCAGCTTTATAAAGATCGACAACTCTAGCTGCCCACTTGGCATCTGTAGCGTTATTGTACACACCATCAGAAATAGAGTCGGGCTGATCTTTTAGCCACTTACGAAACTCATCACTAGATTTTAAATCTTCAAAATCAGGCTGCAATCGAAGTAGCTCTTGATATGCTCGATCTTTTTCGAGATTTTTCTCACGCTCCTTGATTACATCTAGCTGTTGTTCGAGATTTTTAACTCGCGCTTCAGACTGCGAGGAAGAAATCTGTTCAATAGCATTGTACATATCCGGATACTGAACTCGAAAACTTTCTAAGTCTGCCGTCGATTCGCCAGCGTCCACTGCAGGAGCAGGAGAACTTAGACGAGTTAAAAGACTTTCTTTTTCAGTCCGCCACTCTTCTAACTTACCGTCATAGTGACGTTTCAAGTCATCGTATCGTTTCTTGTAATCTGATGTGTTTTCCTCTTCGGATGTTTGTTCATCACGACTAGCAAAACTAGAAGAATTTTCTGCTTCTTGAGGAGTGGCCGACTCTTCGTCAGTGTCCTCTTGAGCTTCTAGCTCTTCCGTGTCTTCATCATCATCCTTATCGACCTCCTCACGGTACTTACCGCGATAGAGTTTGTCGTCATTTACGACGCCGAAAGAATCATTGGGCTTGTTGGCTCTGTGGCCTTTCACTTTTTTTGCCATTTATTTTACCTCATCTGCGGGGCCACTTGGCGTGTGGGTGGCCGCTTCGGTTATGTCGGGGCCGCTCGTGAGCGGGTGGCCGACGAATAACTAGGCGCGTCTAGTCTCTTTCAACTTTTTCTTAGTTTTAGGGACTCCGCGCTTGTTAATCTTTTCGAGTTTGTCGAGTCCGATAGCGGGTATGACTTCCGGACGAACATAAATTTCTCCGCTCGAAGCGAGAATAGGCCGCTTTGGCTTTGCTAAATCAACGCCTTTTGACCTTACGTACTTCTCGGCTTCTTCAATTTCTTTGATCAAGTCCATTTCACCTGCCATCTTAACGGCTTCGACGTTGATTATGTAGCCGTCCTCCTCCGCTTCCGGAATGAGAATATCATCTGCTACGGACTCTGCGTCACTAACCTCTGATGCAGGACGATCTATAAATCCAGATTCTTGAACGTCGCCCTGTAATTCGTTTATCGAAAGAACGGAATCTCGCTCCATCTGAGGGACAAGACGATCTTCATTTTCTACAAAGCCGGGACGATTTGTGCTAGGCACATCTCCACCGAGTGCCCTCATGGAATATCCTCGCGGATCACCGCTAGAAGAGGGAGTGCTAACTTCTTCACGTGTGAGGCTATAACTACGACCGCCCGGATTTTCGCTATCGTCTCGCTCTCGAATTGCTCGCGCCTGTGCCGGTGATACGAAACCAACGCCCGGTACATTGACAAATCGTGTTTCACCCGATTCGAGCAGGGAACTGATGTCATCATCTCCAGTCGGACCACCACTTGCGGGTGTTGTAGCGTCCGCCTGATTTTGTGCAGCGATTGCAGGATCGCCCTTAGTAGAGATAGGAGCAACCTTTGGCTTCGAAACATCAGAAGCCTTCGTAGCCATTTCAATGTGCGCTACGAGGTGTGCAATCTTTTGAGCCATAGGAGTATCGCTCGTAAAATTACGAGCACCTCTTAGCCACGACTTCGCAATACGCTGTGATTCAATAGTATCGTACGCGCCATTAGTAGTAACCCTAAATGTCGTGCCTGCAAGTCCGGTCCTTTGATCGATCAAGTTAGAAAGGTCGCCTACTCTAGCTACGCCCGTGACAAAATTAAATTTGCCGTCGAGTGTGTATCCGCCTTTGCCCGTTTTTAAAAGTGCGTTAGAAAAATCCACATCTTCCACAGCTTGATCGAGAATGCTTTTACCTGATGTGATCGCACTCAAAAGAGTCTGACCCGTGTCTACACCCATCGTGTAATTTTCTATGTTACGCGCTACATTCTGTGGGATACTTATACCTCGAAGAGAGAGGTCACCCCTATATTGATTTTCTCCCGGAAGTCGATAGAGGATGCTGCCACGCTCATCTCCGAGCCTAAGCGCAAAACCTCTTTCATTTCCTATGGCACCCTTGTTTGCAGGGTCTCTATTAAACGCTGCAATTGCGTTTATATCTCTAAATTCGCGGGACAAGTTTGCAGTTGCAATAGGTGAGAAGATACCCGCACCTGTTGAGCGAGTCCCTACGCCGGTGGGATCGGTCATACTCGGACCATCTATGATATTTCCCATTCCCATAATCATTCCGGCGGCTGCATCTAAAGTGCCTGCAAAATCTGCAGCAGCGAGAGCAGCATCCTTGTCTTGGGCATCAGCTTTTAAAGTAGCACCAGAAAATTTACCAGACATGTCATACCCAACACTGTCTAGGTAGGTCGCAAAATCCCCGTGAATAACATCTTCAGGATTTATAATTTGAAGTGCAGACACATTGAGTGCGGGATTCGATCCGCTGATCAAGTCACGTCGATAGTCAGGCTCAGTTGGGTCTTCCTCCCTATATTGAGGACGCAACATGTAACGCGGATCAATCGGTCCCTGTCCGGGAGGAAGAACAGGTGTCGTAGCTGGGGGTGGAGTCGGAGATACCGGCTCAGGTATCGGCGGTCTACCTCCGTAGTAATCGAAAAAACTAGACATTCTTTGTGTTCTCTTTCACAACTGCTTGATGATTACTCTTCAAGTTGAGGAGTGTTTCCAGTAAAACCAGCTTCCCCTGCAACTGGCGCATCTCCGATTCCGATGGCGCGACCATCAGGGCTTGCACCGCTAACGTCTTGAGGCTGTTGAGGTACTCCTCTAGGCCCGTCCATACCGGGGGGTTGTTGACCAGCGGGGCCACCATCCGGGCCTGATCCCTGTTGAGCATTTTGCATCATCCCTTGCAACATTTGAGCGTAAATCTGTGCCTCGTTAACATCGTTCACTAGGCTATCCGGATCGATATCTTGTGCGATTGCTAACTCACGTACGAGATTCGGAATCTTAATAAACGGCGCGAGCATAGGATTAGCCACTGTTTGAAGAAGAGCGGTGAGTCGCTGACTCCGCACTTCTTTTTGCATAACTGCTGCTACGCCCCGGGGTTTGATTTCTAAGTCACCGCCGATATCATCCATGCCTTCGTTAAATTGCATATTCCATTGATAATACGCTTCGCCGAGAGGCTTGAGGAGATGATCATCGACGTTCTTAATAACGGTCTTCATCGAGAGACTTGCGCCACCCATGAGCATTGACAGGCCCGCTGCAGTTCGTCCGGTGCCGGTGACGCCTGTCTGACCGTGCATGATCGACGGAAGACCCGTCTCTTCATCAGCAAGCTGACGACTAATCTGATACATCTGTATGTTTTCAGGAGCCGTATTCGGAAACTTGAGGCCGTTGATCGCTGTGCCCGTGACGCCTGACTGACGACGGAATATTTTACCGGGGAAGATATCCATATTCTGACCCGGTACGAGAGACGCCTCGTCCACGTCAAATACAAGGTTACCGGCAAGAGCGAGATTGTCGATTGCCATACGGACGTGGCCGTTCATCAACATCTGTGCGTCTTCCATGTTTTCTGCGATACCAACGCCCCATATCTGATAGGGATTGATTTCGTAAGGAAGTGCGAAGAACGGCAAACGTGCCGGTGTGAACGGGTTCAATACACAACGAAGAATGACATCGCCGCATATCCACGCGTTAATTTGAAGCTGAGTCATACCCCCTTCAGGAGAGTCTTCATCTAACAGGCCCACTTCTCGGGCCATTTTAGCATCGATAACACCCCAATATTCGAGAATTTCGAATCGACTTTCTTGGTAATATGCCTCAGTTTCGTCCTCACGAATCGTGTCTTCAAAGTACTTATCTTCGTAATTAGAACCCTGCGCTAGAGCCTCTTCGATACGTTCCCCGTCAAAATGCGGCATCAAAATCAAACCGCGAAGTTGCTCACGATTCATACGATGACGTTGAATTACGTACTCACAGTCGTCCATGCTCACGGCGGACGGATCAGGATAGAAATCCCATATCGAAACGTGTTCGATACGAGGGACGAGTTTTTCATACGGATCGTATGTGCGCTCGCCGCCTTCACCCCGTTGCCACCTGTGAATCCGCTTGTACATATTTAGCGGACCCTTTATAACTCCTGTGCCGAGCAGGGCTGATTCGAAGATACTTTTACGGATAACCGTAACCGCGTTGGTATCCACGAGTTGATCGTGAATAATTTTTTGACACTTCAAGGCTGATTCTTGAGCGGGAGAGATTTGAGGTTCACCAATATTCGCCGGTCCCTCAACTACAGGAGCGTTTTCTAGACCGTCTTTGTACGCTCCGAGATAGTCTTTCGAAACATCTGCTTGCATAGCTCCGGGAGCGAGTTCTCGTCCGTCACCCTCAAAACCATACGGGTCTAAAGTCTCCTGACCGCCAGTCAAATCATCAACGGGCGTCTTCATGTGAGCAAATTCTGCAACACCTTCCGGCACCGGAGTAGATTCAACAACGATAGGGAATCTTTTGTTTGCGAATAAAATGTCTACGATCTGCCCGTACGCGGCAAGAACTTTCGTTTTAGTGATCTTGATGAACACTTTCGAACGCTCTGAGTCACGGTACTGGGTTGTAGAATCATAGATGCCACGAAAATTTTTGTACGCTTTCAACCAACGTTGTTCGTAAGCGTATCTACCGTTCTCCGAATCTTCGAACTTCGAGCGAATATACTCTGACAAGTATGGCGCTTGTTTGTCCGCAGATATGATGGGGATCGGCTCATCATCCGCAGGTTCTAGAAACCTATCGTCCATAAGAAAACCTTCTTAGTAGTCGCGCTGTTCGGCCATGTTGAACAGTGCAGGATCGACCGTGCCTTTGGTCTGCTGCTTTGGCATGTCTTCAGTCAGTACACCCTGCGCCATCCGCGTGTCGAATTCGAGACCTTCGCGGTAAAGCTGATCGGCTCCCATCTGATCATCGACAGATGTTTTGTCCGAATTCATGATNTACGATTCACCCATGTTCAAGTTCATAACTAACTCCTTTTTATCGAGCCATAAAGCTCGGGGTTTGATCTGTAAAAGTTGGGGTTTGATCTATGTCTTGCATCATCGAATCTGCATTGACGACGCGTTCCATAATATCTTGTGGGCTTCCCTCACCCATGTCTGGCTCCATAAACATATCTATGAGTTGAGCTTCTCTTTCACCTTCTGCTTTGCCTATTGCCACAGTGTAGTCAACTGTGTCTTTTCTAGATTTGCCCGGGCGAATACTCTCTGCGGCACGTAACTCTGCAGCGCGAACTTCTTCTTCTAGAGGAACAACATCACTATCAGGTCCGGCTGGAGAGATCGAGGACAGAGCGAGTTGAGGGAATAGCGAAACCGGATTAGCGAAGGAAGCACCCATCCCTGCCATTTGCAAACCTTTCGAACCTGCAAAATACATAGCCTCTTCGATTGCCAATTGTGTTACAATATCTCCAATATCTTCTTTATTGATATTCTTGGCATCTTCGCCTGAAGTTGCTGCTGCCACCACCACACTTTTTGGAACAAGACCCCGCATCAATCTACGGAACATATCGTCCTTTTCATCGTCACTCATCTCAGGCTCTAAGTCCGGAGGAGGTGTATCTTCAGCTATATCAGTCTTTATGACCCGGGGCGTCAACTGTCCTAACTGATCTTTGGTGTACGGAGTGTTGGGATTTTGCGTCGGTTGTTCAGTTACGGGTATGATGCCGTCCGATGTTGCGAGCGACGCTGCTAGGGTGTTTACGTCACCTCCACTAGCCATCCACGCTCCGATAAAATCTTGATCCGGGGCGATGATAACTTCTTCACCTAATTCGAGGGCGTCAGTGAGCAACGCGCGAAAATATGCGTGAACACGCGAGTGCGGCTCCGCTTGATCTATTCTATGTTGACCCGGAACCACTCCCTTATAGCCTACCTCTTGCGCCCCCGGTCCGCGATATGCTCGCCCTCGCATCTCTCCTGAAGTAATCGCGTCGATACCTAGCGAAGCTCCCGCCGTAATTTGCATGTTACGTAGGAGATATGAACGGGGAAGGCTAAAAATTTCCTCTCCCGTTTCAATGTCAAACATCAATCCCGTTCCATTAGGTGCCTTAACTTGGATATTTTTAAGGACACGGGTCATGTCTCCTTCTTTGATCGGATTACCGTCGTTGTCGATGAAGAGAGCATCTACACCCCCCTCACCTACTATTTTTTTATGACGCAACATACCCGCTTTAAATTGTGCAAAGATGTCCGGTGACATGGGAATATTTATTTCCTGTCCCATTTTTGTCGCGTCCGGAAGAATGTATAGGCCCGGAACGGTCGTACCCTTGAAACGACCCGTGGTTGCCGCCGCAGGGTGAAACGCTGATAGAGGCATCCGCTCAACTTCGCCCGGACGGAATCCCAAGTCTATTTCCATGAAAAGAGCGCGAACGATGTGTTCGTCTTGAGGATTTTCCGTGAGGTGTTCGAGAAGAGCCTTTTTGAGATAGCCCACGTTTTCATGACGAAAACGAAATCTTTCAGAGAGGGGTCCGGGTTTTTCGGGATTCACAACCCCGTCAGTCATCAGAGATATGCCGCTATTGTCATACCTCTTTTTCAATTCCCTGTTGTCAGGAAGATTTAATTGAAAAAGAATATTCTGTTCGATAGCGTTGACGTGGCTATAGAGTGTTCGACGAGGATTTACAGCATCCGGATCAATGTCTTTCTTTCCTGCCGCTACTTTCTTTTGTGCATTTTCTACGGCTGCATCAGAGGCCATGAAGAGGGGGTTTGATGTGTGATGTTCGAAACCCGCGTCGAGAAATTTTATGAGAGGCTTGTCGAGAAGGTCGGCGAACGCAGGATTGTTCCGGATGGTATTACCGATGGCGTCAGTCTTAGCTTTTCCTGATGCGATGTGCGCTTCAGCACGCATCTCTAGGAAACGACGCAGAGTAACCGCATCTGGATCAATAGGCTTTTCGAAGATAAATGGTTTTGCAGTTGACATTTAGTACCCGAAGACTTCGTCTTGAACTTGAAAAACTTGACTCTTGATCGCGTGGAGTTGCTTGTGTATAGAAGCGTAACCACTCATTCGCGTCATGACCATATAGCGAAGTGCGTCGTACGCGTGATCCTCTGACTTAGTATCTACATCTTCACTGTTGGATTTAGAAAGTGGAATACCGGCTAACTGCTTGATGATATTCTGGCACGAGGAAAAGATACGTAGACGCGGCTCTTCTGTGTGCGGATCGTCAGCCAAGCGACGATGTATCTCCATCTTTCCCTGTATACGATTGCGGTCGGATGGTGTCCATCGTACCCCGGCCCGCATCATAGTTTCAGCTATCGACGGACCGAATCCGGTTTTATTCCAGCACGACGAGTCTAAGACTGTGTAGTGTGGAAGGGGATCGAGTTGTTCTGCTTCTAATATTTTATCAGCGAGTTCCTCTGCTGTCAAGTGTTTAGCATATAGTTCGCGATAAACCCAGATATTATTATCCCAGTCAA
>FUFK010043344.1_pt1 | contig 15408 bp, 18 predicted proteins | sample 1021851 | NCBI WGS metagenome assembly FUFK01 (sample SAMEA51879418, study PRJEB19060) | metagenome | reverse complement strand
GCTGGTAGATTACTGTTGTCTCAAGATAGAGCTATACCACAACTTGGTGTTGGCGATACACTAACTGGACAGTCAATGGTAAGAAACCCATACGATGATGAAAGGATGGCATAATGGGAGGAGCACCTAGAATAATTAGAAGAGTTATATCAAAACCAAAACCACCACCTCCTTCTTCTCCTATTGTAGATAGAAGAGAAGAGGTAGCAAAAAAAACTGAGGCTGAGGCAAAAAAATTATCTCCGAGAAAATTAAAACGAAGAGCATCAAGAACTAGAACTGGTAGAACAAGAGCTATGGTGGGAGGCGAGTTACAAGGTGGAGATACAATGACTGCTGATTATTCTCCAATTAGAAATCCTAGAGATGGAAGTAAGTTAGGGAGTGCATAATGCCAGGCTATCACAAAAAAAAATCAAAACCTAAAAAGAAAAAAAGAGCAGCTAGAAAAAAAGGTGGAGTAGCTTATGGATAGCCACGAACAAGTTTATATTAGAAATCCAAAATTTAGAGATTTAAAAAAGGAGCAAGAGGATGAGCAGAAAGTTTCCGAAAGTTCCGAAGAGTAAAAAGGGTGTGCCATTAAAATATTTAGCTGGTGCAAAAAACCCAAAAGCAAAAGAGGCAGAGATATTGAGAACAAGAAGATTATATAAAAAAGGTTTACTAACAACTGCTATGATGGATGAGATAAGCAAGAAGAGGGCAAGAGGATGAGTAAAGCAGCAGTTATAGCAAAGTATTCAAAGTCAAGTGGTATATCTAAAAACACTTTGAGCAAGGTCTATTCCAGAGGCCTTGGGGCATACTATTCTAGTGGCTCAAAAAATGTGTCTGCACACGCATGGGCAGCCGGAAGGGTCCGGAGTTTTGCTACTGGAAAAGGTGGTGCAAGAAAAGCTGATAAGGACCTATTAAGGTCTAAAAGAAAAAAAGGGTTGGTAAGCTAATGTCTTTGTATGAGAATATAAACAAAAGAAAAAGAGCTGGTACTTCTAGGTCAAAATCTAAAAGTACAATAACAAAGAAAGCATACTCAAATATGAGGGCTGGTTTTCCAAAACGCAACAAAAGGAAGGGGCTAGTATAATGGCTTATAAAATGAAAATGAAGAAGGCATCTAAATTAAAAGGTGGACAAAAAAAATTAGATGCAAACAAGGATGGCAAGATTGGTAAACAAGATTTTGCTATGTTAAGAAACAAAAAGAAAAAGGTCATGGCATGATTATTTTTGGTCATACACCTAGAGAGTGGAAGAGAAGAGCAAAAGAACACAAATGGTTTCTTGTTGCTTTAGTAATATCTTTTGCACTTGGAGGTGTAATATTATAAATGGTTGCTAAGAGGTTTCAAAATCCATCTGGAGGTCTTAACGAGGCTGGTAGAAAAAAGTTTGGTGTTAAGGCTCCGGTATCAAGTGGTAAGAACCCTCGTAGGATTTCTTTTGCAGCAAGGTTCTCAAAAGTTAAAGGACCTCTGATGAAAGATGGTAAACCAACAAGACTAAAACTTGCATTAAAAAAATGGGGTTTTGGTTCTAAAGAGGCAGCAGCTAAGTTTGCTGCAAACAATAAGGCAAGGGCATAATGCACAGAACACCAGATGAAGTTTTAAATAGGTCAAAGAAAGCATTTTCTCGTAAAGAACAATGGAGAACAATTTACGAAGATTGTTATAGATATGCGTTACCACAAAGAAATCTTTATGAAGGTTACTATGAGGGTAATGTGCCTGGCCAAAATAAAATGAATATGGTTTTTGATAGCACAGCCATACATTCAACTCAAAGATTTGCAAATAGAATACAGTCTGGCTTATTTCCTCCCTATAAAAAATGGTGCAGACTGGAGCCTGGTAATGACATACCGGCAGATAGAAGAGCAGAAGTACAAGCTGCATTAGACATCTACCTAGACAAAATGTTTACTATACTTAGACAATCTAATTTTGATTTGGCTATGGGAGAGTTTCTTTTAGACCTATGCGTAGGTACTGCTGTTATGCTCATTCAGCCAGGCGATGACATCAANCCAATACAATTTACACCAGTTCCACAATATCTTATNGCATTAGAAGAGGGTCCTTATGGAACAGTAGATAATGTTTATCGTAAATATAAAATTAGAGCTGAAAGTATTACAAGAACATTCCCAGATGCAAACNTACCAGAGACTTTACAAAATTTNATAAATGAAAAACCAGCAGAGATGATTGAGTTGTTAGAGGCTGTTATAGTTGATACTGAAAGAAAAGATTTTTGTTACCATATCATTTATGAAAAGACTAGAGAGGAATTAGTTTATAGAAGAATGGACAGCACTCCATGGATTGTTGCAAGATACATGAAAATACCTGGAGAAGTTTTTGGTAGAGGTCCACTTGTAACTGCTTTACCAGATGTCAAAACATTAAATAAAACTTTAGANTTATTACTTAAAAACGCATCTATTGCGTGTGCTGGTGTTTACACAGCAGCAGATGATGGAGTAATCAATCCATCTAATATTAGAATTACACCAGGTAGTATTATACCAGTTGCAAGAAATGGTGGACCACAAGGTGCATCACTTGCTCCACTACCTAGGTCTGGAGATTTTAATGTATCTCAAATTGTTATTAACGATTTAAGAATGAATATTAAAAAAACATTATTAGATGATACTCTTCCTCCAGANAATATGTCTGCAAGGTCAGCAACAGAGATTGTTGANAGAATGAAAGAATTAGCACAAAACATGGGTGCAGCTTTTGGTAGATTAATTACTGAAACTATGGTACCTATCATAACTAGAGTGTTAAACATCATGGATGAGAAAGGTCTCATTCAGCTCCCTTTAAAGGTCAATGGGCTTGAGGTTAAAGTAGTTCCGGTCAGCCCATTGGCAAAAGCCCAAAATTTAGAAGAAGTAAATGAGGTTATGCAGTTTTATCAAATAGCAAATGCACTTGGACCAGGTGGTGTAGCAGAAGTAAAACCAGATGCTATCGCAACATTTGTTGGAGATAAACTAGGCATACCTTCTAACCTAAGAACATCCGAGGAGGAAAAACAAGTGATAGCACAACAAGCAACTAAATTATTCCAACAACAAATAGCTGGTGGTGGTGGACCAGGCCAAGGTGGAGCTCCGGCTGCACCAAGCCCACCAATGCCTCCACAGCAAGAACCAGCCGAGGCAGTAGAGGATGAGGTCTCTGCATGAGGTCAAAATCCGGTTGGGATGGCATACAAGTTTTAGAAAACGAAGTAAATCAAGAAACTAAAAACGAACAACTTGAAATTGATAAAACTTTTGCTAGAACATTTGAAACAGAAGAAGGTAGAAAATGTTTAAATTTTTTGATAGGAAAAACAATAGACCAGCCTACATGGGTTCCAGGTGGAGATAGTTCACATGGCTATGTTAGAGAAGGTCAAAATAGTGTAGTAAGAGAAATAAAAATGAGAATGGAAAGGGCAAAAAATGGATAAAGAAACTGAAAACCAAAATGTAAACCAAGAAGAAGGTCTCCTAGCCAATACTCCCCAAACAGAAGAGGTAGAACCAAAAGAAGAAGAAACAACAATACCTCACAAAGAAGAAGAAAAACCACAAGAACCAACACCAGAAAAAGAAGAAGAGAAACTTGCAAAGCCAGAATATTTAGAAGATAAATTTTGGGATGAAAAATCTGGTGTAAAAGTAGAGGAGTTAAATCATTCTTACAAAGAATTACAAAAACAATTCTCTATGGGTAAACACAAAGCTCCGAAAGAATATGATGTTACATCTTTAGAAGATGTAGAGGATGACGATGAGTTAAAAACATATTTTTTAGATTGGGCTAAAGAAAACAAACCAACACAAGCAGCATTTGATAATCTTGTAAATAAATTTAAAGAATTATCTTTGCAACAAGAAGAGGCTGATAGCATTGACATAGATGCAGAAACCAAATCATTAGGTCCAAACGCACCACAAATCATCAAAGGTATAAAAGAGTGGGGACAAGGGCTTGTTGCTAAAGGTGTATGGTCAGACCAAGACTTTGAAGAGTTTAAAGTTTTTGCTGCAACAGCTAATGGTATCAATGCACTTAACAAAGTTAGAAAGTTTTATGGAGAAAAAACTATACCAACAGCACCAATAGATGTTGATGGACCAGCAAGTAATGACGAGTTATATGAGTTAGTTGCAGACCCTAAGTACAAAACAGACCCAGTATTTAGACGAAAAGTAGAAGAACAATTTGCAAGAGCTTTTCCTGGTAAAGTAGATACTGGCGAAATATAACACTTGATATTTTTCTCAGAAACGATTATTTTGTAATCGGAGACAACCAAAATTCTTTTTGGCCTTCTGGCTAGGGTGGATAGTACCCTATTGTCAGCCTGGCTTATTTTACCAGACAACTGCGAGTATAAATAAATTGTGTTAAACAAAGGAGAAAACTTATGGCACAGTCAATAACTAATGCTTTTGTTACTCTGTTTGATGCTGAGGTAAAACAAGCATACCAAGGAGAAAGTTCAATCTTGGGATGTGTAAGGCTAAGACAAGGTGTACAAGGGCAAACATATAAGTTTCCTAAGTTAGGAAAAGGAAGTGCGACTGCAAGAATTCCTCAGACTGATGTTACTCCATTGAATGTAACTTACTCACAAGTTACAGCTACAATGAGTGATTTCAATGCTGCTGAATACTCAGACATCTTCCACCAAGCGAAGGTAAACTTTGACGAAAGACAAGAACTTGTCCAAGTAGTCAGTAAGGCGATTGGTCGTAGAATGGACCAATTAATAATAGATGCTGTCAATGGTGCATCTGGAACTGGTACAGTTGCTAAAAATGTAGTAACTTCTGGTTCTGCTGCAAACTCAAACTTGAATGTTGGAAAGCTAATAGCTGCNAAAAAAGCNNTNGATGCTAAAAATGTTCCATTTGATGACAGACATATAATAATCCACGCAAACTCATTATCTGGTTTACTAGCTGATGAGAGAGCAATTTCTGGAGACTTTGCATCAATTAAAGCTCTGGTATCTGGAGAGATTAATACTTTCCTAGGTTTCAGATTTTATGTGCTTGGCGACAGAGATGAGGGTGGCTTACCATTAGCAACAAACGACAGAACTTGTTTTGCGTTCCATAGAAGTGCAGTCGGTATGGCTGTTAATATGGCACAAAAAACAGAAATCAACTATGTTCCAGAAAAAACATCTTTCTTGGTTAATAGTATGTTTTCTGCTGGTGCTGTTGCAATAGACGCAGATGGTATAGTTAAAATAACAACCGATGAAAGCTAATAGAGAAGGAGAATAATTATGGCTTATGCACAAAGTGGACTACAACCAATAGGTGGTCAATCTAAAGCTGGTAATGCTCCTCAAATGTGGAGCTACAAATCGGCTGATGCAATCGCTGATGTAAACACAGAAGGGTATTTCAATGATGCCTCTGATGTTTTAAAAGTTGGCGATTTAATCTATGTTTTTGACAGTAATACACCTACTGCTAATTTAGTAGTAGTGCTATCAAATNCATCTGGAGTAGTNGATGTATCTAATGGCGAAAGTATNNCTGTTNCNGACAGCGATTAATAAATAGACATGAGGAGGCCCTTATGGGGCCTCTTCATTTATTAAAGGATTACTATGGCAAGTGGAGATACTAAAGTTACGATAACAAACCAGGCACTAATTTTATTAGGTGCAGATACTATATCGTCATTTTCAGATACGACTAACGATGCCTCAACAGTTGCAAACAACATTTACGAAACAATAAAAAGAAAAACATTATCATTATATCCTTGGTCCTTTGCTATTGTTAAAGAACAGTTAGCAAGGTCAAGTCAAACACCGGTTAATGAGTGGACATATCAATATGACCTTCCATCAACAGCAGTAAGTGGTACACCCCACCAAGTTTATAACTCAAGTGGTACTAGAGTTTTGCCAATACAAAGTTATGAAATAATTTATACAAACTCTGGACCAGCAATAGCAACTCACGAAGAAACTATTTTTGTAGATTATGTATCAAGTGTGGTTTCAGAAGGTGTTATGCCTTCTTATTTTGTTCAGTTATTAGTGTATATGTTAGCTTGGCACATGGCTGAACCAGTAACAGACCAAATTACTAAATCTGATTACTGGAGAAAAATAACAGTTGGGACTGCGACTGAGAATGGAAGGGGTGGGTATCTCAGACAAGCTATGAATATAGATGGAAGAGGAAAGCCTAATTATGCAATAGTAGATTTCCCATTAACAGATGTTAGATAATGAGCAGAGCTGTAACAATACAATCAAACTTTACTACTGGGGAGATAGACCCTTTACTAAAATCAAGAATAGATATTAACCAATATTACAACGCATTAGAAACAGCCAGGAATGTTTTGATACAGCCACAAGGTGGTATTGAAAGACGACCTGGTTTACAATTTTTATTTGAAATACCAAGTGCTGCTAATCCACAAAATGGAATGAAGTTAGTACCTTTTGAGTTTTCTACTACACAAAGTTATATGCTTTTATTTGTACATAACAGAATGTACATTTTTAAAAATAAAGAATTAGTAACTAATATTAACTCTAGTGGTAATGATTATCTTACTACTACTATAAGTTCTACAACATTAGCGACTATGGACTTTACACAATCAGCAGATACTCTGATTGTTGTACAAGAAGATATGGCTCCAAAAAAAATAGTTAGAGGTGCAACACACTCAGACTGGACTATATCTGATATAACATTTGAGCATACACCTTTTTTTGCTTTTACTCTCTCAACAACAACTATCAATCAAACTATAACTCCATCGGCTGTGGATGGTAATATTACACTTACAGCCGGTGGTTCATTCTTTACATCTAGTCATGTAAACCAATATGTTGAGGCTAACGATGGTTTGGGTAGAGCAAGAATTACAAGATTTGTAAGTAACACATCTGTTGAGGCTATTGTTGAAATACCTTTTTTCAATACAAGTGCAATAGCATCTGGCTCAACATTTTTAGAAAGTGGATATGAAGTTACCTGGTCTGGTTCAAAAGGCTATCCTCGTACAACAACCTTCCATGAGGGGAGACTATATTTTGGTGGAGCTAAGTCTAGGCCAAATACAGTTTTTGCATCAAGAGTAGGTAGGTTCTTTGACTTTAATCCTGGAGAAGGATTAGATGATGATAGTATAGAAGTTACACTAGCGACTGATAACACAAATGCTATCGTTGGTATGTTCTCTGGTAGAGATTTACAAATCTTTACAAAAGGTGGAGAGTTCTTTTTACCTCAATCATCTCTGGACCCTATCACACCATCTAATGTTGTAATCAATGGTGCAACAAGAAGAGGTGCAAAAGAAGGTATAAAACCAGTAGGTGCTGAAAGTGGTACATTGTTTATACAAAGAGCTGGTAAAGCATTAAGAGAGTTTNTATTTAGTGATGTNGAGTTATCTTACATATCAAATAATATTTCTTTACTATCATCTCANTTGTTAAAAAATCCAACAGACATGGCTCTTAGAAAAGCAACATCAACAACAGATGGAGATTTATTATTATTAGTAAATGCAACTGATGGGTCCTTAGCAACTTATTCNATCTTGCGAGGNCAAAATGTTATTGCACCNAGTTTATCTACAACTGATGGCACATTTGAAAAAGTAGGTGTAGATGTGGACCAGATTTANTTTGTAGTCAAAAGAACAATNAGNAGCTCAACAAAATATTATGTAGAGTGTTTTAATGATGACAATACAACTGATAGCTCAAAATTATTATCTGGTGGTAGCAAACCATCTACTACAACTGTAACTGGTTTATCTCATCTTGAAGGTAAAACAGTAAAAGTTATAGCAGATGATAGTATGCAAAATGATAAAACTGTTTCATCTGGACAAATAACACTTGATGCAGTACCTACAACTTATGTTGAGATAGGATTAGATTATACACCAGAAGTCAAAACACTTCCGGTAGAACTAAAACTTTCTAGTGGTAACATTGTTGCACAAAAGAAAAGAATAATAGAGGCTACTTGTAATCTTTATCTATCTCAAAACTTAACATTGAATGGTAAAGACTTTTTATTTACAGTAGGTAGTGGCCAGTTTTTTACTGGAAAAAAAAGAAGGAAACCTATGTTAGGATTTGATAGAGAAGGACAAATGACATTCTCCCAGTCTAGTCCATTATTTTTTACATTATTGGGAGTAGAATATAAAGTGAGTGTAGGACAATAATGGCAATAAATTGGACAGCAATAGCAGTAACAGCAGTAGCAGCAAAAGCCTATGGTACATTATACCAAGGTTATGCGATGGCTGCTTACTATCAAGGTAAAGCAGATATAGCTTTACTACAAGGGAGAACAAAAGGAGTGGAGGCTAAAGAGAATGGTGTTAAAGTTTTGCAAAAACTTAATGAAACTATTGCATCTAATATAGCAAAAGGTGCAGCCGGAGGTGTTACACCATTTGATGGCTCTATGTCAGTATTAAATCAAATGAGTATGAGATATGGAGTTACAGATTTTTTTCAATCTAAAGATACAAAAGAAGTTGTTGAGGCATTTAGTGTAGCTGAGGCTGCTATGTTAAACAATGCTGCTAAGACCAGCAAGAAAGGAGCTATTATAACTGCTGTCGCAGATGCAGCTATGGGTAGTTATAATATTTTTNNAACTTAATGGCACAAAGNAATGTTTATAAATCTCANTTACCTGGTTTTAGAGCTAGTGATATACAACTATCATTTGCTAATTACAGAGCCCAAGCAGATGTAGCTGGAGAGATTATAAAAAGAATAGATACTGTATCTGACTTTGCACTTAAAAAAGTAAACGAACAAAAAGTAGAAGAGGGTACAAAGTATGGTGTAGAAAATGCACCAACATTAAAACAAGTTTTAGAGACAGACGCAGAGGACAGAAAAGAATTATTTAAAGACGACAAAACTATATTCAATAAAGCTGCAAGAGCTGCACAGATGGGTTTTATTATAAATGAAATGACTATCTCTGCACACAGAGATTTTGCAAATGCAGAAATAGAGGCCAACGAAAACAATCAATCTCAAACAATGTATTTACAAACACTATCAAATATTAAAGATGAATATGTAAAACTTGTATCAAGTATAAGTCCAGATTTAGCTGTTGAGTTAGATGCTAAGTTAGCAACAAAAGCAAACACTTACTACACAAGCTATATTGATAAAAAAATAAAAGAAAATGCAACACAAACAAAAGTGTTGGCTATGGGTTTTGTTACTCAAGAACTAAACGATTTAGAAAAAATATTTAGTGAAACTAACAACTACATAGACAGCGATAGTGGANAACAAGTTTATGTAAGTATTGAAAACAAAATTTTAGCAAAAAGAAAAAACTTAAATAATTTTATTGCTAAACAAAAGTTTACTGTTGCTGAGGCTACAACAATACTNAANAANTTTGACAAAGCAGCAACGAGAGTAAAAACAGATTTTGTTATAAACTTTGTAGAAACATACTCAGAGGGTACTGTTGGTGGTTACAATCTATACTCAAAAATGGCTGCACCAGATGGAAAAATTATTAGTGATAAAAAACAAAAGGAAGGTTTAGCAACTGATGATGATATAATTTATTTTGAGAAAGCTGCTATGGTCCAGGAAATACTTATGACATCTGATAACAATNTAAAACAAGAAATATTAAAAGATGTAAAANCAGTTTTAGATGATAGAGAAAGTGTCAATAAATCAAAACAAGATGCTATAAATTTAGAATTTGATAAAGCATATAAACAAGCAAGTATTGATTTTATAGACGCATACGAAAATAGAGATACAGCCGGAATGAATAAAGCACTTGGTGTAATACAAATTGCAAAACCAGAAAAATACGAAAGCTATGCAAAAGGCATAACTGGTTTTGATTTATCTCAAAACCCTAATACAATATCTACACCAGGTCTTAAAGATGATTTACAATTAAAAATAAATCTTGGGAGAGATTACAGATTTTAGCGATATTCTTGCATACAATGGAACTGGTATAGTAACAGTAGATGGACAAAGGTTTGTCTTATCTCCAGGGGACACTAACAAACTATTAGGAGACTTCAAAACTCTACAAGATGCAGATATGCAAGATGGTATTAAGTTAGCAAAAGAATTATTGCTAGAAGGTGTAGAGCCACAAATACTTAGACTAAGTACAAAAGTACAAGATTTAGAAAAACTTAAAAAATATAATATGGTTGTTGCAGATTTAATTAGAGCAAAAAGAAGTGGTCAAAGAATGGATATTGAAAGTTTTGTTAAAAAGACTGTTGATGATGCAAACAAAAAAATAGAAGAAGATAAAAAGAAAAAGCAAGTAGAAAAATTATCTGAGTACATGGCATTTAGTGAAATGACTTATACAAATAGTAAAGGTGTTGAAATACAATTACCACCTCTTGATGAAAANTTAACAAGTGTAGGTGCGATGCAATACCACGCATTTTTTACCTTCTATAAAAATAATTTAAAACTTACAAAAGATATTGATGCTTTTAATNAAGGTGTATTTGCAACAGATGCAAGAATGAAAGNATTTGAANANGCAAGGAGATTTTTTAAAAATTATGGCAANTGATGATTTAAACAAATTTATAGAGGCAGAGTACGAGCAAAAAGCTAGTGGAGAAGAGGATATTGTTCTTAGATATGATAGTAATGGTTTTGGAACAACAGTAGATAAAAGTTTTTTTGAGTATGTAACTAGCCTTGCAAGTGATACAGCAGATGTTGCAGTTGATGTTACCAAAGGTGCAGCAAGAGGTCTTATCAAACTTACAGAGGGTGCAACCGGTTTGGGTCTTGCTGGTGCAGAAAAACTTGGTTTAGTAGAAGAGGGAACAGTAACAGAATTTGGAAAATATTTTCAAGAAAAAGTTTACCCAGTCATAGGAGAAACAGAAGGATTAGCTGGAGGTTTGACAGAGGGTATTGTTCAATTCTTAACTCCAGGTTTAGGTTACTATAATCTTGCAAATAAATTTATTAAATTAAAAGGTGTTNCTGGTTTTATGACAAAAGCANTATCAGCAGAGGCAGCAACAGTAGCAACTGCACAAGTGCCTATGGAACCAAATTTTGTAAGTTTTATTTCAAGTATGACTGGTCTTGATAATACAAAATCTGAAAGTATGGCTAGAGAAATATTCAATTACATAGCAACACCAGAAACAGAATATACAGCAGACACAGTATTAGAAGAAAAATTTAAAGCTATTATAGGAGACACACCATTAGGACCAGTAGGAGAGGCTGTTGTGCCATTGTTTAAATATCTTGGTAAAATAGGTAGAGAAATGAAATATGGCAAACAAAAGGCTGGAATGTATTATTTTATCAAAGATAACCCAGATGGTTTTTCTGTAACTATGGATGGTAAAACACCACAAGATTTAGGTTATAGTGGTGGATATATGGTAGCCCCTATAAAAGCTACTGAAATAATAAAACCACAGAAAAAATTTAATATGCAAGATGTTGATTTATTATTAGATAAAGTAGAGGCTATGGAAAATATACTTGATGGAAGATATAATGAAGTGTATGCTGGTGGCTGGGCTGAAAAAGGCAACTTTGTACTTGATGTATCAGTCAGAGTTGATAATAAAGATGATGCGTTATATATTGCAAAACAAGGAAACCAAGATGGAGTATTTGACTTAAATGAGTTCAAAACAATCTACACAGAACCAGGAATTGAAGAACTCAAACAAACTGGAACTTATAACCCTAGGAAAGACATTGACCAGGGAACAGAGACGAGAGAAATTAGTAGAAGGTTTGAAGAAACTGGGTTGGCAACTGGAGGAGCAAACTGATGGCAATACCGAAGGAACCACTACTCCAGGAAAACGAGAATAAAGAACTTAACAAAGTTTTAGATAAATTTACTGGACCTACAAAAGAAGAGGCTGCTGATACTGTTTTAAATAAACAAACAGTAATAGAAGAGGTATCAGACCCTAAAGAAATAGTAACAGACAATTCTACAATAGATATTAATAAACCAGATACAGAGTTTGAAGAAAACTTTGCACAATACAACACAACATTAAAAGAACCAGAGGAGCCAGTTTTATATGCTAGTGTTTTTAAAGGTATTACTAAAACAGCTACAGATGCCTCTCCCATGTATGGTTTTAAAGATGATAAATTAGTTACAGAAGTAAAAGGTGGACTTGTTTATAGAGACGCAACACCGGATGAAATAGAAAGTTTAGATAAATTATTATTTACACCTTTAGAATTAGAAAAAGGTTTTACTTTTAAGATGGTAGGAAAAGATGGTAAGAAAAAATCTATACCTATTGTTACACCTAATCTTAATAAAATGGAAAATATTGATGACATAAAANAATATAGTATGGCTGTGCAAAANNTAATGAAACCATTTATTGATGAGGCCAANAGAGGNAAGATGACTGTTGATGATATAATTAAACAAGCATCAAANATTGGTAACAATGAAATGGTAATTAAAATTTTAAATAGAGACAAAGGCACACAATTTAAAAACTCAGCAGAAGTTTTAAAAGCAAATGTAATATCTATTCAATCATTGTTTGAAGTAAAAAGACTTGCAAAATTAGTATCAGAAGGCAAAGCAGATAAAGGATTAAATGTTGAAGATACACAAAAAAAATATGCACAAGCATTAGGTTTTCATTCTGCAATTATGTCAAGTGTAGCTGGTAACAACACAGAGGTTGCAAGGTCTCTGATGATTATAGGACACATAAAAAGATATTTTGATGCAAAAGGTATAGATAGTCCAGATAATGTAAAACAAATAGAACAATTTAATTTAGAAACACAACTACCAGGATTTAATGGTAATGTTGTAAAATTACACGCAAACAACTTTCTTAAATTTAGTGATATGTACTCACAATCAGACTTTGCTAGACAAGTTCCCTCTTGGTTAGAAAAGACTGGAGATGTAATGTCTGAGTTATTTATAAACTCACTACTTGCATCTCCGGTAACACACCAGATAAATGTATTTTCAAACTTAGCATTTAAAATTTATCAAATACCAGAAACAGCAGTTAGTGCTGGTATATCTAAAATGCGTAAAATGACTGGCCTAGGTAAAGGTAAAGGAGATGAAATATTTTTTGGAGAGAGTTATGCAAAAATGTATGGCATGACTAGAAGTTTATGGGAGGCTACACAAAATTTTGGCAAAGTTTTAAAAACAGAAGAACCACTAGACCCAATAACAAAAATAGATACTAGAAAAAGAAAAGCAATAACAACAGAAAATTTATTTCCTGGATTAAAAGATAGTCCATGGGGTAAAGCCATAGACATTATGGGTATGATGTATAGAGGCCCTGGTAGATTACTTATTGCAGAAGATGAATTTTTTAAAACCCTAGCATATAGGTCGGAATTACACGCACTAGCATATAGACATGGTATGGAAGTATTTAAAAAAACTGGTAACAAAGAAACAGCTAGTCAAGCTGCTGCTATGTTTATGAAAAATCCTCCACCTCAAGCTGTTGCTGCATCAAAAGCAAAAGCAACTGAGCTTACTTTCCAACAAGAGCTAGAAGGTTTCCTAGGTAGTATGCAAGGAGTTATGTCTCATCCAATGGCAAAAATTTATGTACCATTTTTTAGAACACCTACAAATTTAGTTTTAGAGTTAGGCAAAAGAACACCATTAGCCATGGCTATGCCAAGTTTTTATAGAGAATTGTCTGCTGGTGGTGCTAGAGCAGATGCAGCTCTAGGTAAAATGGCTATGGGTTCTAGTTTGATAGCTGGATTTGCCTATGCGTCTGGTGGTGGTTGGGACCAAGATATTGTTATTACTGGTTCAGCACCTAGAGATTTTGGAGGTAAACAAACTTGGAAAAACCAAGGGTTACAACCATATTCTATTGCATTTAGAAATCCGGAAACTGGTTTGTTTACATCTGTTTCATACTCAAGATTTGAGCCACTATCTGGTTTACTTGCTGTTGCTGCTGATTATGCTTGGGCTGCAAATCACTCTCCNAATACAGANAGTGCTATGGAAGATTTAACTAATCTTGCCATGAATGGTTCCTATGCAATATTTAATTATATGGGCCACTTGCCAATGTTACAAGCTATTGGAGATATTTCACAATTATGGGGTAAAGAATATGAAACATTTGATGACAGAGTACAAAGAGCAAAACAATTATTAACTGAACAAGTAACTACTTATGGTTTGAGTGTAGGACAACAAGCTGTAACTTTTGGAATATTTCCAGAAACATTAGTTGCTAACTATGAAAGAGCAATATCTCCAGGTGCATCAAATGTAATGCCATCAACAACAGATGGAGATTTTATGTTATTAGGTTGGAGCTCTGCTCTAAACAGATGGAAGTCAAGAAATCCATTATTTAATGATGAAATACCACCACTACTTAATTTTTGGGGAGAAGAAATTACAGTTGGTACTGGTAAAACAACATGGGAATACTGGACACCATTCCAAATTAAAAACCAAAAATACAATGATGTAGATGTATTTTATAATGAAATATTAAATGGCCAAGGTTTAAGGATGCCTCCTCGTACACTAGATGGCATACCTATGACTGCACAACAATATAATGATTACATTATAAAAACTAATAGTATTACTATGGAAGGCCCAAATGGTACTGAAATGAATATGTTAGATATGATGACTTATGTAATTAACCAAAAAGATTTTTTTGAATTACCTATTGGAGAGATGAAAAAAGAGTTGAGTTTAATTTATGCAGACTATAAAAGTGCAGCAAGGGCTGAATTATTAGAAGAATATCCAGACCTTGATAATAGAATAAATGAAAGAAATGAGTTTATAACTAATACTGGTAAGAGAGCAAAAAAAGGAGTATTCTAAAGTATGGCAACTTTTAATATAAATGATGTAGCAAGAAGAGTACAATACACTTCTACTGGTCAGACTGCGTTTAATTTTAGTTTTCAAGTAAACGCATCGTCTGAGTTACAAGTTTATGTAAACGATGTAGTCAAAGCTGAGACCACTCACTACTCTGTAACTCTAAATACTGATGGAACTGGAACTGTTACATTTAACTCTGCTACAACTGCTGGAGAAATAATTACAATTATTGGAGACCAGCCATTATCAAGAACAACAGTTTTTCAAACTGGCCAAACAAACAACCCTACAACTTTAGAAACTGAATTTGACAATGTACTAATTAGACAGCAACAACTAAAAGAAATTACAGACAGAAGTATTCAGTTAAAACCTTCTACTACTAGAACTGTAACTGGGTCCGGAACATCTGGTCCTTTACAATTCCCTTTTGATGCAACTGCATCTAACAACGCAGATAAAGTTATAGCTTATGATAGTAATGG
>FUFK010038683.1_pt1 | contig 15410 bp, 16 predicted proteins | sample 1021851 | NCBI WGS metagenome assembly FUFK01 (sample SAMEA51879418, study PRJEB19060) | metagenome | reverse complement strand
ATCTTTGTCTTTCTTAAATCTAAACCTACGATTGATGTTCCTTTTGGAACAATTACTCCACCATGAACAGAGTTAAATCTGCGTAAAACATTATTTGAATTATTTAAATCGAATATTGATGAGTTATTTAAAAGTAAACTTTCACTTGTAACGTTTCCTGAGATATCTAATAATTGTGCAGTTGCACCATTCTGTTTAATGAATAATCCTGGTCTGTTATCTATTGTATGTTCGCCTGGATACAATAATATTGTTGTTCTATCGAATCTATCGTTATTAAATCCTGATTGATATGAAAATCTAGCTGCCTCAATTAGTGCTCTTTGTATTGTAACAAAAGGTCTTGTTAAAGAATTTCCTNTATTNTCAAAACTATCTGTNGCNTCNANNTCAGATGGATTTACATAAAGGATATTACCATTGGTATTTACTAGAAAATTTTCTAACCTTGAAAGGGGCATCGTATTAGCACACTAAAATTTTTTTCTTCTGTCTTATTTATCACGAAAGAAAGGGCGGGCACTCCTTCTACACGGAGATCTTTTGTACTCCCACCCCAAAAAGGTTTTGAACCAATTTTTGGTCAGAATTTTTTTTTCGACTTTTTTGAAATTCAAAAGTCATTTTCATTCTTCCTCATCCTCGGATGTTATCATTGCATCCAATATCTCTTTCAACTTTTCATAATAAAGTGGCTCTCCACGTAACTCAGCAAGTTTTGCAATCGCAACAGATTCAACACAAGTCCAATATGTTTCTCCACTCACAACGTGTTCATCAGTAAAGTACGCTGCAATATCCTCTTGAAGATATTGAAGTTCTCTTAGTGTCTCTCTGTGAATTTCCATAGTTTAATTACTGAGTATGCTTTATTTATTAACTTGTAATAGTGTTCCTTGGGAAATTATATTTTGGATCAGTGTAATTACGATCTTCAACTGGTATCTCAGAATTTTCATTGAAGTTTGGATCAGGATAATCATATCTATCATTACCCTCATACTCAGTTAATAGTGGATTTACATCTTTTCTTTCACCATATACATGGTAGAAACAATCAATAGTCGATAAATCAGTAATCAAATCAGTATTAGTTGAATCCTCTGCAATGACAATGAATTCATTATTAAACTCTTGAATTACAAGATTTTGATTTGATCCGATTGGTTGTAACTGAACAGTGATACTATCTTCATGAACTAAATCTTTCCAGTAATCAGGTAAATTAATTACATTAGATTCTTTTAATCTACCACGATAAAAAACAGCAGACTCTGGGCCTTCTAAAGAAACATGGCGAAGTCTCCATCCATCTCCTTTCGTTGGATGTTTGATATCAAACGATTTGGGTGGTAAAGAGTCAGCAGTTCCAAATCTACCTGCAAGCCTTCCTTTCCAACCAGTATCGGTTTGACCACTCACATACAAATCACCTTCAATGTAAACTGCATCAGGTGAACTACCACCACTTACTTTTAAACCATTAGCAGTTTGTGAATCTCCCTTCATCACCGTGTTTCCTTTTACACGAAGAGATAATTTTTTATTTTTTTGTAAAGAGTCTTCGTCTGATGTTCCGATTGTAACTGTTGCTATACCACCAATATCACTACAGTCACCAAAGATGGACATTCCAGAGCAAGTGAACGTTCCTGCTTCACTTAAAATTGCTTGATCAGGAACATTCCATTTACTTGCTCCAACATGAAGACCATATGTTTGAATTGAGATATTTTTAATAGACATTTTAATCTAGATATCCTTCAGGATCATTGAATCTTAATATTTTAGCAGAGGTATCAAAGTTTGATTCATCATCTGGATCATAAAAACCACTAAAGTCTTTATAAAAATCTGGTGCATCGTTCACATCTCTTCCAGAAGTAGTGTCTATAAAATCAGTTTCACAATGTATCCCAACAGCATTTCCACCATTTATAAACAACTCTTTATCGGCAACAAGGTTCATATCATTACCAGTTAAAATATTTGTGTTAACACCTGCTTCGAGTCTGATATTAGTCTTAGCATCAAGGTATATATTTTTACTTGCAACTAAAGATATATTTCTTGCATTTAATTCAATATCACTTGCTTTTGTAGTAATTAATATTCTTCCATGTTTACATTCAATCTTAAATGCGTTTCCACCCTCTCCTGTAACCTCACCATCACCAATACTCGCATCATATCCTGAGTATAATTCAAAGTTTTTATTTGCTTTTATCTTTGCTATTCCACCCTCGTAAAAATGTATACCTTGTGCTGATTGTGTGGTTACACAATATTCTGATTGTTCGTGCCTGTCAGTAGGCCCACCACCAGTTACTTCAAAGGTTGGATAAGATCTACGATAGTATCTCTCAAACTCATCTTTAAATATTTCTCTTACTTTTTCCTCAGTAATAGTTCCTATACTCATTAGTATCCTCCATATCCTCCACCACCAGATGAACTTGTATCAGTTCCAGTTGATGTATCTGGTGGAGTGCTTGTTGTAGTTGTATCCATTGATGTAGTTGGAGTGGTCTGAGTTGTTACGATTGGTGGTGCTGTCGTTGTGGTTTCTACAGAAGTCTCCGCTACTGCCTCAGTAGGAGTTTCATAAGAAGATGGTGACACCACAGGATTACTTAAACTCTCTTCCATTGTATCATAAATTATTGAATCTGACACACCGTGTGTTGCTCCTGTCATTTTTAAACCGCTTGACATTACGTGATAAGGCCCAGAATATTCAACACCATTAACAAAACCAACAGGATCTCGATTATCACCAATACAATCGACCACATTATCAATCCCAATAAGTGGTGCTGCCTTTCTCTTATCTGCATCAACATCAGTCTTGAACTGACCTTTAAATGACATAATTGGTATGAACGAAGCATCAGATCCAGTATCTGAATTTACTATAAGAACTGGAGGTGTTTCAAACTCTGTCAAAACATTTGGAGGGAAGTTGACACCAACGATTGATCCACTCGGAGTAGTAATGATTGGTATATTAGTCCCATCATCAACACCTTCAAAGGTAATAGTATCACTTGGATCATAATTAACACCTGGTGTTACAACGTGAACATTACTTACAGTTCCAACTACATTAGTTCCAATACCAGAAATTGGTGTGCCAGTGGTGTCAGTGGTGTCAGTAGATACTGTATTGCGACAATATCCAGATCCAGCTGAGAGGATTACAGTCTCAACAATTACACCATCTTTTATAATTGGTTTTACATTTGCACCAGTTCCATTTCCAGTATTATCAATGATCGTAATTTGTGTATCTATACCATACCCACTTCCACCATTTATGACTTCGACTGAGAATATTCTACGACTGTTACCAACNACNATTAATAATTCTGCACCTGTTCCTGATCCNATCACTTGNTAATCGGGTGGTANNCANTTTGGATANATNAATCCAGGTNNTGNTGGTGTAATATCTNCTTGTGAANTTGGATTGTNCNTTTTCANTNNTAGCACAATCTGGAAAAAGAAAATCACCATCATCAAACAGTGTAAGACCACCTAGAGGTTCATCATTATCATTAAAGAGTGTAGTGTTTCCTATGGAATCACCTGTTATTACAGTTTCATTTGTTCCACCAGTAAGAATATTTTGTGCTTCTGCTATAGTTATACCATTGTCATCTGCATATGCTTTTACTTCTTTAGATGAAAATATTCTATCAATTGCACCACTGATTCCCCTTCGAATTGCACCTCCACGACCAGCACGAACTAATGCTTCAGATGCTCCAGACAAGAAATTGACTTTTCCTATCGTATCACCATACTCATCTGGTGCTTTGAATTTAGCACCAATATAGGATGCATATTCAGATGGTTTTGCACAAGCCTCATCATCGCACCCTTTAATAAAATTAAGTATTTTACTTGCAATACCACTTGCACTTCTAAGAACGTTCTTGATTGAATCAAATCCACCTAGTAACCAATTCAATCCACTCATAATAGTTCCCAGTGCACCCTCAAGAACATCAAACATTTTTGCAAAGATACCTGCTGTAAATTCTTGAACTGCACAGATCGCACCATTTAATACCTTACCAAGAAGATTCTTGAACATATTTTTGATAAAATTACCAATCTTTTCAAGAGCTTTGTTAAAGGCACAAGCAACTAAAATTCCTATTCCACTCCCAGCTTTCTTTGCCTTTTTTTCTTTTTCAGATGCTTTTGGATCCTTCTTTTTCATGTCACTAAGAACTTTTTTAAATTTCTTATTGATTTTTTTCATCAAGGAATTTTTCATTTCATTCATAGTGCCTCTCATAATTCCAGAGACTTCACCTTTTATGAATTCAAGTTCTGCTTGCATATCAATTATCGTGTTCGTCAACGGATCTGCCCAAGAATCTAAACCATCAGTTTCCAATCCTCTAGTTACCTCTATAAAATCACTAACGAGTTGACTTATTTTACCAATATTATCATTCTTACAAGGAGTCCAAGCTGGAGCTTTAGTGCTTGCATCCTTCTCAAATTTCTTCTTGGCATTACTCGAATCAAGAATAACCTTTTTCTTATTATTAACAGTAGAACTAACAATTTTATTTGAGTCTACTTTACTTTTTGTCTCTTCTTCATTCTCTTTTTCACTAATCACAACATGAGCAGGTGCTCCCTCTGGTTGACCTGGTCTTGGTCTTGTGTATGCTTCAAATGCATTAAATCCACTACTTTTTCTGGACTTCATTTCAGTCCCTTTGAAAGTATTGACTACATTATCATACTTTGGAAAAAGATTCATTATCATTGGTTGTTGAGCATCCTCTCCATCCAAGAAGAAACCAATAGCCATTTCACCACCAACCAAATTCAAGGTTTCTGACAATCCACCTTGACCATTACCAGTGTATGGGTCTGCAAGAACTTCTGCCCACGGTAAATCCTCGTCAGGAAGTTCATTTCCTTCATCATCAAAGGGATGATATCCTACGATTCTAACTTTGACTCTATTTCCTTTGTACCCTCGTAGTGAAATGGCCTTATTCGTTTCTCTCCACGAATCCTTATGGGCGACCTGTCCAATCCACCATATGAATCCGTCCCTTCCAATTGAATTGACTTTTCCGAGAGCTGCTAACTGGTCAATCATTAGTCATCATATACTAAACACTCTGGTTCATCAGGGTGCATCTCACAGAATAATTCCAACACATTAGGATCGTGATGATCTCCTGCTTCAATCTCATCGTGATGATGATCCGCATATACTTCGAGTTCATGTAACTCTTCGAGCATATGTCTCTTCATTGGTTCAGAAGTAGTTGGATCGGCAAGAACTTCCTTGTCGTGTTCGATGTGTTCTTCTATGCTTTTCATTTTTTTACCTCCATGTACAGTATGTACATTACTATTTAGAACTGAAGTGGAACACTAGGAATGATGTAAGAATTATTAGTGTTCTGAATAACTTGATCACCAAATTCATCTACAGATGCTCCACTCTGTAAAGTATCAACTGGATATGCAGTTGAATTACCATAAGCATCACGAATTAAATTTAGTGAAGTGTAGTTTGCGTTTGGTTGAATGTGATGATTTAATCTTGAAATTAAATAATTTCCACTCATAGAGGAATCAGGATCCCTAGACTCACCCATTAATATTTCAGGGAAAGTCAAATTTATTATATCACCTACTTTGAGATTTGTATTACATGGCACTTGAATGTTTAAGGATTGTGAAAATAAAGCATTATATCTTGATATTGCTTTTGCATGATCTACTGGATCTCTACCTGATGCTTCTAATCCCAATGCACCAACTCCAAGTGCTCCATGATCCGATACGATTGAATACATTCTACTTAGATTATCGTCTAAACCTTTTGGTACTGGTAATTTTTTATCATCATTCTCATCGTCACCTCCCAACGTGCTTTCTTCACCTATTTGTTTTTCTAATTTATATTCAATCTGGTCAAACTTTTGTGCCAATGAATCATAGAATATTGTTCTACTATGATATTGACCAACTGCTAAAGCTTTCCTTATATCAGTTGACTTATTGAGATAATAAAAAATTATATTTGTGTTTTCATCTGGATTATTTGGATTTCCAGTTGCACCTTTTCCTCTATATTCATAACTGTAAACTGGTTTCTTTTCGCTATTATCTAATCTTGTTGAACGAACTAATGATTCAACACTTTTAAAATTAAATCCTTCTCGATTTTCATAGAATAAAAATCCAGCAGTCCCTGTTCCTTGTGCATTATTACTTCCACTTGTGGTTCCAATACCTGCAGCACTCTGACTTGTTCCACCACCAATCGCCTTTGGACATAACCAACTAATTGTATAAAAAGGTTTACGATTATTTCCAATAAATGTATAAGTATTTTCAGCCTTTTCTATATTCCTCTCTAATACTTTATCTGGATTCACATTCATTACATGAGGCCCAAGTATTTGTTTGATGTGTTGATCAATTGTCTGTGGTTTAAATTTAAATTGACATCTTGATGTTTCATTTTTAAAATACTCTAAGGAAGTTATATTTAAAACAAAGTCTTGAGCTTGAGATGGTGTGCTTAAGTCAGACAATTTATAAACATAAAGTTCTCCCGTACCTGGAGTTATGTTACCTTTATCATCAATCTCACCAAACTGTAAGGTTGTTCCTCCGACCTCTGCACTAAATGCAATCATTTCACCACCACGAATTGGTAGATTGCTTACAAAGTTAAACTCGGATCTAATTTTCATCTTCATTGTAATCACTGGACTTAGTAAATTTTCGTAATACTCAGTTTGCACAAGATGACTTGACAAATCAACTGATTTCTTTTCCTGATCAGGATGCTGAATCGTGACGTAATTATACTTGAGTGCGGAGATTGCGAGAGCCATTATTGTTTATATAATTTTATAAAAATTGGTGCGTTATAATCAAAAATTCCACTGTTTGAATAATCAAAAGGAATAGTAAATTCAGCACCATCTGGTTTTTGATATGCGAATATGTTTGATTTTGGAAGTTGTATGTTTGGATTATTTACCATTGCAGTATCAAAGTTAAATATTTTTTTCAATCTTCTTGCTTCTAATATTTTTTTATTATAAGCATCATCATATGCTCTAATTTTTTTGTCTCTTGATTTAGTTATAAAGAGACGTTTGTTAGATTCATCAGCACCAACTATGTCCACACCTGCATTATAAAACGCTGTAAACATATCATACACACTAGTAACTATATTGTCACGGCCCACTTTAGGTTTTAATATACCGTCTGAAAAATCAACGAGTCCTAAGTCATTAAAAGCTATCACAGCACCAGCAGCATCAACAAGTGGGAAAAGTTTACCGACACTTTTACTAATAGGTGATTTTGCAATATTTTTTGCTGCAGGAGTAAGAAAGTTTCTTAATGGTTTGCTTTTTTGTCCCATAAACTTAAAACCCTTATCTAAAGTATCTTTAATGCTAAATCCTTTATCTCCAAACAAACTCATTGCACCTGAAGATTGTATTCTTAAGTTAGGTACTTTCTGTGAGGTTCTTAGTGTTTCAATATCATAAAATGTTTTTTCTATATCGTCTTGTGCTTTTTTAACTCTCTCGGCAGCATCAAAAAAATCTTTGTCCGTGTATTTGTCAAATATTCCTTTTCCACCCTCTATGTCTTTTACTATCTTATCTGTTTCTGAAAGATCTAATTTATCTATTACCTTCAAAAGATCTAACTGTTCAGCACTAACTGAATCGGTGGGTAATTTTCCAGTTTTAAGAAATCGATCTACATCAAATAAATCTGATGTCCTATTAGGATCGATGTCAAGTCCCTTAACCCCTGTTTGTCTACCTAATAGTTCATCAAGTAAATCACTCTGTCTGCTTATCTCAAATCTATATGGTTTAGTTAGTTTTTTTGAAATAGTTTTTTTCCTTTTAACAGTTGCATCTTTAATATTTTTAAGTTTTGCTTTTCTCTTTCTAAGATCTACCAATCTTTTAGCTCTTGCTTTTCTTTTTCGTTGATCAATTCTTTTATCAAAAGTTTTTTCTGTTCTAACTTTTGAGATTTCTTTAGTTCTTTTTATATTTTTAGTTAAAAGTACTCCTTTGTTAAATTGAGTTGCTGTTCCACCTGCTGAACCAACTCTTAAATTCCCTTCATCTTCACCTCCACCACCACCAAAAGCAGCACCTAATCCCCCAAATAATCCAAGAGCAAGTAACCCAAGTCCTCCCCCAGCTTTTTGTTTGGGTTTTATTTCTGCCCTCGTTGGTAATTTTATTTTTTCTAATTCAACTGTCTCATTTTTAATAAACCCAATAAATTTTTTAAAGTCAGACGGTCTCTCAAACTTCAGAGATGAAATACTAGACTTACTCTGAGTTGGTTTTATCTTTTCAGTAACTGTTTTTAAAGGAGATTGAAACATAATATTATTCTATACAAAGAAGAGATCTATTATAACCAGGCAAATCATTGTCTGCATCAAAATTAGAATAGTAACGACAAGTTGGAGAACTAGACGCTTCTACAGGAACTTGATTTAAATTGCTACTTTGTTGTCCTTGTACATTGTCTCCACCACCTACATCACCAGTATCACCACTTTCTCCAGTTCCACCACTAGAATCCTTTCCGTTTTTAACAGTATTATTATTTTGAGATGGATTAAACTTAACTTGTCTGGGATCACCAAATTCAGCAAAATCAAAATTACTTGAGTCGATTCCCTTTTCAACTTCTCTAGTCACCTTATCATCTCTTCTTGCATATTCGATTATATCTCTTGCTTGTAAGAATTTTTCTGGATCATTTTCCATAGAAGCTTCGTTCATCAATGCTCTTCCATAGATCTCTTTGATCCTATCCATACTATTTCCTTTACTTCTAAAGTTACCAATTAAATTTTTAACAGTTTGAAGTTTTTCCTCTCTACTTAAGTCTGAATACTTTTTGTTTTCAGGTAGGAATACTGCCTCTCTCTGTACTTCTTTTTCAAAAAAATTTTTTATCTGTCGTTCAAATAAATTTAAACCCTCTCTATCAAATACACTCACTCCAGTTTCTAATTGAGTTATTCTTTTTTTTACTGCTTCTAATCTATCATCCTCTGCTGAAGTCCTACCAACACCTTTACCTTCTAATGTTTTTGCTTCTTGTCTCAACTTATCAATTTCAATTCCTGTTGCTTCAATTCTTGCATCTCCTTTAGTCATACCTTCATCTTTTACCAATTTATCCATAGTCTCTTCAATTCTATTCTCACTCTCTATCTCAACATTTCGAGTCTCTGGATCTTTAAACCTATCACCTAAAAAACCACGAACTATATTTGTAACTAATCCCTGTAAAGTATTATACAAACCCTTTGCTTTATCCATTATAAAACTAATAATTTTATCTTTATTATCATACAAGAATTTTAATAAGAATCCACCACCAACAATTCCTGCACCAATACCCAGAGCACCGAGAACAACTGGATTTGCTAAAAGACTTACTAAACTTAACAATCCGCTAAGGCCAAGTCCAAAGAAACCTTTATTTTTTTTAGTTTTTTCTCCAATTAGTTTTACATTCTTAGATACTTCTGATCTTAGTAACTTTGCAATTTCAAATGTTGCAACTAACGAATCTCTTATTGACTTCAAACTCTTCTTTAATATTTTCGAATTCTTTTTAGAACCAAAGAACTGAACATAGTTGATTCCAAACTTTTGTTCTTTTGTTACATCAGGTGCCTTTGATATTGCTTCTGTTGTCTTTTCCACTCTCCGAATACTACTCTTCGCAGCAGAAAATAAACCTGCAGCTGCAGATCCCATTATTTTTCTAGGTGCAATATTCGGTTTAATCATTTACATACTTGCTTGCTGTGCTTTTAGATTCTCTTCCTCAATGTACTGATTTAACATTGCAACGTAGATGTCCCTTTCCCAAGGCATCATATTTTCAATTTCAGTCAAAGAATATTTATGGTGCTGCATCAAGGCAAAGTTAAGTTTGAAGTATGACTCAAGATTAATATGAGACATACTTACCCGAAAAAACTTGTCAGACCCTCCATCGTCACCTCACTTTCAACTTTAGTTTTCGGGTTTGTTACCTTTACAGTATGAGATAACTTTGGCATAGTATCAAAAAACTTTTCAATCTCTTTAAATTGACTCGTATTTAAAGTTCCCAACCATTCATTCAACTCTTTCTTTGTGCAGTCGGCAGCTGCCCAAGACTCATCTTCATTATAAACCACATCAATACAAGATGCGATTATACCCATAGACGTTTCGAGAGTATCTTCAGCAGATGGATTAAAATTATTCTCAACGAACTGAGTCAAAGAAGGATACTTCATTCTCAAAGTCAAAGTATGATCCAACTTAATATCAGGGCTATGTTCTTCACTCTTTTCAACTTGTATTTCATCAATATAAATTTTATGTTCAACTTGTGTTTCATTATCATCAGGACAAGTTACTAAAACATCTATAGATTCACCTACAGATTTTCCACGTATGTTTAAGAAAATGTATTCAATATCAAATGTGGGTAACTCCTCTACTTTAATTCCTCTTGTTTGAATACAAGACTTTAAAGTAGATTTAATTGCATTTGTAATTTGTTTTTGATCTTCACTTTCAAGTGCAAGGATTAATATTTTTTCCTCCTTCACAAGAAAAGGTCTATATTTTATTTTCTTTCCAGTGGATGGTAAAACCAACTCATGAGTGGGAGTCGCTATTTTTGGTAAAGGCATAATATTTTATTCAGTATTGTATATAGCAGGGTTTTAGTAATTATAATAACTGCTGCCATAGTAACTTGAACCAGAGGAAGAAGAACTTGAAGAACTTGAACTTGAGGAACTGGTGCTTGAACTTGTTGATCCAGAGGAATCAGTGGTTGTCGTAGTTGTTGTAGTTTCAGTGGTTGTTGTTCCACCTCCAGATGTTTCAGTGGTTTCAGTTGTTTGAGATGTTCCAGATCCAGCTGTGGTTTCCGTTTCTGTCTGTGGATTAGTCTCTGTTGTTGTTGGGCCTGTAGTAGATCCATCTGGTAGACTCTCTCCTATTGTATCATATATTATAGGATGTGGTTCAGATCTATGCACAGCACCAACCATTTTTACACCCATATGTTCATGATATGGCCCGTAATATGGTTTACCACTTACATATCCAACTGGTGCAGTTGGTTCAGTACTACTTGATGTGGTTGCTACCTCATTTACAAATCTTCTAGGTTTAATTGGATTTACTTGACCTAATTGTCGATTTGAAATTGACTCTCTCACAGTCTGTTGTAAATTACCATGCTTTTCAATTGTATGTCTTAGATAAGTAAAGACCGCAGTGACTTGTAAAAATGTGCTTCCATCGTAAGACATCGGAACAGCATTAATATTAACTGGAAACGTATCAATGAAATGATAAGTTAAGAGTGGCATATTCTTAAACGTATTATTCTTATCATTTGGATTCTGTAAAAAGTCTCTCTCAAATTTAGTGATTCTTATTTTTCTTCTATAGTCATCTGGATATCTAAATCTTGAATATGAATTTCTTTCTTGATATGCATTCAATTGACTTCCCTGAGCCCCATCATATCTACCATTAGTTTCATTATAAATTGGATTGATATAATTCATCCACTCCTCAAGCATACGCAATACATTATAATCATTATCAAGATAAAAAGTTAAATCAAATTCGTTATATATTCTTCTTGTTGCAAATCTTTCTGTCATTCCTTGACGACTTCCAAGTTCTTCTGAAATATTAAAGTTTGAACCAGGCAATGATGCTGATGAACAAAGGAAATCATACTTTTGAGTTGTAGAATTTGTATCTTCAAACAAACCACAATTAGTTAAGTAATCAAATAATCCTAAATTATCTCCCGATGCACTTCTACGAACAAGATCTAATGACACCTTGAACTGACTTGATATCGCAAGTTTTGAAAATAGTGGACTCGCATTTGGTATACTGAGATACAAGTCTTCCGATTTTATAGCCATCTAAATAGTTTTTAAATTGATCCTGATAATATATGTATGTCATATAAAGGAAAATATTACCCAAGATACCCGAAAAAGTATAAAGGGGATCCCCGAAATATTATTTATAGGTCTTTGTGGGAAAGAAAATTTATGAATTACTGTGACTTAAATGAGACAGTGAGTGAATGGCAGTCAGAGGAGTTCTGGATTCCTTATCGTTCTCCAATAGATAATCGTGTTCATCGTTACTTTCCAGATTTCTTTTTAAAGTATATCGATAAAAAAGGAAACAAAAGAACTATGGTTGTCGAGGTGAAACCAAAGAAGGAAACAAAGATGCCAGAAGTGAATCCAAAGAAAAGAACAAAGGCCTGGGCTCACTCAGTGAAAACATATGCAGTCAATCAGGCAAAATGGAAAGCAGCAAAAGAGTTTTGTGCAGATCGTAACTTTGAATTTAAAATTATGACTGAAGATAATCTAGGTATCAAATGACTATCGGAGAAAGAATAAGAGAAAAAGCAGAGGGTGAACCAAACACCACTCCAGATTGGTATGCAAATGAATTGTATGCTGAACTTTCTGATGTTGCAGAAACTCGTTTTCCTGAAATTGGTGAAGTTTGTTTCTTCACATACACTGCATCATTTCCAGAGAAGTATCCATTTTATGATCGCAGACCACTCGTATATGTAATGGATTTTCAGGGAGATAAGATGCTTGGTGGAAATTTACATTATCTAAATCCAAGTTATCGTGGTGGTGTTGCACAAGGCTTGGTAAATAAGGTAGGTGCAATTCTACCAAAAAAGACTTTACATCGTTATTTTATTAGTAGTATGGGTGACACTTTTATCATTCCACCTGACCCAGAAGAGTATTTAAGTGTCGCACAATTAGTAACTGAGAATTTTTCTAATAAATATGGTCAGAAGGTATCACCAGAAAACGCTTGGGATAGTATTTAAATGGGATTAGGAGAATTTTTAGAAGAATCGTTTGATAATCTAGATGGAGAAATAACTCCAAATACTTATCAAGAAGTCAATCTTGACAAATATAAATTTCTTTCGGATGAAGATAATCCTGAAGGATTTGATCAAAGAGCTTCGTTGTTTACGACTGCTAATGGTGCAGCGATACTTACTTCTGGAGGAATTAGTGAAAATATTGCAGATACAGGTTTAGCAAAGAAGTATTATGATTTCACTAAAGGTGAATTTACAGAGGCAGGAATAAATTTTTATTCAAGAAAATTCGATGGTGATCAGGAAAAAATAGACAGACATTTAGCAAACGTAGAGGCTGAACTTAAAGGTGCATTGTTAGATGATTACCAAAAGAGAAAGAAAACAGATGAAAATGCAGTGCCAAATTCATTACTAAACTTAAATGGTGAATTAGATAATACAAATATAGACGACAATGTTGGGATTAGTACAACAATAACGGAGGGCGATCAAAATGGATCGAATTCTGGATTTGAATTAGAACCATTACAAATTGAATTTGGTGTAGTTGACAATATAATACAAAAATTATCATTAAGAAATCTAATCTATCCTATTGATGCTGATTTTGGAAATACACAAGACTATATGCAAATTAATCAGTTTACATATAGAGCACCGAATCAAAAATTATTTTTTGGAACAGATGCAGATAAAGAAGAACTAGGTTTAAATCCATCTGATATTGCATCTGGTGGAATTCCAATCGGAACACCTAAAGAAAAACATTTAGGGTTAGTTAAATTACCAATGCCAAATAGTTTGGCAGATTCAAATAATGTTTCTTGGGGTGCTGACCAGTTGAACGCATTGACAGCAGCAGTTTCATCAGGAGTAATGGGGCAAGTGGTTCCTTTTGTTGGAAACGCTTTTGAAACACTTAGCGATGAGAAAAAAAATGCTTTGCAGAAAACAGGAAGTTTGGCAATGAGTACGTTCAATCAACTTAAAAAAGCATTTGAACAAGCAGGTATTGAAATTACAAAAGCTGGCAACGAATTTATGACAGCAGGAAGTCCTTTAAATGTATTAGGAACATCAGTAATAGGATCAGCACTTTTAAATGCTTTTCAATTTGGCATAACACCAGAAACAATATTAGCAAGAGGTCAAGGTGTTGTTCCAAATAATAATCTTTCATTATTATTCAACTCCCCCACACTTAGAGAATTTACATTTACATGGAAACTAACTCCCCGTAGTCGTGAAGAAGCAGTTAGAGTAAATAATATAATCAGATTCTTCAAACAAGGTATGGCACCAAAAAAAGGTATTAATACAACCTCTGGTGGTGCATCTTACTTCTTAGGGACACCAAATGTTTTTGACTTGAAATTTAAAACAACAACACAAGGTGGTAGTTTCTTTTTTGAAGGTGATGATATAAACAATTCTGTTGTTCGAATTAAAACTTGTGCTTGCACAGGTTGTGCAGTTAACTATACTCCAGACGGTATGTGGAATGCATATGAAAGAGGACAACCAGTTTCTGTTACCATGTCTCTAAGATTTGCAGAACTTGAACCAATCTTTGATACAGATTATGATGATGATCTATTTGATTATTCTCCAAATAGACCAGACTTACAACCAGTTCCAATCGATGCGGTAGGTTACTAATGGCATACTTTGAAGAATTACCAAATATATCTCAACCATCTTTATTGCCACGCAGTAATAAAGTTGAAGATAGAGTTATCGTAAAAAATATATTTAAAAGATCAAAACTAAGAACCGATGTTGATCAAGCAATCACTGCTTTTAATTATTATTACGTTGAAGATACCCAAAGACCAGATGTTCTTGCTCAACAACTTTACGGTGATTCAGAATTAGATTGGGTTATACTTACAACAAATAATATTACTAACATAAGAGATCAATGGCCACTAAGTCATAACGACTTACACTCATATTTACTATCAAAGTATGGGTCTGAAACAAACATTCTCGGAATACATCACTCTGAAACAATAAAGATAGTAGATGAGTATAATCGAGTAATACTAAATGGTGGGTTGGAAGTAGATGCCAACTTCACTTTTACTTTTGTCGGAACTGTTACATCATCTACAGGAAGTTTAATTCGAGTAAACTTTGGTGGATCAAATTCAAATACAATAACTCCAGTCACATCAATTACAAACTATGATTATGAAGTTAAAATTAATGAAGAGAAAAGAAAGATAAGAGTTTTAAAACCACAATTCCTTGGTGCTTTTTTAACTGAGCATAAACAGATAATGAAATATAAACAATCTTCGAATTACATTACAAAAAAATTAAAAGGAACTGATAACCCAAGAGTATCAGGGGTATAAAAAAACCCACCTTGCGGTGGGTTGTGTGTCTTAAGAATTGACTAATCGGGAGAAGTAACTCAGCGATTCATCATCTTC
>FUFK010039634.1_pt1 | contig 15411 bp, 13 predicted proteins | sample 1021851 | NCBI WGS metagenome assembly FUFK01 (sample SAMEA51879418, study PRJEB19060) | metagenome | reverse complement strand
CAAACAGGAAGTATTTTCTTGACACAAAGTGGAGGAAGTGGTACAATGGCATATAATGCAGATTTTAAATTTATAGGTGGCACAGACCCAACCTTGTCAACAGATAATGGTGCAGTAGATAGATTAGATTATATTGTAGTATCAGCATCTAGTGATGGAGTTGGAGGAGATATTCATATGGTAATTTCACAGGCATACGCATAATGGGAGTCTTTCAAAATAATTTATTAGCAGGAGCTGCAGCAGCAGCAAGTGCAGGTGGAGCAGGATTTTATTCTTATCAAATAGAGCAAAGTTGTAGGTTTACATCAGCTAGTAGTGATAGTTTAAGTAGAACTTTTGGTACTTCTAGTGATTTAACAAAATTTACATTTTCATGTTGGGTTAAAAGAAGTTTAACCTATGCAGATGGTGGTAATACAAGTTGGCAACAGATTATTAGTAGAGGAACTGGAGTAAATGGTGGAGGTGCAGCTTTTGGTTTTGAATCTGGTGGTGGTACTTCAGGTGGTTTAGATAATAGAGATAGGATTACTTCGTATGGATTAAGAGGAAGTTCTGGAGGTTCAAATGGTGGAGATGATAGAATAGCAGGATATTACAGAGATACAACTGCATGGATGCACATAGTATTAAGATATGATACAAATCAATCATCAGGTGATAAAGTTAGATATTATGTAAATGGAGATGGCCCAAAAACAAGAACAACAACAAATGAACCATCAGGAGATAGCAATAGATTTAACACAAATGGAGATGTTCATTCTATTGGTGCAGGAACAGATGGTGCTTATGATTTAGATGCCTATTTAGCAGAAGTAATATTTGCAGATGGACAATCTTATGCACCTACACAGTTTGGTGAAACAAAGAATGGAGTGTGGATACCTAAAGACCCAAGTGGTACAACCTTTGGTAATAATGGTTTTCATCTTAAATTTGAAAATGCAAGTGACCTTGGAAATGATTCAAGTGGAAATAATAATGATTTTTCAGTAGCGGCAGGACTTGGTACAGACCATCAAGTTCTTGATAGTCCGACATTTGGGAGTTAATTAATATGGCAAGTAGTGGAAATTTTTGTACTTTAAATCCTTTAACACAGCCTAATTCAGGTACATTTAGTGAGGGTAATCTTTTATTTACTCATACAGCAAGTGCTTGGCGAACAACAGCAGGAACACATGGTATGACTTCAGGTAAATGGTATTGGGAAGCATATCAATATGAAGATTTAGGTGGTAATGGGTTTCCTTGTGGTATATATGATACAGATAGTGGTAAGTTTGTAAAACAACAGGCTGGAGATTATCCAGGTCAATCAACTAGCACTTATGGAGCCTCTTACGTTTGTTATACAAACACTGGAACATATTCTCAAAAAAGACATAATGGCTCAACTTCTGATTTGACATTAAGTGATGGTGATTCAGGAGATATTTGGCAATGTGCTTTAGATTTAGATAATGGTAAAATATGGTTTGGCAAAAATAATAGCTGGGATAACAGTGCAAACCCAGCTTTAGGTTCTAATGAAAGTTATTCAAGTATTCCTTCTTCAACTTGGGTTCCTATAACTTGTTCTTATAATGATAGTAATAGTGAAAATTATCCACAGAACTTTGGACAAGATAGCACATTTTCAGGAAGAATAAGTGCAGGTGGTAATGCAGATGAAAATGGTTTTGGTGATTTTAAGTATGCACCACCAACAGGATTCTTAGCTTTATGTTCAGCTAATTTACCCATATCAGCAGACATAGACCCAGCACAGACTGATGATGATTTTCCTGGTAAACAATTTAATGCAATTACTTATACAGGTACTGGTAGCACTAATGCCATAACTGGTCTTGGATTTCAACCAGACTTAATATGGATTAAAAGAACAAATTCATCTGCAACTTATTCAAATGGTTTAGTAGATTCTTCAAGAGGTCGTGCTAAAGTTCTTATTAGTAATTTAACTACTTCAGAATACACAAGTGGTTCTACTCAAGATGTAGTTTCAATAGATTCAGATGGTTTTACTTTAGGTACAAATAGCAATATAAGTTGTAATGCAAGTTCAGACACTCATGTAGCTTGGTGTTGGAGAGCTAATGGAGGAACAACATCTAGTAATTCAGATGGTACAATAACAACAACACTACAAGTAGGAAAAGGTTTTAGTATAGGTACTTATACTGGTACTGGTTCAAATGCAACAGTAGGACATGGTTTAGGTGCTGTTCCTGATTTTACTATATTTCGTGAAAGAAGCAGTTCTGGTAATTGGGTAGTTACATCTCAAAAGAATATGTCTAGTAATGACCATAATTTATATTTACAACTTGATAATGCTCAATCAGATGGAAATTATTTTCAAAATACTGCTATGACTTCTTCTGTTATATCTATAGGAACTCATGCAGATATTAATGGAAGCTCTAATACTTATGTTATGTATAATTGGATTAATGTTGAAGGTTATCAAAAATTTGGAACATATACAGGAAATGGTAATGCAGATGGACCATTTATCTATACAGGATTTAGACCTCGTATGTTTTTTGTCAAGTTATTAGATAGTGCAGGTGATTGGTGGATACAAGATACTGCTAGAAGTACATTTAATCCAGCAAGTAAATATATTGCTTGGAATAGAGCTGATGGAGAAGCAACTGGTATTGATGTTGATTTTTTAAGTAATGGTTTTAAAATTCGTACTTCAAGTGGTGATTTTAATAGTAATGGTGCTGAGATTCTTTATGGAGCATGGGGTGATGTGCCATTTAAATATAACAATACTTTTTAGGAGGTGAAATAATATGTGGGCTTATATAAAGGATAATAAAATAGAACAAATCTATCAGAGACCAAAATCTTTGGTACTAGGTGAAGTTCGTTATCCATCTAATATGTTTACAAAATATACAGATGCTGAGAAAGCTGCTATAGGAATATATCCTGTAGAAGATAGTGGCACAAAAGGAAATGATAAATTTGAAAATACTTCAGGTCCTACATATACTTGGAGTGCTTCTGATAAAAAAGTAACAACATCTTATACAATAACAGAAAAGTCTTTAGTGGATGTAGAAGCTAAAGATGAAGATGGTAATAATATATTAGATGAAAAAGGTAATAAAACTTATAACTATGGTTTAAAAACATTAGCTAAAGAAGTAGCTAAAAAACAAGCTAATAGTTATATAGCTAGATTTAACTGGTTAGTAGAAAGAAGTATTTATGATAGTAGTAAACCTATACCTGATGCAGTTAAAACTTATGTAGCAGCTATTAAAACTGATTGTGCTAATATAGAAACAGCTATAGATAATGCTAGTGATATGNCAGCNTTTAAAAAACTATATGATTGGGAATATAATNNAGATGGTAGTGTTAAAACTNTNGCACCAATNCANAACTGGAGTGATGATTATGATGTTCAACANTATGTTAGATAGAATAAAAAAGTTTTATAAAAAATTTAAAAAAAGATTATTTGGTAAACTTTGCCAGTGTAAAGACTAATGAAATATATTTTAATTATATTATTATTCTTTATCACCACTATAAGTTACACTAATCCAAATATTCAACGATTTAATTTATCAGTTGTATATACGTGTGCCTCTCATGACTATGTAACAAATGATTTAATTACAAGACATAAGAAAGAAAGATTAGCATGGGGTGTTAGTACACGAAATGAATTAATAGAAATATTTACAACTGATAATAAAGATAGTTGGACTATTATCTTTACAAATACAAATGGTTTGTCCTGTGGTTTAGTTGGTGGAGAACAAGGACTTATATTTAAATAGGAGAATAATATGGCATCAACATTTACAAGTAGAATAAGATTAAATAAACAAGGTGATGGAGATAATCCTAACTCATGGGGTGTTGTATTAAATGATGGTGTTATTAGTTTAGTAGATGATGCTATTGCAGCATATACAACTATCTCAATAGGTTCAGCAGCAACAGTTACATTATCTGCAGTAAATGGTGCAGGAGATACAGCTAGGTCTGCCTTTCTTGAAGTTAAAGGTTCTGTAGGTGGTACTAATACTACTATCACATTAGAAATACCTTCTAACTCTAAAAGTTATGTGATTAATAATAAAGTATCTGCTAACACCACAGCAAGTGATATTGTTAAAATAAAAACTGCAGGTGGTCAAGGATATGATATACCTTTTGGTTCTATAGGTTTAGTTATCTGTGATGGTACAAGTGTATTTGCTACGAATACAAAAGGACAAGGTTTTGGTACAGCAGCCTCTGCAGATATAGGAACAGGAACTACAGATGTACCTGATGTATCTATAGCTGATGCTAGATATGTTAGAAGTTCTGTTACAGCTAACACAACAGTAAGAGGTGATTTTGTTGTAGAGGCAGGTTCTCTAAAAGTAGCAACATCTGCTAGAGCATTTAACGTACCAACGACATTAACAGATGCTACAAGTATTGCAGTTGACTTCGCACTAGGAAATAATTTTGTTGTAACACTTGGTGGCAATAGAACACTAGCAGCACCTACAAATGCAGTAGCAGGGCAATCAGGACAAATACATATTATACAAGATAGCACAGGTTCTAGAACTTTAGCATATAATTCAGTATATCAATTTGTATCTGGTGCAACACCTACATTAAGTACCGGTGCAAGTGATGTAGATATATTATTATTCACAACAAGAAGTTCAACTACTATAGATGCAGCTTTATTAAAAAACTTTGACTAGGAGTATCAATGTCTAATCCTGATGCAAAACTATTAAAATTAGAATTTGCTCCTGGCTTTCATAGAGAGTCAACTCAATATGCTGAAGAAGGTAAATGGTATGATGGAGATAGAGTACGATTTAGAGCAGGAAAACCAGAAGTAATACGTGGTTATGAAACCAGAGTTAGTGATACCTTTGATGGTAATGCTAGAGATTTAATTACTTTTGCTGATAATAGAAGATTAAAAAGAGCAGTTTTTGGTACAGAGAAAAAACTCTTTGAGCATGATGGTGATAGAATTGTAGACATTACACCAGTATCTGTATCAGTAACAGTATCTAGTGCCTTTACAGTGGCATTAAGTGCAAACACAGTTACAGTATCTGCAACAGCACATGGAAGAGCAACAGGTGACTTTGTATTCTTTACCAGTGTAAGTGAAGTAGGTGGTAATATTGATTTAGCTAATTCAGTATTTCCAGTAAGTGTTATAAATGCAAATACATTTGCTATTGATGTAGTAACCACAGCAAGTGTCGCACAAACTTCAGAAGGGCAAGGAACTTGTCACTTTTTAATAGCAACCGGAGCTGCTGAAGCTGTAGCAGGTTTAGGATATGGTGCAGGTTCTTTTACAGCCGGTGTGTGTGCTGCAGGTGGTAGAGGTTGGAATCAACCAACATCAACAGGTGCTAGTGATTTTATAAGTGAGATTACACAGTGGAGTTTAGATAACTTTGGTGAAGATGTTATAGCAGTAAGAAGAAGTGGTACTATTTATAGATTTGATGTAGATGCTTCTGCTACACCAGAAAGGGCAACAAAAGTATCTGGTGCTACAAATTCAACACCAACAACTGTAACATCTATTATTGTATCACCAAATGATAGACACTTAATATGTTTAGGTAGTAATCAATTTAATACTACATCATCACCAAACGGAACATTTGACCCTATGACTGTTCGTTGGTCCAATCAAGAAGACATAACAAACTGGGTACCAAGTACAAGTTCTACATCTGGTGAAACAGTATTAACAGATGGTACAAAGATAATAGGTGGAGTAAGAAGTAGAAATGCTATTAACATATGGACAGATAATTCATTATGGTTAATGCAGTTTACAGGACCACCATTTACTTTTAGTTTTAGACAAGCTGGTAGTAACTGTGGAATGATAGGAGCACATGCTGGTGTTGATTATAATGGTGTGTCATATTGGATGGGTGATGAAAACTTTTATGCCTATGATGGTCAAGTAAAAACATTGCCTTGTACTGTAAGAAGATTTATCTTTGATGATTTAAATTATGATGTAAAAGATAAAGTGTTTGCTGGTATTAACTCTGAGTTCAAAGAAATTATTTGGTTATATCCAGGCAGCGGTTCAGAAGAGTGTAATAAATATGTTGTGCATTCACCAGAAGAAAACTATTGGGTTTATGGTACAGGATTATTTACAACCTTTGCAGATAGAACAGTATTTGGTAATACAATAACAACAGGTACATCTGCTGGTGGTAGTAATTTATATAACAATGAACCAGTGTCTGTATTTACTGCAAATAATGAAGCACAAACTTCTTTTATAGAGTCTGCTGATTTTGATTTAGATGAAGGTAATGAATTAATATTTATGGATAAAATTGTACCAGACTATGATATTAATACAGGTAATGTAAAGTTTAGTGTAAAGACAAAGCGATATCCTGAAAGCCAAGAGGTAACTGAAAAAGGCCCATTTACGATATCGAATACTACAGAAAAGATAAGTATGCGAGCACGAGGAAGGCAAGCACGAATCAGGGTATCTTGTGATTCTACAGGAACTAGCTGGAGATGGGGTTCACTTAGAATGGCATTACAAAAAGATGGTGGGAGATAATGGCAAGATATCCTGAATTATCTAACTTAATAAATATACCCACAAAAGAATTACGTGATATGTATAATGAAATACAAAGATGGGGTGCTACGTTATTAAATGAATTAGATTCAAGAGATGCACTTGTAGATAATAGGCCATCAACAACAATACGAGTAGAAGTAACATCTGGTAATATTGTAAACCCACAGAAAGGTGATGTAGTATATTCAACAAGTGCTGGTAAATATAAAGGTTTTGTTAGCACTGCAGCTTCAACAACATTTAAGGCATTTTTTTAATGAAAGATTATTTTAAATTAATAAACTCTAGTAACTACATACAAAATATTAATCAAGGTAAAACAGGATTAATAAGAGGCATATATAGTCAAAAACAAAAGATAGAACCTTTACGAGATGTAAGTAATAGATTTTATGCAGATGAAACAAAAGCACAATCAAACTATATGGACAAAAGGAAAATAAAATGACAATGGGACTACAGGACTTAATGATGTTCAGGGATAATTTACAACAGCCGGCACCTACAGGCATGGATAACCTGAGAAACTTACAGGCACTTACCATACAAGGAATGGCAGCAGAAGATTATATGAACGAACCCATGATGAATACAGGTCTTATGTCCCTACCTGTAGCACAAGCTGGATTTGGTGGTTTTGTAAAAAGTATTGCTAAAGCAGTAACAAGACCTGTAAAAGCTGTAGCTAAAGGTGTTAGTGGTCTTGCTAAAGGTGTAGCAGGTGCTGTAAAAAATATTGCTAAATCACCTATAGGTCAACTTGCAATACCAGCAGCAGCTTTTTATTTTGCTGGACCAGCAGGTTTAAACTTAGGATTAGGTGGAAAAGCAGCACTTGTAGGAGGTACTTCAGGATTAACTTCATTAGCTGCTGGAGCAAAACCAGAAGATGCATTGAAAAGAGCAGCATTAAGTGCAGCATTAACTTATGGTGGTGGTAAATTATTTGGTTCAGGTGGTGCTGGAGCTCCTAAAGGACCAACAACTGCTGACATAGCATTTACCGGAGACCCAACTGGTCAAACTTATGGTGCAGTTGGTCAAGCACAAACCGCTGGTTTAGGTTTATCAGGAGCACAAGTAGGACAAACTTTTGGAGACGCATCTGTATTTGCACCTGGTGGAACAGCAGGAACAGTTGGAGCAGGAACTATGGGACCAGTTGATACAACATCATTAAGTTATGGGCAAACATATAGACAAGTTCCTATGGTTGATAATGTAGCAGCACAAAAAGCAGCAGGTGTAGGAACAACACCAACAGGCATTGTAGATACACTTAAAGCTGCAGGAAGTACAGCATTAGATAAAACTCAAGAAGCATTAAAAGCTGGACTTCAGTTTGCAAAAGATAATAAAGCATTAACAGCATTGGGAGGTGCTGCATTATTATCTGGATTAGGTGCTGGACAACAAATACCACAAGACCAATTAGCTATGGCAGGATTAACACCAGTTGAAACTGATTTTGATAAACAACAATTTACATATAGAGATAGACAAGGTAATATATTAACCAGAGATGAAGCACTTAGAATGATACAACAAGCCTCACAAAATGTTGGAGCTGGTGGTCAAAAAGTAGCATCAGGTGTAACATATGATATTAACAGAATTAAATCTGGTGGACCAGTAGACCCAGTATTAAGTGCATCAGGTGGTCTAATAGGTATGATGTATGGTGGCCAAGCAATGCCAGAAAATAACATGGATGTAAAGTATAAAGAGTTTTCAGGAATGGTAGGAGGTCGTGGAGATGGCATGGAAGATAATGTGTATATGCCTATCGTAGAAGGAGAGTCAGGACAACAAGTGGCAACACTAGCAGTAAGTCCTAAAGAATATGTAGTAGATGCTAATACAATGTCTTTACTAGGCAATGGTAATCCAGATGAAGGTGCAAAGATTATGGATAAGACAGTAAAAGATATACGTAAGAAAGCAACAGGTCAAACAAAACAACAAAAAGAAATAGATGGTCTAGCAGCATTAAATAGAATGAGAAGGAGTGTATAATGAGTATATTATCATCTTTATTAAAATTAGGACAGGGAACACCAACACAGCAAATACCCACTGCTGTTCAAACGACTGAGATAGCTCAAGAGGTAGCACCTTTCATAAAAGACATATTAGGTAAAAGTCAGGCCTTGTATAAACAAAGAATGGAGGAAGGTTTTGTACCTTTTGAAGGACAAACACTTGCTGATGTTACTGCTGACCAATTAGCTGCACAGGAAGGATTACGAAGTTTAGTAGGAAGTCAAGCGGCAGGACTACAAGAGGCAAGAGAGTTAGCAAGAGGACANACACAAGNGGCCACTGCNGAAACNNTACAACCTTTTATGAATCCATATCAACAAGCNGTTACTGATATTGCTAAAAGANAAGCACAAGAAAGATTTGAACAAGAAACATTACCTGGTCTTAGAAAGCAAGCAATAGATGCTGGTGCATTTGGTGGTTCTAGAGCTGCTATGAGAGAGTCACAGGCACAAGATGCACAGGCAAGACTATTAGCTGATATACAAGCAAAAGGTGATTTAGCTGCATTCCAAGATGCAAGAAGAGCATTTGAGCAACAAAAAACTAGAGAGAGACAAGCTGCTGAAGGTCTTAGTGCTTTAACTGGTGCAGAGTTTCAAGCAAGAAGAGCAGAGCTTGGTGGTCTAGAAGCTGTAGGTAGAGAACAACAACAAAGACAACAACAATTATTAGATGAATCTTATCAAAGATTTTTACAAGAAAGAGGTTTTCCAGAGCAACAGTTAGGAACATATCAAGGTTTTGTTTCTGGTGCTTCACCATTTTTAAGAACAACACAAACTACAATGGGACCACAACAGTTTCAACCTAGTCCTATAGCTAGTGCATTAGGAACTGCTGCTGCTGGTCTTGGAACTTTTAAAGCTGCACAAGATTTAAATTTATTTTCTAAAGAAGGCGGACCTGTTATACCTGCAGANGAAGGNACACCTGGNGGTCTNAGAGGTATTATGATAAAAATAATACGAGCACAAAGAGGTAAAGGTGGAGACCCAAGAAGTAAAAGAGCTGAAAGAGAAAGAACACAAATGCAACAAGAAGATGTAACTAGAATGTTAGAAGAGATGGATATGCAAGCTGGTGGTCTTATTGATTTACCTATAGTAGAAAGACAACAAAGTGGTATAGTTAGAAGAGGAAGAATTAGAGGGCCACAAGATGTTATTGATAGACCTNCTCCTCNGAGTCCTTTAGAACAAGAAAATCAAATGTTAAAAGAAACTATAGAAAATTTAGCTAAAGAAAATCAAATGAGTGACGAGAACACACAAATGATGGAAGGTGAAAAAGATACACAAATAATGACTGAAACACCAGTGATTGAACAAAAGCCTACAGATGAAACACCAACTGAAAGTCAAGCAATAAAAGATTTAGACACAGAAATAGCTACTTTTAAAACACAATTAGATGATATGAGTAAAAAAAGATTAGCTAATATTGATGCAAGTAAAGATGCTTTAAAATCTCAAGCACAGGTAGATTTTCTTATGGGTGTATCTAAAGGTTTACTACAAGGAGGAACAAGAGGAGGTTTATTAGCAGACTTAACTAGAGGTGGTCAAGAAGGAGTTGAAGCTGTAAAAGATTATCAAGCAAACTTAGCTAATTTAAATAATCAAGAACTAGATGTTATTAATAGTAATTTACAAGACCAGTTTAATCTTAGAACTCAAGCAATAAATCTTGCATTTAAAAAAGGTGAGTTGACTAGAGAGGAACGTANACTAGCTATTGANGAAACAAATGCACAGTACACTAGAATGCTAACCGGTATTAATAGAGCATCTGATTCTTTAAATGCTGTTAGAAGTATATTAACTGATAACACTACTACCAAAGAAGAAAAGAAAGCAGAACTAGACCAAGCTCTTGCAGATAATATTATTTTACCAAGACACTACAGATTAAAATTAGATGATATTAAGACAGGCACTGCAGATACAACAGGTAGTAAAACTGAAAAGAATTTTGGTAAAACAGTTAATGTAAAAAGAAATCAGTAGTAAATACAATGACAGAAAAAGTTACTTATAATTCTTTATTAGAAGATGACGAGTTTTTAAATAATGCTTGGAATGCACTTCAGGCACAAGGTATTAATGTTAGTAATGAAAGAAAAGATATACTAGATAGATTTCTTACTAACAAAAGATATTTTGATACTAATATTGCTTCTACATTTGTTATTGGTGATGAAGTAAAAAAGATGTCTGATAAAGACAAAGAGTCTTATTCTAAAGCTGTAACAAAAGTAGAGCAACTTCCAACNATAGGTAAAGCTGGTGCNGCACCNACATCTGATTTANTNAAAGACTATCTTGTAGCAGGAGTTACAGACCCAACAAACTTAATATCTATACTTGCTGGTGCATTTACATTTGGTGCTGGAGGTGCTGCTATTCAAGCTGGTAAAGAAACAGCAAAACAAGGTGTAAAAAATTTAGTAAAAAGTAAAGTAAAAGTTCTTACACAATCTCAAAAAAATAAAGCATTNGCTAAAACTCTTATAGCAGAAGGAGCTATTGCTGGAACTGGTGGTTTAGGACAAAACTTAAAAGCTCAAGAAGTTGATATGGCTATAGGCAGAAGAGAGCCTGGTAAATATAATGTAGGTGAAGCATTAGCACAAGGTGCAATAGAAGGTTTAGCAAGTCCTGTTGCAGGTGTAGCATTAGCAGGTATAGGTAAAGCAGGTGTTACTGGTATTAAAAAAGTTGGCTCACTAGCTACAAGAACTAAATCTGGTGAACAAGCTGCACAATACGTTAATAGAATGAAAAATTATTTACTCCCTTTTGGAGGAGTAGATGATATTACACAAAGAAACTTTGAAAGAGGCAGAGCCATATTCAAAGATATTAAAGGTGAAACAGAAAATTTAGTTGATGCTATTAGAATAGAAGAACAAAGATTTTTAAAAGCAGATGATGGTATGAATGTACCTGAAAAATTAAGAATGACTGTTGAAGATAAAAGAAATTTAGTAAACAGTGCTATGGAAAATGATACTGCAGCTTTACGTTTATTAGAAGAAAAAGATGCAGGCATGTATAATGCTATTAATGATTTTGTAAAGCTAAGAAAAAAAGTATACAAAAGAGTATTTAAATACACAGACCCACAAAGTGATAAGATACAAAACATATATAAAATAGACCCAGAACAATATACTAAAAATGTAGCAGATAGAGCCAAGAAAGATGCAGGCATACCTTTTAAGTTTTGGAAAAAGTATGAAGTTAATCAAGCAGATTTAGATACATTAAAAACAGCAGTAAAAAAAGATAAAGAAGAACAAGTTAGATTTGGTTTAAGAAAAGGCACAGTAGACCCAGCCACCGGTAAAGTTACAGATATAGGTGAGTTAAAACCTAGATTTAATCCGCAAAGAGAAGGTAAACCTGATTATGATAGACAAACTAAATTAGTAGATGACTTTATTGAAAGACAAGTATATAAATATAGATACTCAAAACAAAAGAAAACAAAGTTTGGTGGATTAAAAACTAGAAGAGAGATAAATCCTACACTAAGAAAGATATGGGGTTTTAATACTAGCCCTGCAGTTAGAGCAGCAGAGACTATAGGTGCTATTACTGAACCAGTATCTGAAGTATTAGTTGCAGACCAAATAGGTAAAAGTCTCGTAGGTAGAGGTATAGCTGTAGATTTAAGTAAAAAATTAACACCAGATGAAAAAGGTGATGTTGCTATAGCTTTACAAAAAGCAGCAGAAGAAAGACCAGGTGAAGACTTAGTGCCTTTAGTAGGTGGACCAGATGCTGATGATGCTGCAATACGATTAGCAAGAACAGATATATTTAATCCTGAACTAAACATGGTATTTGTTCCAAGAGATGTAGCTAATAAATTAAAAGTATTAACAGATACTAAACCTGTATTTGGTAANTCTTTACTAGGTAGTTTATTCTCTGGTGCTAATGGTTATCTTAAAAAAGGTGTAACAGTTTATAATCCATATGGTCACATTAGAAATGCTATGGGTGTTCCACAATATGTTGCTGCTTCTGGTAATGTAAAAGGTATAGGTCAGTATGCAAATAAATTATTAACAGATAAAGAAGGTTTTAATAAATTTAAAACTATAGCTGATAGATTAGGTGTTACTGCTACCAATGTTGAGATTAATCAGATACTTGGTAGATTAGCTGATGCTAGAAAAATAGAAGATGAAAAAGGTCTTGCTGGTTTTTTAGGTAGAAGATTTTTGGATTTATCCTCTGGTGGTATTGCTGCTGTAGAAAGAACAGGTATAGGTAAGAGAGTATCTAGAAAAGCAGAAAGAACATATACTGGTACTGATGATGTTGGTAAGATAATGACTTTGTTTAGTGAATTAACAAGTGCACAAAAAATATTTGATGAATTAACACCTGCTCAAAAACAATTAAAAAGAGAACAGTTTTCTGCAAACTTTGGTGTGCCTTTACCTAAAAGAGGTTTTAAAAAATTTGATGAAGAAATGTTACTAGAAGATGCAGCAGGTAATACACTAAATGTTATACCTACATATGATAGAGTCCCAAAAATATTAGAGAAGATGAGAGACATACCTGTGCTTGGTGCTTTTACTGCTTTTCCAGCAGAAAACTTACGTAATAAATATCAAATACTAAAACTAGGTGCACAACAATTACGAGAAGGTTTTGAGACAGGTAATAAAGCACTACAAAAAGCTGGTGCACAAAGACTAAGACAACAGATATCAATGGCTGCTATACCTACTGTTGCTGCCTATACTTATAATCAAGTTATGGGCACAGATAAAGTAGAATCTGCTGTTAGAAAAACACAGCCAGAATGGGCTAAATATCACGCATTACAGATAAGACCTAAAGGTAAAGATGCAGAAGGTAATGAAACATATGGTGTTACTGATTTATCTTACAATAATCCAGACCAATATGTATTAGATATTATTACACCTTTAATGATGGCAGCAGCTAGTGGTGAAGATGTTGTAGAAAAACTAGATGAGTTGTTTCCATATGCTGTAAAGAAAACATACGAGCCATANNTAAGTCCTTCTATGGCAACAGAGTTAGGTTTATCTTTTTTAAATTATGCAAAAGCAGATACAGATGAAGGTAGAATAAGACACTTAACTAACTCGTATAAATTAATAGAACCTGGTTTTGTAAAACTATTAAGAGATATAGGTGGTGATGCTGCTGTTGAAAGTGCATTTAATGTTTTATCTACACCATTTGGTAGAGGTGAATTAGGAACAAAGGTTAGAGATGCTTTAAACCCATCATTCTTTGGTGATACTGCTAAACTATCTAAGTCTTTAACTGANCTAGGAGCACTGCCTGCTGGTGGGCCAATGGCTTTTGCTTTATACCCTTTTAGATTAGGTATCAAAGAGCAAGACTACAAACCTAAAAAACAAATAGGTTTTGCTGTTAGTAATCTTATGAGAAATGCTAATGGCACATTAAAGTCTACATCTAGAGCTATTAAAAATAATTTAAATAATCCAAACATAACTAGAAATTTATCATTAACAGGTGTTATAAAAGATTATAATGAAGCACTAGAAGAACAGTTTGCAGCACAACAAGGAGTTTTTGAATTAGTAAATGATTTAAAATCTTTTATGACAGAAAAACAAATAAGAACTATANTAAGAGATAGAAAAATAAAAGCAGCAGGTGGTTTTTCAGATTTAGAAATCAACAATATTATTAATGGAAGATTTACTGTTCCTACATTTGATAGAGAAGTATTTAATGATATAAGAAAAAATAACCCTGATATTGCTCCATACATTTCTAATATAAAAGATTCTTTTTTACAATTAGAAAGAGCATATGAAGATGCAACACTACAAACAGAAACACTACCAGATATAACAATAGGAGACTAAGATGGCAGATATGACAATGATATGGAATGCAATACTAACAATGGCAATAGGTGGATTTCTATGGTGGATACGTTCTACGTCTGCTGCTATTAGTAAAGTAAAAGATGAACTGGCAAAAGCTAAAGAACAAATGGCACTAAACTATGCTACCAAAGAAGATGTGAAAGATGATATGTCACAACTCATGCAAAGATTTGATAGATTAGAAAGTAAGATAGATGATATGATTAGAAGGGCAGCCGAGAAGTGACAACTGTTTTTCTACTGGTATTATATCTTGGCCGAGTACAACAAGAAAGCAGTATGATGTTTGCGGATATAAATAGATGTAAATANTTTGCAGCTAGAGTTATGAAGCAGCCGGCAAATCCACAAACAAAACAAAGATATACAGCAATATGTAGNCCTGTGGAAGTAGATTTAAGTAATCCAAAGGTTAGAGTTTACAGATGAAAGGGTAAGAACATGGAAGGTATGACAGGTGGTTTAAGTTCTTTATTGAGTAGAGCTAAAAGTTTTATTCAAGATGCAGTACAACAGCAAAGAGATGTAACTAAAGAAAAAAGAGCACAAACAAGACAGGAAAGAAAACAAGAACAAATAAAACAAGAAGAGCCACAAATAAAAAAAGAAAAAGTAAAACCAAGTAATAAAGATAATTTTAATACTGTTATTGGGTTGTTAAATGATACAAATCTTAGACCAGAGGCAAAAGCAGGAATATTAGGAAGCATTGATGTAGAAACTGGAGGCACATATAGCTATACTGAAAAAGAAGATTTAGAAAAAACAGGTGATGAGTTAGGTCCTGGTTATGGTTTATTTATGTTTG
>FUFK010037874.1_pt1 | contig 15414 bp, 1 predicted proteins | sample 1021851 | NCBI WGS metagenome assembly FUFK01 (sample SAMEA51879418, study PRJEB19060) | metagenome | reverse complement strand
ATTTCCTTACCCAAAATCAGTCACAATCTCTGCAGGATTGGTTTTAAACTTCACAGGATTGGATAATAACAACTTTGTATTCTCAATTCCAACTGATATTTCACAATCTGTAGACAGTTTATCAGGAATTGCAACATTTTCTAACACAGTTTTATACGAAGGCATCTTTTTAAACGATACTTTTGTAAAAGATACATCACAGAGACAGAGATTTATACTTACAAACGACAGAGTTGACACTACATCTATGATAGTAGAGGTAACTTCTGGTACAATTACAGAAAAATATCTACAAGCAACTGATATTACCAAGATAGATTCCACATCAAAGGTATTTTTCTTGGAAGAAAGTGAATATCAGATACCAGAAATACTATTTGGAGATGGTGTTGTAGGTAAAGCACTAGCAAATGGCGATGTTGTTAACGTAAAATACACAACTTCTGCAGGAAGAGGTGCAAATGGACTCAAAGTTTTTGAAAATATTGGAACTTTTAGAGATAATAACTTAAATGCGATAACTTCTGGCATTACAATAACCGCAGTTTCGTTCCCAGATGGCGGTGCAGAACCAGAATCTACAGAATCTATCAAATTTGGTGCACCAAAATTCTATTCTGCGTTTGGTAGAGCAGTTTCTACGCAGGATTACGAAGCAATCATACCACAAATTTATCCAAACGTCGCATCTATCGCATGTTATGGTGGAGAAGAAGCGGAACCACCCGAATATGGTAAGGTATTTTTGGCAATTAAACCAAAAAATGCAGATAAATTATCACTCTCAGAAAAAAATGATGTTTTGAAGAAGCTTAGAGAGTATTCTATTGCTGCAATTCAACCAACAATCATTGATCCATCCATACTTTACATAGATTTAACGAGTTTTGTGTATTATAATCCTAATATTACACGCAGAACTCCTGCAGAAGTCAAGAATTTAGTAATTACTACACTAACCGCACTTAATTCTAGTGGTGAGTTTAACAAATTTGGTGGTAAATTCAAATATTCTAAGGTACAAAACATTATTGATGATGCGGAAAGGTCAATTACCTCTAACATTACTCGTGTTACCATGAGAAAGAACGCAACAGTCGATCTAAACACTCGTGTTAACTACAAAATTTGTTATGGTAACAGAATTAATCAACAAACATCAACTAATCCTTCTGTTTCATCTAGTGGATTTAAGATTGTAGGTGATGATGTAAACACATACTATCTAAATGACGATGGTGCAGGAACTTTACGTTTGTATTACGTCAAAGGAACTGGTGAGTTTGAATATGTTGATGGATTATGGGGATCTGTAGATTATGATATGGGAGATATTGTAATTAACGACTTGATTATACAATCTACAGTCATTACAAATAATACATTGCANATAAAGGCAACTCCTAAGTCAAATGATTTAGTTTCTCTCAGAGAAACGTATATTACAATGGGTATAGATAACTCGGTGATTACTGTAGTAGAAGATACTATCAGTAGTGGTTCAAATATTTCTGGAACAGGAGTAATTCCAGAATCTAGCTATTAATCGAATATGACAAATAGTTCTTGGAGAGTTGGATCGTGGACAACACCTACTACTACGGTTACACAGACACCTGTACCGTCAGAAGTAAGTCCTGAGTCAAGATCCAAAATATCAACAAACATTACAGGGCAGTTTCCGTCTTTTATAGCGGAACAGTTTCCTACGTTCATTGATTTTGTCAAAGAATACTATAAGTCACAAGAATTAAAGGGATACTGCTTTGATATAATTCAAAATTGGTCAGATTATTACAATATTGATAATTATGGCAATCTAGTTACGACTACAACGCTAATTTCTTCACTTTCTGCAGATTCTACTACTGTTGACGTCCAATCTACACGTGATTTTCCAACAGAGGGACTTTTATTAGTAGATGATGAGATAATTTACTACCAAAGTAAGGGTGCAACGCTATTTCAGACTTGTTCACGTGGTTTTAACGCTGTAAAAGCGGTTGGATTGGAATCTGAGTTCAAATTTGAGTCTACAACTGCTGCAACTCACGCTATTGGCACGGAAGTTGTCAATTTAAACAACATTTTCCCAATTTACATGCTTGGGAAGTTTAAAGAACAGTTCTTAAACACATTTCCTAAGAATTTTGCAACTGATGTAACAGAAAGCACTATTATCAAAAGAATAAAAGACTTTTACGCAGCAAAGGGAACAAGTAGATCGTTTCAGTTTGTATTGAGAACATTATTTGGCGTAGAATCGGAAATATCATATCCAAGAGAAAGAATATTTAAACCTAGTGATGCGTTTTACGTTTCTAGAGAGATTATTCGTGCAGTTCCTGTTTCTGGAAATCCAATCGAACTTGTTGGTCAAGTATTGTATCAGGAAGCAGATCCAAATGATCCAAATGTAGAATTTGCAAGAATTTACGTTAAAGGCGTCGTAGAAGTGTATACACCAAACGGTACAATCTATGAAATTGATGTAGATACGAATAATTCAATTGGAACGTTTGTAACTCCGTACAAAACCGTCTTAGCGGAAGATTTAGGTGGCAACTTACTCGATAAAGTCGTTACAGTCGATTCTACGTTAGGATGGCCAGAGACAAATGGTAAATTTAGGATAGAAGATGAAATAATCAGTTATACCGACAAAACAGTTACACAATTCCTTGGATGTAGTCGTGCAAGAGACAATACAGTCAATGTAGCACACGATGCGGGACAAGAGGTGTTTGCTGCATTTAAAATCTATGGTAATTCAAATGTAGACAACTCAGAAGTTCAATTGAAGATATTTGGTGGAACTAGAGGAGTTACTCTTAATAGTGGTGGTAGGTATTATCTTCCAGACTCAAAAGTTACAACTCCTGCTGCACCTGGTTTCGATAGTATTGATCCTATATGGGATAGTTTTGTATACAATGTTAGACGTGCTCTCAGAGGTGCCTCAGCGACTCTAGCAGCACCCGAAAGCGATGGATCGGTAAGATGCACCGTAGTGACCAAAGAAAAGCATAGATTGGTTAGAGATGACTCTATTAGAATATTAAATGCACCAGAGGACATTTACAATAACTCTCACACAGTTGTAGGTATTGTTGACGACTTTACATTTGAGTTTATCTTCTCTACATCTCCTGCTCAACCAATATCCAATTTTGAGTTTTATATTGCTAGAGAATTTGCATTTGGTAAGTCTGACGATACATCTATTAACCTTGCTGTAAAGGATACAACAGGTGACGTTCAAAACACATATAAGTCAACTGATCATGCAATAGTCGCTAGTACAGGTATACCAACACATAAGATAGGACCTTTTGCTGCAACTGATTTAGATCCTGGCAACCAAAGGTATCTGAAGCGTATTCCTCTTGCACCTACAGTTAAGAGTTCTAAGACTGATACTCCTATAGGACAAGTAGGTATTGGTGCAAATGGTGTCCCACTATTCTCATATAAGTCTGAAAGTAAGACTAAGTATGGTGGCATAAAATCTATCGAAAGAATAAATGGTGGAACTGGTTATGATATTACTAACCCTCCCACTGTCGAGTTTGAACCAGAATATCAATTAGATACAACATATGCAGGATTGACTAGAGTATCATATCAACAAAGAAGATATCGTGCAAGAAATGCAGGTAAGTCTTCTGCGACTTTATATCCTACACACACTGCAGGAATTATAACAGTAGGAACTATTGATTGGGAATATGAGGGTACCTCCGCAACTGCTGCGGTTGTTATTACAGGATCTGTAACTTCTATAAACGTAACAAGCGGAGGAAGCGGATATACCACGCAACCTATCGTTTCTATTGTGGGTGGAGGAGCAACTAGCGGAAATCAAGCATTTGCTACCGCACAAATTACGGACGGTTCCGTAACTGGTATAACCATAGTAAATGGTGGTGCGGGATATACAAGTGTTCCTACAGTCTCGATTACAGGAGGAGGCGGAATAGGAGCAACTGCAGATGCAGTTTGTAGAGGTCCTGTAGATACCATCAGTATTACAGATGCAGGATCACAGTATACTTACGAACCAACGATTAAATTAATCTCTGGTAGTGGTGCTGTTGCGTATCCATCAATAATTAATGGAAAGATAGAAAGTATAATTGTTACATTTGGTGGTAGTGCATACTTCGGTCCTCCTGATGTTATTATTACTGGAGACGGAGTTGGTGCAACTGCGTTTGCTCAAGTTGACCTAAGCACAAACATTGTTACTGGTATTACAGTGTCAAGTAAAGGTGTTGGATATACTGCGGGTGCTACAAGAGTTGATATTGTATATCCTGGCTCAGGTGCACAGTTCCAGACTAGACTTACAGAACTATCCGTAAACGAAGCAGCAACTGGAGCAGAACTTGGAGATAATTCATTTGTATCACCAAAAACTACAGATCAATACGGAGGTGCATCTTTCCAAGGTGAGAACTTCTTAATCTTTAACGGAGAATACGGATATCTTTATAATCCAAAACAATTACGTTTCTTACTAAAGGATAGTATAGGTCTTGATAATAGTAATGTATTGCAGGAGTTACCTCCTACTGTACACTCTCCCATTATTGGTTGGGCATATGACGGACATCCCATCTACGGACCTTATGGTTATGTTGATCCAGAAAACACAGCACCATTTAACCAATACAAACGTATTAGAACCAGTTACAGAGTAAAGACATCTAGAGCGTCCATTCTAAGCGGTCTCACAGACCCTCTAGGGACTTATATTGAAGATTATGAGTATGTGGAAGGGTTAGGTGATCTAGACCGTTATAATGGCAGATTCTGCGTTACACCAGAATATCCAAATGGAGTATATGCTTATTTTACAACTATTACAGGTACCACTGGTAATCCCGCATTCCCATATTTTGTAGGACCTGAGTTTTATGGAGAAGCGGATCCAGTAAACTGGAATGGTAATGGATTACAGAAAAACTTTACAGAAGACGCAATACGTTACAGAGCTCCGTTTATAGGGGTAGATAATATTGTCGCAAAGAGAAAGCAATTAGACAATAAGGTTGACTTCTTCCTTGCATTAGAAGACAGCACAACTCTTATTGTGATGGAGACAGGTGAAACGCTCACATATATTGAGGATGGTATTGGATACTATAGTTACTATCCATTCATAAGAGGTGGATCTGCGGATTCTTTAGTTGTATCATCTACAAATAAATTCTCATCACAAAACATTGACTCATATCTTGTAGAAGGTGGTGGTAAAGAGTATAAGGTTAACGATAGATTGACATTCGATAATACTGGCACTGGAGGAAGTGGTGTAAGTGCTATAGTCTCTCAAGTACAAGGTGCGTTAGTTTCTAGTGTTAGTTCTTCTGTTGGAACTTACGACGACTTGTTTACCAATACATTAACAACTGAAGTAACAAATTTCTTACAACCAAACGATATAATTACTGTCTCCGTAACTGATAACTCATTTAGTAGAACACTCACATCAAAAATTATCAACGGAAACTATCACTTTAAGTATTTTAATTTAACGAGTGCTAAATTGTTAGATGCATGGCAAGCAACTACCTCTTATCAAGAAGGAGATTTAGTTCACGTTGCAAATAGAGTATATGTTGCGGAAAGCACAGGAGTTAACACATCAGGTTCATCTGCTCCTACTCATACAAGTGGAAGTGCGTCTGATGGTAATATGTTATGGAAATATTTGAGAATACGTACAGATGGTAATTTATTCCAAGATGGTTGGACTGAAAACTCAGCAGGATCTGGTTACGCAAATGGAACATACATAAATGTCCCATTGATAACAAGTGGCACAGGAGCAAACGGATTAGGTGCAAAAGCAACTATTGTCGTTGCTAGTAACACTGTAAGTTCTATTACAATTACTGATTTTGGATATGGATATGATATTGGAGATACTATATCTGTAGATGACCTTAACATAGGTAATGCGGGTGGTTCTGGACTTAATCTTACATTAACTCAAGTGCAGAGAGAAGTTCAGTTCCATACTCAAGATTCTCATCAATTAAAAGAGGGTGATTTGATAAATGTCTCAGGTGTCTCACCTACATCTTACAATAAGACTAATTATATTGTTGTTAGAACAGAAACACCAAGAAAGTTCACTGTTAAGAGAAATTTTGCAACAACTACTGCATCAAACGTTACATCTGCGGAAGTCTATATCAAAGAACCAAACTTAAATCTCATAGATGGACATTCTTACATTTTTGATACCTCAGATGCGAGTAATGTTGGAAAAGTATTATCATTTACACTAGATCCTGCAAATACGGATATATTCACTTACAAAAACATTACTGACGAGGTTAGAGATCTAGTAACTAACGAACAAAACTCAATAACCATCAAAATGGTAGATTTGCCTGGTTTATTCTACTATCATGATGTAAAACATGAAAATGTATCACCACGAACATATACAGTAACTGTTGCAGCAAAAACAACTGCTCATCCTCTTTATCAATATGGATCTGGCAATGGATATTACATTACAGGTGACAAATATGGATCTGTAACGGAATCTCCCTCATTATCAATGTCTCGTGGGTTAACCTACACATTTAATCAAGATAATGCGTCAAATAGCAATCATGCAATCTATTTCTCTGAAAGTGAAGATGCATACGGAGGTACACTTAGATATGAGAAAGGTGTCGTCTATAAAATCAATGGTGAGGCAGTAACATGGTCTCAATACATTGCTAACTTCAATACAGCATCAACACGTAGCGTAGAAATCACTCCTGCGGTAGATTCTCCAAATACTTTACATTATGTCTGTCAAAACCATTTAGCGATGGGTAATGCGATAACAATTAAGAGTGATGTGACTAATAGTAGATATATGAACGTAATTAATGATCCTATACTAGGAACTCATACTATTACCTCTGTTAACGCTGCTAGTAAACAAATTACCTATAATTCCGCAATACAACCCGAAACTGGTTATAGTACAGGTGTATCATACTCTACAAATTCAATATACCCTACAGGAGGCATTTCCACAATAACAATTGGAGATAATGGTCGAAATTACTCTTCCTTACCAAAATTGAGTGGATCTTCAAGATCTGGATCTGGTGCAACTGCTGTAGCAACTATTTCTGGTGGATTGTTTAGTGTTTCTGTATCAAACCAAGGATCTGGATATAATCAGTCATCTTTACCTACTTGTGTTGTAACACTACCAGATTTTGTCGATTTGACTCTAGAGAACGTATTAGGCAATTTCTTACCAGATGAAATTGTTATAAGCAAGTCTACTCAAGATAATAGCACTGCTAGAGGTCAAGTTATAACATGGAACCCAATTACATCAATATTAAGAATAAAACCATTACAGAACACTAGAACAGGTGCGGGTAACAAAGGGTATATCATGTTTACCGATGGTAAGTCATATAGTCTTAATCCATCACAAATAGATGCAGTAGGATATGCAGATCAATTTGAGTTTGCTGCTCATGATGCAAAAACAGGAGATCCAGTCCAATATGTCTCAGCTGAGACAACTGCAATCAGTAATCTAACAGTAGGACAAACATACTACATTATTAACATAGGCGATGCAGGACGTGTCAAGTTAGCATCTACACCACAACTTGCAGAGGTAGGAACTGCAATTACTATAACCAGTTCTGGAGCTGGCACACAAGTCTTTAAAATTAGATCTAGAGTTTATACAAGTGGTAATTCTCAAGCAACGATCACTACAGTGTCTGGACAACAGGCAACAGTCAGTGCAGCAGTCTCTGGTTTGGGTAAAGTTACCGATGTTACAGTTACTGCAGCAGGAACAAACTATAGGGGTGCTCCTAATGTTGTATTTGATGATCCATACTACGGTGTAATCTCAACTGTCTCAATACAGTCTCAATCTGCAGGAAACTATGGAGCTGGTCAAACATATACAAACGTTGCTCAAAAGTCAATTGCAGGATCCAGTGCGACTGGAGCAAGATTCACAGTAGTGATTGATGGTAATGGAGATATATCAACAGTAACAGTCACAAATGGCGGTACTGCATATGTGTTAGGTGATCAACTTACAATATCAGGAGGAGATCTAGGTGGATCTGACGGAACTCACGATGCTGTATTCAATATTCCTGCGGGTGGACTTACATTTACTGATGTAGTATCAACAAGCACTGTTCTTGATGCTGCTATAGACTCTGTAACTGTAACTAACTCTGGATCAGGTTATCTATCTGCACCTACTGTTACTGCTCAAGGTGGTAATGGTATAAATGCAGCGTTGAATGCATTGATTGTAAATGAAGGTGTTGCATCAATCAATGTTGAAGCAGCTGGACAGCAATTCCAAAGTCCTCCAATAATAAACATAGAACAGAAAGTAGGTAGTGGTGCATCTATACTACTTAAGTCGTCTGACATGGGTGAGATACTTAAAATTGGTGGTGAGAATATTACATTTAACTATAGTCACGATAGAACACTAAAACCAAATCTAAACACAACTTACAACTTGCAATTAATCAGAACTCAGATTATTGATTATCTTGATGTTGTAAATGGTGGTGCTAATTTTGTATCTACTCCAGAAATAATTCTAGAAGGTGGTCAAGGATCATTGTTTGAGTTAGAACCAATAGTTCTAAACGAAGTTATACAAGCAGTCACCGTAAACAACGCGGGTAGAGGATTTACATCTGCACCTACTGTAAGAGCAAGAGTTACACATACATTTGTAGCACTTACTTCTAATAGCACGCTAAACTTCCCATACAATCCAAAGATACCATCAGGGACTGCATTTACCCTAACTGAAAACTCTGGAACACTTCCTGCACCTTTAAATACAGTATCAACTTATTATGCAGTTGCACCAACCACTGCTAACGGATTAGCAAACAATCAAATAAAACTAGCAACATCTCTTGCTAATGCAAACACTGAAACAACTATTGCATTTACAAGTCCACCTGTAGGAGATCCTACCACAGGTCAAACATACTTTACATTACAGACCACAGATTTAGGTGATAATATAATTGCATACATGAAACCAGCTACATTCTCAATTGGAGAGAGAATATATCAAGGTGCGTCTACATCATCATATACAGCATATGGATTTATTAAAAATTGGGATGCCTCTGGACGTGTTGTAAGTGTAGAATTAGTAGAGGGCGAGTTTGTAGTTGGTCAACCTGTATTTGGTGAAGAGTCAGCAGCGTTTGGTCAGATACATGCATTTGATAGAGCAGATGCTGTATTTGACGTATCACCAATTAGTATTAGTGCTTCTGGTTGGGAAAAGACTACTGGATTCTTAGATCTTAACGAACAACGTGTATATGACAGTGATAGATTCCAAGAGTTCTCATATGACGTGTCATCATCAGTCAATATATCTGACTGGAAGAATCCACTTAAGTTTGCTGCACATCCTGCAGGATTTAAGGTGGTTGGAACACAGGTATTGTTACAATCAGTGAAAAAAGAATATAGACCAAGATCTACTGAAAATCTAAACCCAAGTAATGATTATGGTTGGTGGAATTCAAACACTAACAGTGTTGGAACTACATTCAATGGAACAACCTTTATTACACCAAAACCATCTGCTAAAAACACTGGTAAGTTATCTAAGATCAATAACTTTGCATTATCAAAACCAGATTATACTGCGTTGGTTCCTACAGAAGTTTCTATCTATGGAAGACAACTATTAGACGTCCAAAAAATTCTTTCATGTATTGTCTATAAGGTAGATGATGTTAGTGACAGAACATTAACATTTGATGGATCTAGTTCTACTATTGTTGATAGTGTAAATGATAGAATTACAATTACTAATCATGGTTTAGTTGCAGGACAAAAAGTAACATACTTCTCTGGTGGAGATAGATTCTTAGATGCTAGAGATCTAATTGTAAACAACATTGATTATATTGTAGAAGAGACTATTGGATTCTTGAATGCCTTATATCCATCATTATCTTACGATCAAACAAAATGTGCTAGAGATACTAGACTTGTAATCGCTGCATGGACAAATGATCTTAAGTATGGAGGAAATTACTTTAGTAAGGATGCTGCAGAAACATATACAGATGGTACAGGAGTTCAACATGTAGCTGGCGAAGAAGCAGAGACGATATACGCATTTAACAAAGCAAGAGATCTATGTTTATTAGCAGTCACTAATGATCTTCCAGTTGGAACTTATACCACAATAGTTCCACAGACTGATTTAAGTATTACAAATGATTCTGGTGGATGTCAGGATGTAAAGAGTGCTATTACCACATTAGCAGCAATAGTTACTAATGCTATTTCTAATCCCACAGATGCATTGCCAGCTACCGATACTGGTAACTATCCAAATAACAGATCAGGTGTGCCGATAGGTGGACTTACAAATACAAGTAAATATTTTGTAAGATACGTAGATGCTAATACAATTGAACTATCACTAACTGATGGTGGTAATGCTATAAATCTTACATCACAAGGTTCTGGAGTCAGTCATTCTCTTAGATGTTTTGTAGATGGTATTAATGATTCGTTTAGATTAAGAGTTGATGGTATTGATCTAGGAACTAAACTAGGTAAGACTGCACAAAGGACACAATTGCTATTGACAGTCAATGGTCTTATTGCAAACCCTGCAACTTATACCTTAGCAAATAATATTGTAACATTTGTTACACCACCACTTGCAGAAAGTAAAATTCTTGCAATGTATTATGATCGTTCAAGTTACAGTGGTTCATTTGTATTAGATCAGATTGGTGATGAGATTAAAACATTTGGAACTGGTTTATCTGGAACAGGAGTTCATACATTTGTAAGTGGTGTCACTAATGCTATACAGGTTACAGGTGGTGCACAGTTTACTGCACAGTCTGGAACCACTTACAATCCTAATACAGGTGTACTACAAATTAATATTGGTTCTCATAGTTTGACTACAAGCAATACAATTACTATCGCAGATGGTGGAATCACATTTACTTGTGATGCTGATAATCATGGATCAGAACATGCATATCCACGTTCTACAGATCCTGTGTCTGGAAAAACTCTCACTATTGATGGAGTTGCAGCACAGACCATTGATGTAAATGTAGGTATATCTAATGATGAACCTAATGAATTAGCTGGTGGTTCTGGATATAGTGATGGTATCTATACTGCTGTACCACTCAAGAACAGACTAGGTAATGGTGTTGGTGCTACTGCTGACATTACAGTTACCAATGGTAGTGTCACAAATGTAAAACTTGTATCTGGTGGTAATGGATACAATAATACAGATGTATTAGGCATTGCTGATCCTCGTGTTGGTGAGCAATTAGTAAAACAATTTGTTCCTACAAATGGAACATATACTCCTGCAGATGGTGTTATGGTATTGACAATAGGAGCAGGACATGGTTTATCTGCACCTAGCACACATACACCTACAAGTGCAACCTATGATCCAGTAACAGGTCTAATGGTTATCACACTTGCTAATCATGGATTCGTAAATGGAGATCAGGTTAAGTTTGCTGACGGTGCTATAACGTTTAGTTGTGGGTTTGGTGGAGCTACAGGAGCAGCAGCACAAAAGTCATATCCTCGTTCTACAGACTATGCATCTGACAGGTGGTTACAAATATTTGATGTAACAACAAACACATACACTGTTCAAGTTCTTGATACTATTCCTTCTACAAATACTGATGCACACACTTTTGTATCAGCAGTAACAAATGGTGTTAAGAAAGCAGTATCTACAGTCAGAATTGCAAATCAATCATTGACATTCAGTTGTGCTTATGGTGGCACACCAGCTACTTTTGGATATCCACGTCCTACTGATCCTATCGGTACACAAGGAAAGATGAAGGATGTGCCAGTTGAAGCAGTAACATCTACTACCATTACAGTCAATGCATTAAATGGAACAACACCTACAAACACTGACGCTCATACATGGCAAGGAGTTGCAACATATCAATTCCAACCAACAGATATTACTTACACACCTACTACAGGTGAGATGGTATTATTCTTAGCTGGTCATCCACTAATCAAAGGTGACAGAATAAGATTTGCTACAAACTCATTGACATTTACTTGTGGTTTAGATAACAATACCACTCAACACACATATCCTAGAGTTGGAGATCCATCAGAAGGTGCATGGCATACTATTGATGCTGTTACAAACAATACATTTACTGTCAACGTTGGTATATCTTCTGATACATCCACTCACACCTTTGTCAGTGCCACCTCAACAGCGGTTGAAAGAGCAGTGGTATCATACGGTGTCTACAAGTATTCTAAGGGTGCAGACGCAGGAAACTTACTACGTCTAAATCAAAACTTTATTGCTACAACTGCATATGGTAGGATGCAAGCAGACAATCCATCATTCTCTAGCATCTACAAGACTAAGTGTATTCGTGATACAAACTTAATAATAGATGCAGTTGCAGATAACGTAGAGTTTGGTGGTAATGATGCAACTTATGATGCTGCTAACTTCTATGTTGGAACTGTTCACCTATCTGGAGAAGAAGGACAGTCAGTTCAAGTATTCAACCATGCTAGAGATATTTGTCGTCAGGTTATGCGTAACCTTACAGTCACTACAAACTCAGATACTGTAGGANCTCAGATAAAGGACAATACAATTAGTGTTGACAATGGAACATCAACATACTCTGAGACATGCTGTATTGACGTAGCATCCACAATAACAACATTATGGGGTATTGTTACACAGGCAGTAGGAACTGGTGCACATACATGGGCAGGAGGCACAGCAAGTAATGCAGTCCAATCAGGTGGTAACTATGCACACACATTCGTATCTGCTGTAGCAAATGGTGTTACAAGTAACGTTGGTAACTTACCAAACCCAGTAACTAACGTAGCATATACTCCATCAACAGGTAATATGGTAATTACCTCTAATGCTCACAATTTAACAGCATCTAATACAGTTACCATAGCAGACAACGCATTATCCTTCACATGTGCTATGGACGGAAATACAGCAACGAAGACTTATCCAAGATCCACTGATCCTGCATCAGGACAGACCCTTGCTGTTTCAAATCCAACTACAAATACCTTTACAGTTAACGTTGGAGCATCACCAATAGTTAATCATGATGTAACAGATGCTACTTATGATAATAATACAGGTGTATTAGTCTTAACAATAGGATCTCACACCTTAACAGCGGGAACAAGTGTTAAGATAGCAAACGGATCATTATCATTTACATGTGAAAACGATAACAATACATCAGTTAAGACTTATCCACGTCCTTCAGATCCTTACTACGATACTGCAATTAATATTGATTCAGTAACCTCAACCACAATTACATTAAATGTTGGAACTAATACTGGTAACTTAAATGGTATTACTAGAACATCTTCTAGTCAACCATTCTTCCAGATTGGTGTCTCAGATGTCGCATTTGATGGGAATGATAAGACATTCACAACACAGTCAGGTGGATCTACACAAGTATTGCCNGCNANTGATAANTTCTTNATATTCTTNAACAGNACANTACANNTTAANGGNAGCACANANNCATACACATATACTGGTAGNGAAATNACATTTACNGAAGCACCTCTNGCAGGAATGGANTTNTANGGATTCTANTTTGGTAAATTNACNCAGTTAGATGAAATNGCACCTTTCTTTGATAATAAAAAGAAAACATTTACGATGACACAGAATACTGAACCATTCTCATTAGAAAGTGATAATGCTGCAGTTCAAGCACAAAATAATTTACTTATATTCTTGAACGGTGTATATCAGGAACCTGGCGTTGCATATTCATTGACTGGTTCTATTATTGAATTTACTGAAGCACCTAGAGCAGGATCTGATTGTATTCTATTCATCTATACAGGTAGCACCTCCGATATATTGGTAAGTAATACATTTAACTCTATTGACCCAGAAGACAGAGTTCANATTGCTAGTGAGGGTTCAGATCGTCGTGTTGCAACTGTTTCTAGTTCTACAACTATTGATAGTTACGAATATACAGGATTGAGACCAACTGTTGCTGAGTTTACTGCTACTGTTGCAAATGGACAAGTTGCACAAGTTACAGTCACAAATCAAGGATCTAACTATGAAGTTCCTCCAATATTATTATTCATTGGTGGTGGAGGAGAAGGTGCTGCTGCTGAGACTCAAATTGAGGTTGGAAGTGGTAGAGTTTTATCAGTTATAAATCTACAGGGGGGATCTGGATATACCAGTGCACCAACTGTCCTTGCTGTGCATCCTCTAGCATTAGAAAGAAAACAAAGAAATAGAATTGTATCTAATTCATTATCTCTTGGTGGATCTTATCTAACACAAAATATAAATGCAACTGACACTACACTTAATTTAAAAAATGTGTATTTCAATTCTGCACAGAAAGCTGGTTTCCCAGACGAAGGTGAGGTATTGATACCATTTTATAATACAGCTCTTACACCTCCAGTCTGGACTTGCGAGAGAATATTATATGGTGCAAANGANGTAAATGCTAANACACTTACAGTNGCAACAGGTGGTAGAGGNTNTGAAGGAACAACTGCTGCNGCACATANTNTNNTCACAGGAACATANACTTCNAGTGGAACTGNGTGTAGNGTATCTACANCAAGTAATCATAATTTAGTTACAGGTCAAAGATTTTATCTAGACTTTACTAGTGGAACAGGATTCGATGGATTATACACCGTTACTGTTACAGGAGACCAAACTTTTACGGTTGAGTTTCCATTCTCGCGGACAACAAGCGGAAACGTAAGTCTCCTTCCAGAAGTTCGTCTGAGATCATTATAAATAACCAATAAAGCTTATATNATTGCAATGGCATTAGTTACAGACAATTTTAGAATATACGCTGCAGAAAGCTTTAGAAATACCTTGCAAGCTGCTAATAAGGTGTATATGTTTGTGGGTAGAGCAAAGACTTGGGGTAGTACTGATGTGCCACCTACAGGAGAACCTCTTGATAGTTTCGAGTATGCGAGAACTTCTTACGGTGACTCTGTTGCATTTAAGCGTGTTGATATATCTGATACAGCATTGGTTGTTCCAAGAGTTGATTGGGTAGATCCTACTAAGACAACTGGTGGAGTAGGACGTACATATTCAATGTATAAACCTGATTATGCACCAACAAAGACTACTGCAAACGGTTCTTCTAGACTGTATGACAGTAACTTTTATGTTATGAACTCAGACTTCAATGTCTACAAGTGTCTTTATAATGGTCAAACTCCTGAGTTTCCAAGAGGACGCCCCTCATTGGTAGAACCAACAGGAACATCGACAACTATTATTGAAACATCAGATTCACCTGGCGTATA
>FUFK010048444.1_pt1 | contig 15416 bp, 17 predicted proteins | sample 1021851 | NCBI WGS metagenome assembly FUFK01 (sample SAMEA51879418, study PRJEB19060) | metagenome | reverse complement strand
AATATTAAATCTCATGAACTATTTAAAAGATCTGATGTCAATTTATTTTTTGAATTTCCAATTTCAATTGCTGATGCAGCTCTTGGTACCACGATAGAAATACCTACAATTGATGGAAAAAAAGCAAAAATTAAAATTCCTGACGGAACTCAAGATGGCAAGCAATTTAGATTAAAAGGAAAGGGTATGCCATTTATGCGAAGAGGTGATTTTGGTGACCTATATGTTCAAGTTAAAACTGAGGTACCAGTATTTTTAAATAGAGAACAAAAAGAATTGTTGGAACAATTTAGAAAAATAGAAAATGAAAAATCGAACCCAAGTATAAAAAAATTTTTTCAAAAAGCTAAAAGTTTTTGGAATAGTTAGAGAATGGGGTTAGAAGAAATCGTTCCAGCTATTTTTTTGATAGCAGTTTTAATTCTAGTACTGCCTGAATTTTTAAGATCTAATTCAAAATCAAAGAGATTTATCAAGAATTTATTTATTTGGTCTATAATTGTTGCTTTCATTGTGATACTTTCTATCTTTATCTTTAAATGAGAAAAATTAAATTATTAGTGACCGGTTGCATGGGTCGTATGGGCCAACAAATAGTTACATCTGTAAAAAAAGATAAAAATTTTAAACTTACCGCTCTTACAGAAAATAAAAAAATTAATAAAAAGATTAATGGAGTAAAAGTTGAGCTAAATAATGAAAAATTATTCAAAAAAGTAGACCTAATTATTGATTTCACGATACCTAAATGTACTTTTCAGGTTTTAAAAATAGCAACAAAGTTAAAAAAAAGCGTAGTTATTGGTACTACTGGTTTTACTAAAAAAGAAGAAGAGTTAATCAAAAAATTTTCAAATAAAATACCAATTTTAAAAGCTGGAAATATGAGTTTAGGTATTAATCTTTTAATGTATTTAACAGAAATTTGCTCAAGTTCATTAGGAAAGAATTTTTTAAGTAAAATTTTTGAGATTCATCATAAATATAAAAAAGACTATCCATCAGGAACTGCATTAATGTTAGGCAAAGGAATAGCTGTGGGTAAAAACAAAAATTTTTATAATTTGTTAGGAAAAAAATATTTAAACAAAAAAACTTTTCCCTACGGAAAAAAGATAAATTTTAATTCTATAAGAAGAGGAGAAATTATTGGAGAACATGAAGTTAAATTTTCAAATGGTAAAGAAATAATTACTTTAAATCATGAAGCCTTCGATAGAGCACTTTATTCTGAGGGTGCTTTGTCAGCAGCAAAATGGCTTATTAATAAAAAGCCAGGGCTTTACTCGATGAGAAGTTTGATGAATTTCAAATAATGAATGAAATTCAAAGAGCTAAGATAGTTTCACAAATTTTAGACAAAACTTATCCAAAAATATATGTGCCTCTCAAAAGTAGAAATGTTTTTACACTTCTAATTTCAGTTCTTCTTTCTGCACAATGTACTGATGTAAATGTCAATAACGTGACTAAAAATATCTATCCAAAATTTTATAAACCTAAACACTTTGTTAAATTAGGAAGAAAAAAAATTGAAAAACTAATAAAAAAAATTGGCATTTTTAGAATTAAAGCGAAAAGTATTTTCAATTTGTCTAAAATACTAATCAAAAAATATGGTGGCAAAGTACCAAAAACTTTTGAGGAATTAGAAAACCTTCCTGGAGTAGGTCATAAGACTGCTGGAGTTGTAATGTCTCAGGGCTTTGGGTATCCTGCATTTCCAATTGATACTCATATACATAGATTGGCTCAAAGATGGGGTTTAACAAACGGAAAAAATGTTGTTCAAACTGAGAAAGATTTAAAAAGACTTTTTCCTAAAAAAAGTTGGAACAAGCTTCACCTTCAAATTATATATTATGGAAGAGAATATTGTAAAGCAAGAGAGTGTTATGGTGTGACTTGTAAAATTTGTACCACTTGTTATCCTAAAAGAAAAAAACCTATTAAAACCAAAAAAGCATAATATGAAAATTCTTGGTATTGGAAATGCAATTATTGATGTCATTTGTAAAGTAGAGGAAAATTTTCTTACTGAAAATAATCTTACAAAAGGCACTATGAAATTAATTTTTGATGATAAAGAATTCAAAAATATTTTAGCGAAACTTAAAATAGAAAAAACTGTTTCAGGAGGTTCGGTTGCCAACTCAATCGTTGGTCTATCTCAACTTAAAAACGAAGTCGGATTTATAGGAAAAATATCTGATGACGATTTTGGTGCTAAATATGAAGAAGGATTAATAAAAGAAAATGTGAATTATTTTTATTCTAAAAAAAAAGAGAGTTTTCCTACGGGATCTTGTCTCATTTTAGTAACACCAGACTCTGAGAGGACAATGTGTACTTTTTTAGGTATTGCAGGAAAAATTGGTGAAATTGATATAAATGAAAAGCTAATAAAAAAAAGTGATTTGATTTTTTTAGAAGGTTATTTATGGGATGAAGGGGAACCTAAAAAAGCATTTGAAAAAGCAATTAAGCATTCCAATAAAACTGCAATGTCATTATCTGATTTATTTTGTGTAGAAAGGCACAAAAAAAATTTTTTAATATTAGTTAAAGAAAAACTAGATCTTATTTTTGCAAATGAGAGTGAAATTATGTCACTTATAGATACAAAAAATTTTAATGAGGTCGTCTCTTTTGCTAAAGAAGTAAATAAGCATATTATAATTACTCGTGGGGAAAAGGGAGCAATTTCCATAATTGGGAACAAAATAATTGAGGTAAAAGCTAAAAAAAATCTTATTGTAAAGGATTTAACTGGTGCAGGAGATCTTTTTGCAGCTGGTTACTTACATGGTGTCATCAACAATCTATCTAGTGAAAAATGTTTAGAGAAAGGGATTGAATTATCATCAAAAGTAATTCAACAAATTGGTGCGAGGCTTTAACTCTTTTTTCTCTTAAAACTACCTTTACCTTTTTTTGGCTTTATTACCCTAGGCTTATATTTTCTTGAAAAAAGCTCTCTTGCAAACTTATTTTTTTTTATTAACTTCGTAGCCATCGTCCTTGCTTAAAATAAAACTCTCATCTTTAAAAACTTTTGAAATTTTTTTTCTTAATCTATAAATATGTGTTTCAACAGTGTGTGTTTCTAACTGAGATTGATATCCCCAAACATTTGATTGCAATTCTTGAATTTTCACGGGTTTTTTAGATTTTGATAAGTATATTATTGAACTTATTTCTTTTTCTGTAAGTTTAAGTTTATTATTGGTTGAAAACATTTCACGTGAATTTATATTGAATATATAATTTCCTATTAAAATCTCAGATTGTTCATGAAAATTTTTTTTTATTAATTCAATGTTAATTTTTTCTAATATTTTAAATATTGAAACAGGAAATTTGTTGAAAATCATTTGATTATCTAATCCTGGTATTTCATTTTTTGTTAATATTAAACACTTCGAACTAGAGTTTAATTTTAACAATTCTTGTTTATTNATTTTCTCAAAATTAAAATTTATATCTTTTNTAATTTCTTCAAAAATCTTATATAATTCATCAAGTTCATAAATAACAAGATTATGAGAATTCATATAAGAAGATAATATGATAATTTATATTAAAAATAAACATTCACTTAAAATTGATGATTTTTATTTCAAATGTAGCATTGGTAAAAATGGATTAAGTAAAAACAAAAGAGAGGGTGATAAAAAAACACCAATTGGTTGTTTTTGTATTGAAAAATTATATTACAGATCAGATAGAATTAAAAAACCTCTAACTAAATTAAAATGTGTTAAAATTGAGAAAAAAATGGGTTGGTGTGATGATCCATTAGATCAGAAAAATTATAATAAGTTAATTAACTTAGGCAAGAAAATTAAATGTGAAAAACTTTACCGACAAGATCATAAATATGATTTGATGATACCAATAAAGTATAATTATTTAAGACCTGTTAAATTTAAAGGAAGTTGTATTTTTATACACTTAACAAATGATTATAAACCAACCGCGGGATGTATAGCACTACAAAAAAAAGATTTTTTAATAATGTTGAAATTATTAAATAAAAAAACAAAAATTCAAATAAACTAACTTCTTGGTCCAAAAATATTAGATCCTATCCTAATATAAGTAGCAGAATTTTTTATAGCATCTAGATAATCTGAAGACATTCCCATACTAAGTTCATTAAAATTTAGATTTGTATTCAAAATATTCATCTCTTTAAAAAAANTATCTGATGATTTTTCTAAAGGCGGGATACACATTAAGCCAACCACATCTAGATNAAGAGTTTTACANTACGAGTATAGNTGAGTCACAGATGATTTGCTTACACCAGTTTTTTGCTGTTCATCTCCAATATTTACCTGAATAAAAATTTTTACTTTTTTTTTTTGTTTTTGTTGTTCTTCTGATATTTTTTTAGCAAGCTTTTCGCTGTCTACCGAATGAATAAAATCAAATATCTTAACTGCGTATTTAACTTTATTTGTTTGTAACTTACCTATTAGATGTAATTTTAAGTTCTTGTTATTTATCTTAACATCGCTCCACTTTTCAAGTGCCTCTTGAACTTTATTTTCACCAAAATCCAAATGGCCGTATTCTATTAAGGGTGAAATTTTATCCATTCCAAAAGTCTTTGATACTGCAATAATTTTTGGTACTTTACTAATTTTAAGGGTATCTAAAATTAAATTAATTTTTTTTTGGATATCTAATAAATTTTGAATAGTTTTATGCATGATAATTTACTAAAAAAATATTACTTTATTAATTCTTTTGATACAAATGTTATCAATAGACAAGATAAAACAACTTCGTTTATTTACAGAGATTATAGCTCNTCAAAATTTGATANTACTAAAATTTTAAAAATAAAAACTTATCTTAAAAAAAGAGGTAATAAATTTTTATTGGCAAATAATTTCAAAATGGCTCTAAAATTAAAATTAGATGGCGTTTATTTACCATCTTTTTATAAAAAATTTAATCATTTAAACTATTTAACCTACTCAAATTTTATTGTTTTAGGATCTGCACATAATTTAAAGGAGATAAGAATAAAAGAGCTTCAAAAAGTTCAAGGTATATTTATTTCATCAATATTTAAAAAAAATGATAATTTTCTTGGAATAAATAAATTTAAAATAATTTCGGGGTACACAAGAAAAAAAATAATTGCTTTAGGTGGGATATCAAAAAAGAATATTAGGATGCTTAATTTATTAAATATCTCTGGTTTTGCAGGAATTTCATATTTTGAATAAAAAAAAGGCCCCAAAAAAGGGGCCCTTTTTAAATTTGTTTTCTAAATTAATTAGAATGCAAATGATAGACCGAACTCGTAACCTTCAAAATCATTTGAACCAGTTCCGCCCATGTTATCAACTTCGTTCATAGCACCACCAAGTGTAATTCCACCTTGTGTGTATGAGAAAGAAACACCAGTTGATTTTTGATCACCATCACCTGCAGTTTCAGTTTCTAACTCATGGTAGCTGTAACCGATTGATAAGTCATCATTTACTGCATATGTAATACCATAAGCAATTGACTCTTGATCAGAGTTAGCAGTTGTGTCATCCATATCAGACGACTGAACACCTACTGTGAAACCACCTGTTGCATATGTTGCGTACATTGTAGTTTCTTCTTGATCTCTGTTAAGTGCAACTGTGTTGTCAGAACTTGCAAATCCAAGAGTTAATCCTTCGATCATCTCTGGAGATACTGCAACTGCGAAGTCCATATATGACTCTGCTGCATCACTTACGTGATTCACGTAAGCAGCTGTTACTGTTACACCACTTACTGATGGAGAAGTGTAGATAAACATATCGTCTGTTCCACCACCATTAATTACTAGAGGTGTACCACCTGTTGTAGCACCATTTGTATCGATGATATCCCATGCTTCTTCGTAAGCATTTGGAGTTTTGTCATCAACAGCACCGAATGCAGATGAACCACCATGACCATCGAACGTTAATGTTCCAAAGTCACCAGTAAGTTTCATGTTATGATCGTCAAGTGCACCATCATCAATTTCATAGTACAATGCAACGCCAATTCCATTATCTGTTTCACCAGATGCGTTAAATTTAAGACTATCACCCATATAGAAGCCGTTACCTCTATCACCAAATCCTCTGTTACTATCGTCGAAAGTTAATCCAGCCGAACCGCTTACTGACATTTCAGCAGCGTTAACAGAAAAAGTCGCTAGAGAACCAGCTAAAGCTGACAATCCGATTTTTCTTAAGTTGTTCATATTAATTACTCCTTTAGTTTGTTTAATTATTAATAATAAACATTCGCAAATTAGCATTTCTGACTTAAAAAACGTGTTAAATACTCGTTTTTAGCAAATTATTTGAGAGTTGTTGCATTTATGCAACACTTCTATATTCAATTTTTTCATTAATTTATGATTTTAGAGTGTATTAATTCTAGTTTCATTTTAAAAACTCATAGATGTACAAAATACTAAAAAATAAATTACTNATCACAATTATCTTTATTATTTTNTCATTAACCTCATGTGCAAAAGAAGGTTTTTTCAAAACCGGAGATGCAAGAAAAAATCCGCCTGATCCTAAATTAAGAGTTAAAAAGAATTTAGAGGAGGGAAAAGGCTTTCGTTTAAGTAACGCTATGAAAGGAAATAAAGGTACCAATTTTGAATTTGCAAGTTCAAATGAATTGTGGAGAGCCTCCCTTGATGTTTTAGATTTCATGCCACTAACATCTGCGAATTATAGTGGTGGAGTTATAATAACTGATTGGTATTCAGAACAAGGTAATGCTGAGGAGTCTATTAAGATAACAATAAGATTTTTAAGTAATGAAATTAGATCAGACGCTATAGACGTTGATATCTTTTATAAAAAGTGCATTACAACAAACAATTGTAAGATAAATAAACAAGACGGCCAATTGAAAAAAGAAATAACGAGACAAATACTTGCAAAAGCTTCTATTTATAAAAAACAATCTAAAGATAAAAATTTTCAACCCTACAATAATCAATCTTCCTCAAAAGACTGATTATTATTTTGTTAAGTTGAATATTTATGAACAGATACAACTTTAAATCCATTGAAAAAAAATGGCAAAGTTTTTGGGAAAAAAATAAAAGTTTTCGAGTAAAAACTGATCCTTCAAAAAAGAAATTTTATTGTCTTGAAATGTTCCCTTATCCCTCAGGCAAAATTCACATGGGTCATGTAAGAAATTATACTATAGGTGATGTATTAGCACGCTATAAATCTCTTCAAGGCTATAATGTCTTACATCCAATGGGATGGGATTCTTTTGGAATGCCGGCCGAAAACGCTGCTAGACAAAATAATCTTGACCCAAAAACTTGGACAGAGACGAACATCAAAAATATGAAATTACAATTAAAAAAACTTGGTCTTTCAATTGATTGGGATAGAGAAATATCTACCTGCGATAAGAATTATTACAAACATCAACAAGAATTCTTTTTAGAATTATTTAAAAAAGGACTTGTTTATCGAAAAGAAAATTACGTGAATTGGGACCCTGTAGATGAAACGGTTCTTGCAAACGAGCAAGTAATTGATGGTAAGGGTTGGCGATCAGGCGCTCCTGTAGAAAGAAAAAAATTAAGTCAATGGTTTTTTAATATTTCAAAATTTTCTCAAGAATTATTAGATGGTCTTGATCAATTAGAGTCATGGCCTAAAAAAGTAAAAATAATGCAAAAAAATTGGATAGGTAAATCTTTTGGGTGCGAAATTGATTTCAAAATTGAGGGTGAACTACCCGTAAAAAAAGTAAAATGTTTTACCACCAGACCTGACACTCTTTTTGGTTTTTCATTTTTAGCACTATCTGTTGACCATGAAATTTCTAAGTTTTATCAAAATAATAAAGACTTTATAAAATTTAAAGAAGAATGTTCGAAAACTGGGACCACTGAGGAAGCTATTGCAGTAGGAGAAAAAATTGGTTTTAAAACCAATTTAAAAGCTATTAACCCATTAAACCCAAAGCAAACCGTTCCGGTGTATTTTGCTAATTTTGTTTTAATGGATTATGGATTTGGTGCTGTATTCGGGTGTCCAGCCCATGATCAAAGAGATTTTGATTTTGCAAAAAAATATAATCTTGATATTAAAACTGTTGTTCGTCCAAATGATCAAGATGAAAATTTTAAAGTTGATCAAGAGGCATACCCTGGACCAGGAATATTAATTAATTCTGATTTTCTAAATGGACTAGAAGCACCAGAGAATTCTATCGTTGAGACAATTAAAATTTTAGAAAAAAAAAAATTGGGTAAGAAACAAATAAATTTTAGACTTAAAGATTGGGGTGTATCAAGACAAAGATATTGGGGATGTCCAATTCCGATAGCATATGATGAGAATAATAATGCGCACCCAATACCAAAAACAAACTTACCTGTAGAACTTCCTGAAAATATAGACATTAACGTTAAAGGTAATCCACTTGATAATCAAAAAGATTGGAAAAAAATTACTTTAAATGGAAAAGAATTATCGAGAGAAACTGATACTTTAGATACTTTTGTTTGTTCATCATGGTACTACCTAAGATTTTGTTCTCCAAAAGAAACTGGATATGGATTTAGAAAAGAAGATGTTGATTACTGGATGCCAGTAGATCAATATATCGGTGGTGTAGAACATGCGATTTTACATTTACTTTACTCAAGATTTTTCATGCAAGCTTTATCATATGAAAATGATAATTTTAATATAGTTGAACCTTTCAATGGACTATTTACTCAAGGAATGGTTTGTCATGAAACTTATAAAGACCCTGACAATAACTGGGTGAGTCCCGATGAAATTGAAAATATAAATGGTAAAAAATATCTTAAAAAAGATAAATCCAGACTTATTTCGGTTGGGCCCTCAGAGTCAATGTCCAAATCAAAAAAAAATACTATAGATCCGGAAGACATAATTTCTAATTATGGAGCTGACTCTGCAAGATTATTTATTTTATCTGATAGTCCTCCCGAAAAAGATGTTCAATGGTCTGAGGAAGGAATAATTTCATCATTTAAGTTCATTCAAAAACTTTGGAATTTAAACGAAAAAATAATTAATGAAATGAACAAAAAACATAGTCATGATTTTGATGACGAGATAAACAAATATACTAATAAATATTTAAAAAAAGTTCACGATAATTTAGAAAGTTTTAGTTATAATAAAATTGTTGCGAATTTATATGAAATGTACTCTTTCTTAAATAAACAAATTGAGAAACAATATACAAAAAATACAATTCTTGAAAATTACAGAAAAATACTAATCACAATGACTCCTATTCTTCCCCATTTTGCGAATGAATGTTTAAGTATTATCGAAACAAAAAATTTCCGTTGGCCCGATTATAATAAATCAATGTTAAAAGAGGATATAATCAATATTGTAGTTCAAATAAATGGAAAAAAAAGAGCGTTAATTCAAACAGAACCAAATATAACTGAGGAAAAACTCTTTAAAATTGTAAAAAATGATGAGAAGATAAGTAAATATTTACATCAGAAAAATGTAAAAAGAAAAATTTATATTAAAGATAAACTTTTAAATNTAATTGTTTAAATGCTTAAAAAAATACTGCTTATAACATTTTTATTAAACTTTCTAAGTCATTGTGATTACAAACCAATTTATTCAAAACAAAATAATATAAATTACAAAATTAGCATTAACAGTTTTACTGGTGATAAAGATATTAATAATGCAGTAGCTGCAAATTTACAGCACAAAAGTAAAAATCAATTCAAAGATATAATTAATATTAGTTATGATACAAAGTATACAAAANTTATTTTAGCTAAAAATACAGCAGGCACAATTACCGATTATCAAATCAACGTTGTGACAACTTTTTCTATTCAAAAAGAGAAAATTTCTGAAAGCTTTATAGTAAACGAGAAATTTAATTTCCAAAAAATGACTGATAAATATGAAGAAAAAAATTATGAACGAAATATTAAGAGAAACATTGCAGACTCAATATCACAAAAGCTAATTCTTAGATTGGCATTAATGGAATGATATTAAAGACGTTTGAACTTAGAAAAATCTCAAATAATACAATTTTTTATTTACTNTACGGTAAAAACGAGGGTTTAAAAGCTGAATGTATTAATGAAATAATGAATAAAAATAATGGAAAAATTTTTAATTACGACGAGAAACAAATTAAAGAGCAACTTGAACCTTTTTATGAAAATATTTTATCTAACTCTTTATTTGAAGATGAAAAAATAATAATAATAAATAGAGGGTCAGATAAAATCTATGAAATAATTAAAGATTTAATTGATAGAAATCTAAATAATATAAAGATTATAATTAATGCAGGAATTTTAGAAACAAGATCAAAACTAAGATCTTTATTCGAAAAAAGTCAAAATCTAGTTTGTATACCAACTTACCCTGATAATCATGATACTCTCTCAAAATTAACTTCAAATTTTTTTAAGAGTGAGAAGATTTCAGTTTCACAACAAAATATAAATTTAATTGTTGAGAAATGTAATGGTGATAGAAATAATTTATATAATGAACTTAGCAAAATTAAAAACTTCGCAATAAATAAAGAGAAAATATCCTCTCAAGAAATATTAAAATTAATTAATTTAAGTGAAAATTATGGATTATCAGAACTTATTGATAATTGTTTATCTAAAAACAAAAAAAAAATTATAAATATTCTTAATGAGAATAACTATAATACTGAAGACTGCATTATTATTCTCAGAACTTTTTTATCTAAAGCCAAAAGAATTCTTAAACTTGCAAATCAACTTGAACTAAATAAAGATGTTAATAAAACAATAAATACCGCTAAACCACCAATTTTTTGGAAGGATAAAGATATCGTTAAAATTCAATTAAATAAATGGAAACCCAAGAAAATAAAAGAACTTATAAAAAGTATCAATAACATCGAACTTGAAATTAAAAAAAACTACGGGAATTCAGTGCTAATTATTACCAACTTTATTTTAGAAAAAGCTAGTTTAGATATTAATAATTAGACTTAATTATATCGATTATTTTGTTTAATTGTTCAATATCATGATAAACAAAAGTAATTGTACCTTTGTTTTTTTTGTTGTTTTTAATTAATACATTTAAACCTATCTTGTCAGAAATTGATTTTTCAAGATTTTGGATATTTGGATCAGTAGATTTAACATAAGAACCTTTTTTCTTTTTAAAAATTTTAACAAAATTTTCTGATTGACGAACAGAGAGTTTTTTTTCAATAATTTTTTGTGCAACAAAACTTGCATTTTCAAGACCAACCAATATCTTGGCGTGACCAGGAGATAACTTTTTAGTTTCAATATAGGTCAACACATCACTAGGTAAAGTTAATATTCTTAAACAATTTGTAATATAACTTCTGCTTTTACCAATGAATTTTGATACCTTTTCTTGGTCATAAGAAAAATCATTTATTAATCTTTGGTACCCTTGAGCTTCTTCTAGTGGGTTAAGGTCACTTCTTTGAACATTTTCAACAATTGCGAATTCTAGAGATTTTAAATCATCTGCTTCAGTGACAACGACAGGCACTTCATGTAGGCCAGCTCTTTGAGCNGCAAGCCAACGTCTTTCTCCGGCAATGATCTCATATTTTAAATTTTGATCAGATTTTCGGACAATAATTGGTTGAATAATACCTCTTTCTTTTATTGATTTTTTTAGATCATCCAAGCTATCTTCATCAAAAATTTTCCTAGGTTGAAATTTATTTGGAAAAAGATCTCCGATTGGTAGTTTATTAGTGTTTTTCTCAATCTTAGTTTCACCTATCAATGATGACAATCCTCTACCCAATCCCTTTTTAATTTTATTCACTAAGCTGCACTTCCTATTTTATTTTCTTGATTAAGAAATTCATCTGTAAAACTATAATATGATTTACTGCCAGGACAATTTTTATCATAAATTAAAACTGGTACTCCATGAGATGGTGCTTCAGATAATCTTACGTTGCGTGGAATTACTGTTTGATACACTTTTTCTTTAAAATAATTTCTTGCTTCTTGCTCAACTTGTGATGATAACTTATTTCTTCTATCATACATCGTTAAAAGTATCCCTTGGATTTCTAAACTAGGGTTCAAATTGATTTTTATGCGATCAATTGTTTTCATTAATTGAGTTAAACCCTCCAAAGCGAAAAATTCTGTCTGAAGTGGAACTAAAAGCGAGTTTGAGCACACAAGAGCCATCACAGTCAATAAACTTAGAGATGGTGGACAATCAATAAATATATAATCGTATGATCCTTCAGAATCATTTAAATACAATGCTAATTTAACCTTTAAAATAAACGCCCGATCACTATCCCCAGCTGTTTCGACCTCTAAACCAGACAAATCAACATTCGAAGTAATTAAGTCAAGATTATCAAATTTGGTTTTTTTTATTACTTCTGAAATAGACTTAGTTCCATTTAAAATACCATAAATAGTTTCGTCAGATCTTTCCAAATTAGATAAGCCAAGACCAGTTGTTGCATTTCCTTGAGGATCTAAGTCAATAACTAAAATTTTTTTTCCTTGTTGTGTTAAAGCAGACGCGAGATTAATCACTGTTGTTGTTTTACCAACTCCACCTTTCTGATTTATTATTGAAATAATTTTCACCAAATTTTTTTTTCCATCTTTTTTATATTTAACAAAAATGAGTCTTTACTCGTTAAACTCTTTTTTTCCTCGTAATCTAAATTCCAAATTTTAAGAGTATCATTTAAAATTTTTCTTCCACTTTTACCCATGAATAAAATTATATTTTTATATTTCCAGAAATTCTTTTGTACCAAATCAAGAATTATAGGCATTGGCTTAAACGCTCTGGACATAATGGTTCCCGTTTCAATATTTTTAATTTTAAAAATGTCTTTTTGTATTACCTCCGTATTCAGTTCTAATTTTTTTGAGACATCTTTTAAGAAAACACACTTATGATAACTTTTTTCATAAAGTTTTATTTTCATTCTGTTTTTCAATTTTTTCATTAAGATTGCTATAATTAATCCNGGCATTCCACCCCCAGATCCTAAATCAGAGGTTGTATTAGTATTTAAATCAACAAAATCAATAATTTGCGCAGAATCAACAATATGTCTTTGTCTAATTGCCTCTTTTTCTGAGTTTTTTTTACTAATTATGTTAATTTCCTNATTTTTCTTTTGTATCATGCTTATTAAGCTTTCAAGCTCATTACAAGTTTCACGTGAAACGTCAAATTTTTTTATTTGAGAGTAATTTTTAGAAATTATAGAATCCATTAAGCTATATGCTTAATAGACTTTCTTTTAACGTGTGACAACAAAATATATACAGCTGCTGGGGTAATTCCATCTATTCGTAAAGCTTGCCCCATTGTTTTGGGCCTTATTTCTTTAAATTTGGCTTTTACTTCGTTTGATAAGCCCGAAAATTGATCATAATCAATATTATCTGGTATAACGAGGTTTTCATCTCTTTTAAAAGCTATAATGTCTGCATTTTGCTTTTTTAAATAACCTCTATAATGAGAATTAATTTCTATTTGCTCATCTATCTCAGACCCAAAATCCTTGATTTCATTCCAAATCTTTCGCATTTTATTCATATTAGCGCCTTTTTGTGCTAAAATTTGATCAGCTGATCGTAAAATACCATCTTTTGCAATTTTAATACCATGTTTTTCTGCTTTTGTAGGAGATATACTTAAACTAGACATTTGAAGAGATATCTCACTCATTTTAGCAAATTTATCCTCGAACTTTAACTTTCTCTCACCTAATACTAAGCCAATTTTAATACCCTTATTAGTAAGTCTCAAATCAGCATTATCCGCTCTTAAGCTAAGCCTATACTCGGCTCTTGAAGTAAACATTCTATAGGGCTCTGCTACACCCTTAGTAACCAAATCATCTATCATCACTCCAATATAAGCATCAGACCTATCGAGGATGAAAGGTTCTTTATTCATAAATGACATAGCTGCGTTTACACCAGCTATAAGACCTTGAGCTGCAGCTTCTTCATATCCAGTGGTTCCGTTTATCTGACCAGCTAAATACAAGTTCTTAATTTTTTTAGTCTCAAGAGTTAGAAAGAGTTCCCTAGGGTCTACATAGTCGTATTCTATGGCATATCCTGGTCTAATCATTTTAACATTTTCTAAACCATTGATATTGTTGAGTATTTCAGCTTGTACTACCTCAGATAGTGAATTTGAGATTCCATTTGGATAAATTGTATGATCATTTAGCCCCTCGGGCTCTAAAAATATTTGATGTCTCGTTTTTTCTGCAAACTTAACTATTTTATCTTCTATTGATGGACAATATCTTGGACCCACTCCTTTAATGCTACCTGAGTACATTGCGCTCTTAGATAAATTTTTCTCAATTATCCTATGTACCTTTTCGTTAGTGTAGGTCATTGAACATGACACTTGTTTATTAGTAACAGATTTTGTTAAAAAAGAAAAAAAGTAGGGGTTGTCATCAGCTGCTTGTTTTTCCAAATTTTTAAAATTTATTGTCCTTGCATCCAGTCTTGGAGGGGTACCAGTTTTTAATCGCCCTATTTTAAATTTATATTTTTCTAGTTGTTCACTCAAACCTGTACTAGGTTTTTCATTGTATCTTCCCGCGGGCGTACGCTCATCACCTATATGTATCAATCCATTTAAAAAAGTACCAGTTGTGAGTATTATTTTACTACAAGTAATCTTATTACCTTTTAATGTTAAAAAGCCACTTATTGTATTTTTAGAAAAAATAAACTTAATTACAGGATCAGAAAAAATGCTTAAATTACAATAGTTTACAAGTTTTTTTTGCATAAATTGTTTATACAATGATCGATCAGATTGTGTTCGTGGACCTCTAACAGCTGGCCCTCTGCTTCTATTTAGTAACCTAAATTGTATACCTGATTTGTCAGCAATCTCTCCCATAACACCACCTAATGCATCAATTTCTCTTACTAAATGACCTTTGCCCAAACCACCAATTGCGGGATTACAGGACATCTCACCAATTGTATTTTTATCATGAGTGAATAAAGCAGTATTTACACCTAAACGAGCTGAAGCTGCTGCTGCCTCACAACCAGCATGACCACCTCCTATTACAACTACATCAAATGAAAATTCATTTTTCATGATGTAAACTTATATTTGAAAAAAAATTTTACAAGTTTCTTATTTTCCAATGCAAAAATCGTTGAAAATACTGCCTAATATTTCCTCTACATCCACCTTTCCAACAATCATACCCAAATGTCTAGTGGCTAACCTTAAATCTTCAGCAGCTTTATCAAAATCCTTTTTATCATTTTTTTCTAGAAAATTTGCTAAATTATCTGAACACTGAACCAAATGTTGCCTGTGTCTTTCTCTGGTAATTAA
>FUFK010062544.1_pt1 | contig 15417 bp, 20 predicted proteins | sample 1021851 | NCBI WGS metagenome assembly FUFK01 (sample SAMEA51879418, study PRJEB19060) | metagenome | reverse complement strand
ACAAGCTATGCCTGATGAATACAAGCATCAAGACCCTATCGTTGCCTATCGTAGATATGTTATTAACGAAAAGCACTATGCCAAGTGGGAGAAAGGTAGGTTAAAACCTAAGTGGTGGAACAAAGATTATGCAGAAGCACTTGCAATTTAATTAAAAGTATGGTATAATGTAGCACTAAATTATGAAAGCACAAAGAGATATATTTTATTCAACAACAAAACAAGTCACTGAAGACGAGTACAAAAGGTTTGTAGATTATGTTTATGATAACTACGAGGAATGGTACGAGAATAAAGTTTGTTATGAAGTTTCTAAAACTAATGGCAACTACTTCGTGACATTGTATGGTAATGAGATTGTCACTTTCAATGACATCTTTTAATTGACATGGTAGCCCTCAACAAAACCTTCCTAACCATGTTGATATGTCTTGCAAAAAGACAAGCGAGTTTGAGGTCTCGGAAAAAACCTCACAGAATTTAACACTTGTGCCGGCATTGTTTTGTCAAGCTGGGTGAGTGAGATGGTAGTAGAAAGATTGGTATTGCAGAAGAACGTAGGAGAAAAAGCCACCTACACTTCTACTGCCATCGCCTAATTTAAAGAGGGAATATGAAAAAACAAAAACAACAAATAGATTACGGCATGTATGCAGAAGATATTAATGGTGTTCTATATTACAATGCTCCAGATTATCAGTTTGCATTGACTGATGAAAAGTATCACAACTATGCAACTCTAGTTGTTAATGCCAAGCACATAAAAATAATTAAAAATAATACTGAGTTATCCACTAAAGATTTAAAAGAACACATCATCAATGAGTGGTTTGCCGAAGAGAACGAAATGACTAGACAAAAAAATAATGCAAAGAGAAAAGAAAAAAGACTTGCAATTTAAATCTACTTGTGGTATAATGTGCAAAGTAATTANAATAATTTATATATAAAGGAGTAAAACTATGTATGAATATGTAGAAGGCGAGGCGATGTATCCACACATCACTACACCTAACACGAGGTTTCAACCTCACAAGTATGTCATTACAGTTTTAACTGATGACAGCACTGCTTCTGATTTAGAAGCGAAAGGTATCTCTCAAGTTAGAGATAGAAGTGGGCAACCTAAGTTTGATAAACCTGCTTTTTCTTTTAGTAGAAAAGTAGAAGTTGCAGGTCGTATCAATGAAGCACCAAAGCTCATTGATAATGACGGCAACCCTATGGATGTTGCAGTTGGTAATGGCTCTAAAGTTAAGGTTAAAATTAAACCTTACAAGAATGACTATGGAACTTTTGCTGAATTAATTGCAGTTAAAGTTGTAGAGTTAGTCGAGTACGCTGAACAATCAGCAGACAACGAGGAGTTTTAATATGATTATAAGTGTTAAAAAAGATGATGGAGATATTTCATATGATGTTAATAATATTTCTGACCAAGCTAAACAAGGCGAAGCCAGAGTTATTATTACGAAAGTAGGAACTCTTGAAACTATGTTGGAAGCAATTAACTTTGCAAGTGCTACACATAGAGCTAATCTTGAAAAGCTTTTAGAAGGCTGTGAAGAAGCTCTTATAAAGAGTGCTCCAACTGAGGAAGTATCTGAAACTAAAATTATAACTGAAGATACTAAAGATAAATAATAATTAGTGAGGGCTAATATGACAAGCACTTGGGATAAGGTGCATCAACCGTGTCCTATTTGTAATAGTAGCGATGCAGTTGGTGTTAATGAAGATGGGTCAGCTAAATGTTTTAGTTGCGATACCTTCATGCCTAACTATAAAGAAAGTTGCGAAGGAAAAAATATGGAAGTAAAACAAGATAATACATTTAAACAACCTGATGATTTATCAGTCGGTGCTTTTTCAGCATTGACCGATAGAAAAATATCACAAGCTACTGCTCAGAAGTATGGAGTAAAAGTTGTCCATGACTTACAAGGCAAGGTAGTAAAGCACATGTATCCATTTTATAATGGACATGAGTTAGCTTCAACCAAAGAAAGAAACGTACCTAATAAACAATTCTTTTGGAATGGTTCGCTAGATGATACTGGTTTGTTTGGACAACAACTTTTCAAGAGTGGCAAGTATGTAACTTTAACCGAAGGCGAGTGTGATGCTATGGCTGCCTATGAATTATTAGGTAGTAAGTGGGCAGTTGTCTCTATTAAACGAGGTGCAGCAGGTGCGGTTCGTGATGTTAAAGATAGTCTTGAATTTCTTGAAGGATTTGAAAATGTTATCATTGCATTTGATAATGATAAAGCAGGTAAGGAAGCAGCTAGAAAAGTTGCAAGGTTATTTAAACCAAGCAAAGCTAAAATACTTTCTCTACCTAACGGCTACAAAGACCCTAATGATATGCTCCGAAACAACAAGCACAAAGAGTTTGTTGAAGCATGGTGGTCAGCTAAAACCTATACACCTTCTGGTGTCTTAAATGTTTCTGAACAAAGAGACAAGTACCACACTAGAGAAAAGAAAAACAGTGTACCTTATCCATGGCAAGGATTGAATGACAAGTTGTATGGACTACGACAAGGAGAACTGGTAACGCTTACTGGTGGAACTGGTCTTGGTAAGTCTTCTGTAACAAGAGAGTTAGAACACTGGCTCATCAAAAGCACTAAAGATAATGTCGGTGTGATTGCTCTTGAAGAAGATTGGCGAAGAACTATTGATGGTATTATATCTATCGAAGCTAATGCTAGATTATATATAGACCAAGAACGAGAAAAGTTTACACCAGAACAACTTGATAAATTCTTTGATGTCTTGTATGATGGCGAGAACAAGAACAGAGTTTGGGTTCATGCTCACTTTGGCACGAATGATATTGATGAGATATTTTCTAAACTTAGATTTATGATTATCGGTTGTGAATGTAAATGGGTTGTAGTTGACCACTTACACATGTTAGTGAGTGCAGTATCAGAGGGCGATGAACGTAGAGCCATTGATAATATTATGACTAGACTTAGAAGTATCGTTGAAGAAACTGGTGCAGGTATAATCTTAGTATCACACTTGAGAAGAGTTGATGGTAACAAAGGACATGAGAACGGTATCGAAGTAAACCTATCTCACTTGAGAGGTTCACAGAGTATTGCTCAACTATCTGATTGTGTCTTAGCATTAGAGAGAAACCAACAGTCTGATGATGGTGATGAGTCTCGTACTACAAAAGTCCGTGTTCTTAAATCAAGATACACTGGCGATGTTGGCATGGCAACACACTTGCTATATGATTCTAAAAGTGGTAGACTATCAGAGGTAGATATATCTGACATTCAAGTTGATGAAGATGAACACGGATTTTAATTATGGATTTAGTATTTGACATAGAGACAGACGATTTAAAAGCCACTAAGGTTTGGTGTATCGTTGCTCAAGATGTAGACACAAATGAAATATTTAAGTTTCCACCTAGCAAACTTGATGATGGTGTAAAACTTTTACAATCAGCAGATAGATTGATTGGACATAATATTGTTGGCTTTGATATACCGATGATTAAAAAGTTTTTTGATGTAGACTTAGCTAGTAAAGAACTTCTTGATACTTTAGTTTTATCAAGACTATTTAATCCTACTCGTGAAGGTGGACATTCACTAGAAAAGTGGGGATATAAATTAGGATTTAAAAAGATTGAGTTTGAAGATTATCAAAACTATTCAGCAGACATGTTAAACTATTGTGTTCGTGATGTTCAACTTAATACTTTAGTTTACAAAGAACTTAAAAAAGAAGCTAGAGGTTTTTCTAAAGACTCAGTTTGTTTAGAACATTCTGTTTCTGATATAATGAAACAACAAGAAGTAAATGGATTTAAGTTTGATGAGAGAAGTGCTAATCTATTATTAGCAGAGCTACGAGAACAAATGCAATCTATTGAAGATGAAGTACATAAAACATTTCAACCTCGTCTTGTTGATGATAAGTTAGTTAAGCCTTACATTAAAAAGGATGGAACTCTATCTAAAAGAGGACTTACTGATGATGAGTATCAAAGATGTTTAGATAGTTCTGACTATCGACCATTTATGAGACAAACTTTACAAGAGTTTAATCTTGGTAGTCGTAAACAGATTGGTGAATACCTAACAGACTTTGGTTGGAAGCCAGAAAGATTTACACCTACCGGTCAGCCTATTGTAGATGAGAAAACTTTATCACAGATAACTCACATTCACGAGGCTAATCTTATAGCTAGATTTTTATTACTACAAAAGAGAATTGCACAGATAGAGTCTTGGTTAGAAGCATTACAAGATGACGGTAGAGTTCACGGCTTTGTTATTCCTAACGGTACTATTACTGGTAGAATGACACATAGAAATCCTAACATGGCACAAGTTCCAAGTATCAATAGCGAATACGGTAAGGAGTGTCGTGCTTGTTGGATTGTTGACGAAGGAAATAAATTAGTTGGTATTGATGCTAGTGGTCTTGAGATAAGAATGTTAGCACATTACATGGATGATAAGGAGTTTATAAATGAAATCATTAACGGAGACATACACACCTCTAATCAAAAACTTGCAGGACTTGAATCAAGAGATAAGGCAAAAACNTTCATCTATGCCCTCATGTACGGAGCAGGAGACGAAAAACTTGGCAAGGTGGTTGGTGGAAATACAACAGATGGTAAAAGAGCTAGACAGTATTTCTTTGATAATAAACCAGAATTTAAATCTCTTAGAGATAGAGTGCAAAGAGCAGCAGCTAAGAAGTACCTCAAGGGTATAGACGGTAGAAAGCTTTACATTAGAAATAATCATGCTGCTCTAAATACTTTATTACAAGGAGCAGGTGCTATCGTTATGAAGAAAGCATTATCTTTATTAGATAACAAACTAAAATTAAATACTATTGACTATAAGTTTGTTGCGAATATACATGACGAATGGCAAGTTGAAGTGAGGGAATCTCAAGCAGACTTTGTAGGACTTCGTGCAGTCGAAGCTATAATAGAAGCAGGAGAATATTTTAATCTTCGCTGTCCTTTAGATGGCGAATACAAAGTAGGAGACAACTGGAGTGAAACACATTAAACCAAATGATAGTAGTAGAAAAGGAGACATGGCAGAGTTCTATGCAGTTACTTGGCTATGGGATAACGGGTATGAAGTTTTTAAAAATTGTGGCTGTACTGGTCCAGTAGATTTAATAGCTAGAGACAAAGATGGCAACATCAGTTTAATAGATGTTAAATGTGCTCAACCTCAACTACATAAAAAAACAGGTAATAACGTTACTAAATGTAATAGTAGAAGTAAAGAACAAATAGATATGGGAGTTAAAATATTACAGTTCAATGCTAAGACTAGAAAATTAAGATTTATTAATCATACAAAATGAAAAACTTAGATAACTTAGTAGAGGATATTTATTCTAAACTTTCTGTTTTAGGAGACGGTAAGCCATTAGATGTAAGTGAAAAAGATATAGATGCTTTAGGAGAAAGTATAAAAGAAGTATTACATCACTGGGCTAACCCATCACCAAGAAGTTCAGACATGTTAAGAATGTCTAACATAGGTAAACCAACTAGACAGTTATGGTATGATATAAAATCAGAAAATGAATCTACTGAGTCTTTACCTGCTCCAGTNTTTATTAAATTTTTATACGGTCATATCTTAGAAGAAGTGTTATTATTTTTAGTAAAACTTTCTGGACATAAAGTAGGTAATCAACAAAAAGAAGTATCGGTATCTGGTATAAAAGGACATATGGATTGTACTATAGATGGAGAAGTAGTAGATATAAAGACTGCTTCTGGTTTTGCTTTTAGAAAATTTAAAGATGGTACATTAGCAGAACAAGATACNTTTGGCTATCTTCCACAACTTGCAGGTTACGAAGAAGCTGAAGGTACAAAGAAGGGTGGCTTCTTAGCTATCAATAAAGAGACCGGAGAGTTAGCTTTGTTTAGACCTTCTGAGTTTGATAAACCTAATATTAAAAAGAAGATAAGAGATGTTAAGAAAGCAATCAAACTTGACAAGCCACCTCAAAGATGTTATAATCCAGAACCAGAAGGTAGCTCTGGTAATATGAAACTTCCTAAAGAATGTGTATATTGCAGACATAAGTTTGAATGTCATTCAGATGCTAATGATGGATTAGGTTTAAGAGTATTTAAATATTCAAGAGGGTACAGTTACTTAACACAAACACCAAAACCACCAAAGGTTTTAGAGGTTACAAATGAATGGCAAAAAAGCAAAAAGACTTCGTAAACATGCAACTCAGTTGTTAATTAGATGGATTAGGTCTATGACTCCTGATGGAGAAGATGCGACCAAGATTACTGCAAAAAATTTACATGAGTTTTTACCAGAAGATACTCACATATTCGCTAATAATAAATACATGGTTAGTGCTTATACTCTTAGATGGTTTTACAAAAAAGTAAAAAAAAATCCAAACGCTACACTAGAGGAAATATTAAATGAGCAAAGCTAAAACAATTAATGATATAATAATACAACAAGAAAGAAATATAGAACTAGAAAAAGAAAGAGATATGGTGAACAACCCTATGCATTATAATGCAGGAAACATAGAATGNATAGANTCTATNGAAGCTATGTTAACTAAAGAAGAATTTATTGGCTATCTTCGTGGTAACTCTCATAAGTATCGTTGGAGATTTAGATANAAAAATGGTATTGAAGATTTAAAAAAAGCTGAATGGTACGAAAACAAACTACTAAAAGTTTTAGAGGAGAAGTAAATGGTAGAAGATAAAGTAGGACAAAAGCCTTACTTAGGTATTGAAATAAATTACGATAAAGAAAAAAAGCTAGACAAGTTTAGTTTAGATACATTAAAAGATAGATATTTCTGGGAGGAAGAAACACATGCACAAGAAGCTTTCGCAAGGGCTGCAGTATTTGCTGCCACGTATAAGGGTACAACAGATTATGAAATGGCTCAAAGACTTTATAACTACAGTTCCGATTGTTGGTTCATGTTTAGCACTCCTATACTTAGCAACGGAGGCACTACTCGTGGGTTACCTATCAGTTGTTTCCTTAATTATGTTCCTGACAGTAGGACTGGGCTATCTGCTCACTATGACGAGAACATATGGTTGGCAAGTTCAGGTGGAGGCATTGGTGGATTTTGGGGAGATGTTAGGAGTAATGGTATACCTACTACTCATGGCTCTCGTTCTACTGGTTCAATTCCATTCATGCATGTTGTAGATTCGCAGATGTTAGCTTTTAATCAAGGCACTACAAGACGTGGTTCTTATGCTGCTTACATGGATGTTAGTCATCCAGAGATTGAAGAGTTTATTAACATGAGAAAAGAATCTGGTGGTGATATAAATAGGAAATGTTTAAACCTACACAATGGAGTAAATATTACTAACTCATTTTTAGATGCTGTTAAGAATGATGAAGACTGGAGATTGATTGACCCTAAAACTAATGAAGCTGTTAAGACTATCAATGCTAGAGACTTATGGTTTCAAATCATAAATGCTAGAGCAGAAACTGGTGAACCTTACATGATTAACATTGATACTTGTAATGAACATTTACCAAAGACACAACAGGATTTAGGTTTATCAATTAGACAAAGTAATTTATGTTCAGAGATAACACTTGCTACTAATGAAGAGAGAACAGCAGTATGTTGTTTATCATCTGTTAATTTAGAACACTTTGATAAATGGTCAGAAGACCCACAGTTTATTGAAGATTTAATAACCATGCTTGACAATGTGATAGAACATTACATTGAGAATGCAGTTGACACATCACAATTAGGAGGATATAGTGCAAATTTTAAACGGTTCACAAAGTATATTAAAGAAGGTAAAGAAGGGTACGCAAAGTCTGCTTACTCTGCTTATAGAGAAAGGTCAGTTGGTCTTGGAGCAATGGGTTTCCATGCTTATCTCCAGTCTCAAAACATTGCGTTTGAAAGTATCTATGCTACTGGATTCAATCATAGAGCATTCAAGCACATCAAATCCAAAGCTGTACAAGCTACTGAGAGACTTGCTGATATGCGTGGGGAATGCCCTGATTTACACAATACAAACCGTAGGAATGCTCATCTTCTTGCTATTGCTCCTAATGCTAGTAGTGGGATTATTTGTTCTGGTACTTCTCCCAGCATTGAGCCTTTTCGTGCTAATGTATATACCCACAAAACTTTATCAGGTTCTTACCAAGTAAAGAATAAGTTCTTAGTTAAACTTTTAAAATCAAAAGGTTTAAAAGGTCAAGAGTTAGAACAGACTTTAAAAGAAATAGCAGGTAATGATGGGTCAGTTCAAGATTTATGTATGCTTACAGATGAAGAAAAGGAAGTATTTAAAACTGCTAACGAGATAAATCAGATATGGGTAGTTGAACATGCTTACAAAAGACAAGAGTTTATTTGTCAAGCACAATCAGTTAATCTATTTTTTACCTTACCAAAGGCAACAGAAGACCAAGATATACATGATGATTACATGCAGTATGTCAACGATGTGCATTGGTATGGTATGAATAAATTAAAATCGCTGTATTACTTTAGGTCTAATGCAGCAAGAAATGTAGAAAATGTTAATATAAAAGTTCCAAGAATCCGTTTAGATGAAGTGGACTGTATAGCTTGTGAGGGATGATGAAAAAATATATACACGTCAATCAACATAAAATTAGAGCCAATAAAAAAAATGGAACTAATGAACCTGTTATAACTATAAAAGAAGGCAGAACTAATACTTACTGTCACGAAGTAAAAGTATTAGGAGAATGCACAATTAAATATGGTGGTAATGATAAACCTATCTTACCATGTGGTGCAAGAGTTGTTATTGAAACTATTGCTGATTATGAAATAATAAAACCAGATAATTATGTGGAGGCAGAATTATGATAAAACAAAAATTATATAATGCTTTGAGATTAAAATACGAAGCACAAAGAGCAGAGGCAGAAACTAATTTGTTAAACTATTTTAAAAATAGTGTAGGTGTAGCTGAACATCCTAACATTATTGAAACAATGGATATTGAAATGGATAAGTTAGCAACTGCAGAAGATAAACTAAGAACATTACAGGAGAANTTNGATGACTTTACTNGGTAANAGAGANTATTATAAACCGTTTGANTATCCATGGATGTTTGATTACTATGTATTACAGAATCAAATGCATTGGATGCCAGAGTCTGTNCCTTTACATACAGATGTAAAAGACTGGCAAGAACTTACAGACACAGAAAAGAATTTANTAACACANATATTTAGNTTGTTTACTCAATCNGATGTTGATGTGGCTAGTGGNTATATAGATAANTATATGCCTATCTTTAAAAAACCNGAAGCAAGAATGATGATGTCTTCTTTTGCTAACATGGANTCAATCCANCAACATGCTTACAGTTTANTACTTGATACTGTTGGTATGCCTGAANTAGAATATAAAGCATTNNCTGACTANGAAGANATGGCAGACAAGCATGANTATGTTNGTAACTTTAAACCTAGTAAAGCTAAAANAGAAACCATAGCNAAAACTCTTGCTGTTTATTCTGCTTTTACAGAAGGACTNCAACTCTTNAGTAGCTTTGCAATCNTGTTAAACTTTCCAAGNTTCGGTAGNATGAAAGGNATGGGACAGATAGTTACTTACTCTATTCGTGATGAGTCTATGCANGTNGAAGCTATGACTAAATTATTTAGAGAGTTTATNAAAGAGAANNTNGATATATGGACAGATNATTTTAAGAAAGAACTNTATGACATNTGTAGAGAGATGGTAACATTAGAAGATAAGTTTTTAGATTTAGTATTTGAGATGGGTGACATACAAGGACTAACTAAAAAAGATATGTATGCTTANAATAGATACATAGCTGATAGAAGATTACTACAACTTGGTCTNAAAACTAATTATGACCAAAGAGANAATCCTTTAGGTTGGTTGGATGAAGTAACTGGTGTCGAACATCAAAACTTTTTTGAAGGTCGTGCCACTACTTATATGAAAGCTGGACTCAGAGGTAGACAAGATAACATAACTTTTGCAGGATTTGAAGAATGAAACAGAAAGAAGCAACTCTGTTTGGCTATAAAGTATTATACAGTAGAACTGGTAANCTAATTACTGAGAGAGTTTCTACAGATATTAAAGAATTAAAACCTTATTTTAGTCCAGAAGAGTATGCAACATTACAAACTGTGGTGCGTGAAGGTACAAGAAAGCTCGATGAGATACATAATTACATCGAAGCTAACCTAAATGCTCGAATTATGACAGATTAGAGAAAATTGACCTCACCAGATGCTCTGTATTGCATTATCTGATAGTACCTAATGCGATAGGTATCGAAAGACTGATATTTTAATACAGAGCTTCTCCGTGCCTCTGAGAGGATTTAGCTATAATTAGCTAGATATACGTATCTTTTTAGGTTTTTCTTCCTCTGGAATGTTCTTTTCCAGTTCAATCACCAAGATACCATCCAAAACTACTGCATCTTTTACTTCAACATACTCTGCTAGAGCAAATGTTTTGGTGAAGTTTTTTTCAGATATACCCTTATGAATATATTCTACTCCTTTCTTCTCATCTGTTTGCACAGCAGATACAGTAAGTGTTTTATCTTTAACCTCAACATCAATGTCTTCGACTTTAAATCCTGCCATTGCTATTTCGATTCGATATGTCTCACCTGATTTAACTATGTTATAAGGTGGATAGTTTGTTTGAGGTATTGATGCTCTTTGAAGTGTATCAAAGATTTCATCAAACCCAACTGAGAACGGACTGAATTGTCCAAATGCTTTTAAATGTGTCATATTAACTCCTTAATAAAGCAAGTTACTGAGTGCCGACCATTCGCACACTCTTACTTATATTATAGAGTCTTATTCAGGTTTTGTCAAGTCTATTGTAGTATATATTTCTACTGGCTCTGCTATCCCTTTCATTGCTATTGGTTCTAACTTAACTAAAGGTATGTCTGTTTGTTGTGCAGTATTCTTAGCTATAACTATGTCTTCTCCTACAGCTTTACAACTACTCTCACATCGAGCTGCAAGATTTACATCTGCACCTATAGCAGTATAATCAAACCTATCTTCTGAACCACAGTTACCTAGCATCACGATACCCGAATTGATTCCTATACCAATTTCAATACCTAAGTCTGCTTCTTCCATTTTTTCTTTTATTTCTATAGCTGTAAGGATTGCTCTATCTTCGTGCATATCAACATCTATAGGTGCGTTAAAGATTGCCATCATTGCATCACCTATATACTTGTCAACCATACCACCATACTTCTTAACTGCATTAGCTTGTATNGTTAATGTNTTGTTCATTAACTCTGTTACTTCTTCTGGTTCTAATTGTTCTGATAAGTTTGTGAAGCCTCTGACATCAGTAAACANCATGGTGCAATACTTTCTTTCACCACCTAACTTTAACAGTCCAGGATTTTCTTGTAATTGTTTTACTTGTCTTGGGTCTAGGTAATGTTCAAACTGTTTCTTGATTTGTTGTCTTAGTTTGTATTGCTCTCTGAATCTTAAATAGAATTGTTGTAATGACAAAAGTGTCATACATGTCATACTCCATGTGACATCAACTAAAAAGCCTCGTGATATTAAATAGTAACCGAGCCCACCCATCGACAGTATCAGCGTACTTGCCAATGATGCACCCATAGTAATACCAAAATGATTTATCACGAAGACGATTAACAATCCTGAAATGCATAATAAAATAAGTTCTATAAATAATCTATAATCTGGAATCTGAGGAGAGTCTATTAAAATACTTTCAGCTAAAGCTGCCTGTATCTTATGAGGTTCTAATAGTCCTTTTGGTGTAGCTAACTGTGGCATTACACCGGCAGCAGTCACGCCAACAAAAACAAACGTACCTTCGACATCCATTTCTTCCAATGTTGTTTGATTAGTATCTACCCAACTAATCCATTTTCTACCTAAACTATCCGTACTAATAGGTGGTAGTCCTCTAGCTCTTATCATCTCTATACCATTCTCGTTGGTTTTTATCTGATAAGTAGTAGCACCGGCTAGAGTCTTCAATACTTCTGTACCAAAAGCAGCGACCCAACCATCAGGTGTTTGCTGTAGTAGTGGTAATCTTCTTACAAGGTTATCCACATCTACTGGAGCAGATACAGCACCTTGCGTAGCTGATTCACTTAAAGGTTTTATATTCTGTAAAAATCCTTTTGCCTTTGGTAAGTCTACATCTGGTCCAAGAATAACAGTACCATGAGTTTCTGGGTACATACCATTGTCAAACTCTGGCATAGCCAATACACTTGGTGCATAGCTTAATACATCTGCAAATATTTTATCACCACCAAATCTATCATCCTGTGGAAATAATATTACCCAACCAACACCTAATGCACCTTTGTTGAGTAAGTCAATATGAATACTTGCTAAGTCTTGACGAGGAAAAGGATAACCACCTTTGAGTTGTACATCTTCCTCTGTAATATTTAAAATAGTAAAATGACCTGAAGGCTCTGGTGTTTGTACTAGAGCATCAAAAGTTTTTAGTCTTAATATTTCTAATGGTGCAAAATTAAATAACAAAGGTAATGTTAATAACCCTAGTAATAAACTTGCGTACTTTATATTAGTCATTTTGTTTTATTGTTATGGTTGATGAGCTACCACCGTTTACTATAATCTGTGTGCTCTTACCGTTCTGTACTAAAATAACAGTATAAGCATTACTTTTATCTAAATCTAGTCTTACTGTATTTTCTAATGCTCTAATAAAAGTTATAGTATTATCAGTAGTAAAAGTATTTATTTGAGTCTCTTGGTCAAACCCTAATGTTGTACCTTTTAAATCTAAATCAGCTTGAAGTAAAGTTTCAGTCTGGTCAAGCTCGTTGACATCTTGTATAATCTCAAGCAAGTCCTCTAAAAAATTCACATCAAGGTAATTTATATCTAGCTCTGTAAATTCTAAATCATCACTAGCTAAATAGTCTACATCCAAGTCCTCAAACTCAAGATAATCAACATCAAGTAAGTTATTACTATTACTTGACACACTCTTCTCAGTAACATTTATGTCCTCCTTTGGTGGATTGACAATTAACATATTGTCTATTAGTTCAAGTGTTATATCTAATATTACAGGTTTAGTAGGCTCAGTTTCAAACATAGAAACTGTAGTAGCTTGATAAGGTTGATTAAGGATAACCTCACCTATTGCAGTAGCAACAACTATCTCACCACTTGGAGTACCATCATCTTTTGGTAATAGTATAATTAAACTTTCACCAAGTTCATTTACTGTTACTGTAAAATCTGTACCACGAATTGATACGTTTGCACTAGGAGTACTAATAGCAATGTTCTCTTTATTAATAGTATTTAATTTACCAGTAATAAATCTTGCTGTTCCACTTGCAAACTGCAAAGCCATCTTAGACTTTGATGGGTCAGGGTCATAGATAAACTCATCAATGAGTAACTGTGAATGTTCTGTTAATCTAACCCTAGTGTCGTTAAGAAATGTTATGCCAATCCTACCATTAGTAGTCTCAACATTATCATAACTTTCTATATCAAAAGATAAGGCAGCATCATAAGGTATATCCCTTACAATCCTGCCTATGCCTTTGAGTTCTGTTACGCTTCCAATACTAGCATCCGACTGCTGTGCCACCATCGTCTTGGATAACACACACAGTACCAGAATCACCGTTTGAAATAATCTTGAGCCAATCACTTGCTAAAGTACTCTGTTGTTGTATATTAAAGGTTCTTAAACTACCTGTTTGGTCTAAATAAAAATAACCATTAGCATAGCCATCACCATCATAAGTTACAGTATTACTATCTCCATCTATATCTACAAAGGAAGTAGCACCATCAACATCTATATCGAATGTTAAAGTATTACTACTACCATTAATAATCCAATCTAAATCTGTATTACTTGCCATAGCATTTGTAGCTAAATCCAAGTTAAATGCATTACTGTCACCAGTAGTTTGTACATTTAGATTAGAACCATCAGCACCATAAGTATTAGTAGGGTCAACTTGAATAGTAAATGTATTTGAATTACCATCAAAATTAAAGTAACCAACAATATTATCTCCTAGTATATCACCAAGAAATGTATTACTGTCACCTATTTGATTTAATATTAAATCCAAAGTATTACCATCCAAATCTAATGGAGTTAGACTTCCAGCAGTAGAATCAAGCCCACCTATAATGTTGCCTGAACCAAGTTGCTCTAAATCTATATTAGCAGTATCACCTGATTGGTCAATATATATTTCGTTGTCAGCCCCGTACAATGATGCACTCGACATCAGCACAAGGGTCATCAATTTTAATGTATTCATATTCCCAATACCCTCTTTCTATTCCTATTTCTATTAAATTAAAAACTGCTGTCTCTACTGCCTTTTGCAAAGCAATAGAGCCAACCTCGTTCTCAGCGATGCCTCCTTCTATTTCTACTAGTTCAGTACCAGCTTCAATAAACCGGAAGACATCTTGAGATACACTTGTAGATAAAATATTTTTAGACACCGTAGTCTCTAATAATATCTCACCTGTTGACACAGAAACTAATCGCAATGATATAGTTACTACGTCTTCTCGGTACTGCTTAGTGTTACCTATTCCTAGATAACGAGCACCAAGACCACCAGATTGAATGTTTGTGTCATAACTTATAACTCCACCTTGTACTATAAGACCAGCAAATAGTAAGGGTTGTAGTTTCAAGTCTTCCTCAAAGTTCTCTCTGGTTGACCGGATTAGTTGTCTCTCTTTGGTAAGATTATCCAACCCTACTCTTTCGACAACTCTAAAAAATTCACCATTAGCAGCATGTTTTAAAGCTCTNATAAGCAATGCCTCTGGAGCTTGNGTAACTGCTGTACTAAATAAAGCAAAGCTACTATTACTTTTTCTTTGCCCTGTTAAGTCTTGAAAACTGTTAGCNTATACTGCTATAATTGGTTTAATTTTTGCAGGAGGTAAATCAGCTAACTCTTGAGATTGTAAATCAAGTATGTTAGCAGGTTCTATATTTTGTGTTAAAACTAAATCCGTATTCTTACTTAATACTGCACAACCACTAAAAGCTAAAATCGCCAATAGGCAACTCAATAATTGTTTCATTCCCATCTGCATCGACAATCCTTAATGTTATTATCCCATTTTCAATACTATACTCGATAGTATTACCTTCTAATTCTAATATCCCACTTGTGCTTGGAGTTTCACCAAATAAATTTTCTACTAGCTGTCTTGATAGTTGTGCGTATATTCTAGACTCTAGGTTTCTTATAAACCTTGCTAGTGTAGTGTTCTCTTTATCTCTTTCTATTTGTTCTTGTATAGCTTTTAGTTCTTCTTTGATAGT